>Ga0308163_10001650_pt1 | contig 23023 bp, 20 predicted proteins | sample PhyTR1_FD_201037 | JGI IMG/M metagenome (GOLD analysis project Ga0308163, IMG submission 201037) | Phyllosphere microbial communities from UC Gill Tract Community Farm, Albany, California, United States - DLSLT.R1 | ecosystem: Host-associated > Plants > Phyllosphere > Unclassified | place: USA... | reverse complement strand
GCTACAAAGACAAGCCCTGGGAGGCGGCCGAACCCGATTTGCGGAGCAGTTGGGAGTCCAGCCATCCGCAGTCGAGCTGGGATAAGTTCAAGGATGCGGTGCGCGAGGGGTGGGATCGCGTAACCAAGTAATACGGCAGGCACACCAACGCCCCGGTTAGTCCGGGGCGTTGGCATTTCCGGCCCGGTTTTTTTCCTTATGAGAAGATTGCTTTACCTCAAAATTTCCCATCGGCAGTAATGCCATCATCAACATCCTGTGCCGCGCAACAGCGCTGCAAACGCCATGGATGCCACGATGGAAAAACTGCTGCCGTACTACGAACGGGAACTGAGCATGCTGCGCCGCGCTGGCGCCGAGTTTGCCTCGCGTTACCCCAAACTGGCCGGCAGCCTGCAAATCCACGGCGAAACCTGCGCCGATCCCCACATCGAACGCCTGCTGCAAGGCGCGGCCTTCCTCAACGCGCGCGTGGCCAAGCTGCTCGACGACGGTTACGCCAACTTTACTGAAGCCTTGCTGGGCATGCTGTACCCGCACTTGCTGCGGCCGATACCGGCGTGCTCGATCGCCCGTGTCGACTTTGGCGGCGCCAAGGCCAGCCAGATCACCGCCGTGAGCACGCTGCCGCGCGGCACGGCGCTGAAGTCGCTGGGGCGCGGGTCTGTCACGTGCCGGTTCCGCACCGCCTACGACGTCACCATCGCGCCGATTGCCATTACCGACGTGGCGTTCGAGCCGTATATCCAGACGCCGTCCACGCTGGCGCTGCCGGCGGACGCCGGGTCGGCGATCCGCATCACCATCGAGAGCACGGTGCCCAACCGGGCGCTAGCCGCGCTGGAGCTGCCAACCATACGCATTTTTCTCGATGCCGAAGCATCGCTGCGCGCGCTGCTGCGCGACCTGCTGCTGATGCGCGCGCGATGCGCCTGCGTGGAAACGGCCGGCAAATGGCATATGCTGGCACGCGTACCGATCCAACCGGTGGGCTTCGCGGATGACGAGGCGCTATTGCCCGCCGCACCGTCCGAGCACAGCGCCTACCGCCTGTTGAGCGAATACTTCGCCTTGCCCGAAAAATTCGATTTTCTGGACCTGGACCTGGCCGCGCTGCTGCACGACGCCCCCGCCGACTGCAGCCGCGCGACGCTGCGCATCGCCCTGGCCGACGTGCGCGCCGACGACGCCACCGCGCGCATGCTCCGCACGCTCTCGCCCGATAACCTGGTGCTGGGCTGTACGCCGGTCATCAACCTGTTCCCACAGGCGGCCACGCCGATCCGCATCACTCATCGCAGCAGCAGCTACTCACTGGCGCCGGACGGACTGCCGGGGCACGCGTGCGACATTTACAGCGTCGATACCGTGCACCTGCTGCGCAAGACGCCGGAGGGCAGTGTCGTCACCGAGTTCGTGCCGTACTATGCGCTGCGCCACGGCGAAAAAGACCGCCACCATTACTGGCGCGCGCAGCGCGACGCGGACCTGGCCGCCATCGGCGCCGGGCACGACACCGCGCTGACGTTGGTAGACCGCGATTTTTCGCCGCACGACGCCGAAGATGCCACCGCCTCCATCGGCCTCACCTGCACCAACCGCAATGTGCCGTACACGATGGCTTACGGGCGCGTCGCCGGCGACCTGGCGACCGAGGCAACCACTCTGCCGATCCGGCTGTTGCGCCGGCCCACGCTGTCGTACCGGCAGTCCACCGGCAACCAGCACCAATGGGGGCTGATCGCGCACCTGGCGCTGAACCACCGCGCGCTCACGCACGACAGCGTGAAGGCAGTGCTGCGCCTGTATGCGCAGCAGGACAGCACGGTGGCGCAACGGCAGATCGACGGCATCACGGCGCTGGAACAGCGGGCGGCCACGGCATGGGTGCGGCAGGAGCACGGCGCGGCCTACCTGCGCGGCGTGGAAGTGCGCGTGACGCTCGACGAAGAAGCGTACGCAGGCACCGGCATCCACGCCTTCGCGCAACTGCTCGATCACCTGCTCGGCCTGCACGTGCATCTGAACAGCTATACGCAACTGGTGGTCTTGTCCCAACCGGGCGGAAAGGAGTTGCTGCGATGCTTGCCCCGCAACGGCGCACTGACGCTGGCGTAATCGGCGAGTTGCTGGCAGCGCCGCACCGCTACGAGTTCTTCCAGGCGATGCGGTTGCTGGAGCAGTCCGGCGCCGCGGAGCGGGTGCGCTTCCGCAACCGCCTGTCGCTGGCGTTCCCAGCAAACCAGATCGAGAACATCAGCCAGGATGCGGAAGAGCGCATCCGCATCACGCCCGCGTTCATAGGGCTGTTAGGCAGCCAGGGCGTGCTGCCGCTGCATTATTCGGAAGGGTTGAACCGCCACGAGAAGACCAGCAACGACGGCGGCCCGCGCGCCTTCCTCGATCTGCTGTCGCACCGCGCCACCGAACTGTTTTACCAGGCATGGGCCATGCACCAGCCGGAATCGATGGCGGCAGCCGACGCGGACGACGGCTTCATGGCCATCCTGCTGGCGCTGGCTGGCGTAGATTCATGCGACGGCGTGCGCCGCGAAACGCTGGCGCGGTACGCCACGCAGATCCGCAGCCGCAACGTGGGCGCCGCCGCGCTGGCGGGCATGTATTCGGAATACTTCAACACCGGTTTCGTGGTCGAACAACTGGTAGGGCACTGGCAAACGCTGGAACCGGGCCACCAGGCGCAGTTAGGCGTGGCCAACGCGGACCTGGGCAGCGGCGTGCTGCTGGGAGAGCGCATCTACGGCTGCGACGCGCGCGTGCGCCTGCATATCGGCCCGCTGGACCGCGACGCTTACGAAGGCTTTCTTCCGGGCGGCAGCGCCGCCGCGCAGCTGGCCGCGATGTTGAACCTGCACTGCGGCGCCGGCATGACGTGGGAAGTGCACCTGATCCGCCGGGCCGGTACCGTGCGTGGCCCGCATCTCGACGGCGCCAGCCGGCTGGGTGTGGATACCTTTCTCGTGGAGGATACTCCGCAACCGGACCGCGAAGAGCTGATGTATTTGCTGCATACCTGAGGAGCGACAGTGGAAAGCGACGAAGATTTCTTCAGCTTTATGGACCTGCCCAAGGAACTGGTGACCAGCAACCGCCCGCTGCGGCTGCGGCTCGACCTGCCCGGCGGCGTCAACGACGACATGCTGCTGCCGCAGCGCGTGTTCGGCACCGAGGCGCTGTGCGGCGGCATTGAGTACCGGGTGTTGTGCGTGTCTTCCAGCGTAAGCCTGCCGTTGAAGCAGATGATCGCCGTGCCGGCCGCACTCGATTTCGTTACCGACCAGGGAGAGTTGCGCAGCGTGTGCGGCATCGTCACCGAAGCCTGTTCCGGCGACAGTGACGGCGGCCTGGCCAGCTACCAGCTGGTGATCCGCGATGCGCTGGCCATCCTGGAAAAGCGCACCAACACGCGGGTATTCCGCAACATGGACGAAGTGGAGATCGTGCGCCGCATCCTCGACGAATGGCGCCAGAAAAGCGCCATCCTCGGCACCTGCTTCACCCACGAGGCCGACGAAGCGTTCGCCCAGCGCGAGTATCCCGCACGCGAATTCACCATGCAGCACAACGAATCGGACGCCGCCTTCATCCGCCGCCTGCTCAAGCGGCGCGGCATCGGCTGGTATGTCCGGGCAAACAGCGACGGCGAGGCACCGACGCACGCGCTGGTCCTGTTCAACAACGCCGACAGCCTGCGCCGCAACGCCGCCGGCACGGTGCGCTACCACCGCGACGGCGCTACCGAGGAACGCGACGCCATCACGTCCTGGAGCGCGGTACGCACGCTGCAGCCGGGCGTGGTCACGCGCCACAGCTGGGACTACCGCAACCCGCTGGGCCGCGACTTCATGATGATGGACGCGGCGAGCGGCATGAACCAGGGCGTGCACGGCAACGAACTGGCCGCCACCCTGGACGACTATCAAATTCTGAGCCCGCACGCCGGCGACGACAACGACGACCTCTGCAAGCTTGGCCTGCTGCGCATGACGCGACACGACTACGAATCGAAATGCTTCCACGGCGAAGGCAGCGTGCGCGATTTATGTGCGGGCGAATACTTCACGCTGGCCGACCATCCCGAGGTGGACGAGCACCCGGAAGAAGAGCGCGATTTCGTGGTGACGGCGCTGCGGGTAGTGGCGCAAAACAATCTGCCGAAGGCGCTGGCGGCGCGCGTGGAGAGGCTGTTTGCGCGCAGCCGCTGGGGCGGTGATTCAGCCGAGTTCTTCGCGCAGCGCGAAGCAGCGGAGGCGGTAGCGTGCGGGCCGTTGCGCATGCAGGTGCAGTTCACGGCCGTGCGGCGCGGCGTAAACATCGTGCCGTCGTACGACGCCCGCACCGACCTGCCGCCCGCGCTGATGCAAAGCGCGATCGTCGTCGGGCCGGCGGGGGAGGAGGTGTATTGCGACCAGCTGGGGCGGGTAAAGATCCGTTTCCCCGGCACGCGGCCGGCGGACCACGAGCAGGCCAACGGTGCGGGGACGCTGGATACGGAAGCGGATTCTGCGTGGGTGCGGGTGGCGTCGAACTGGGCGGGCAACGGGCCGGGGAGTTTGCAGCAGTGCGGGACGGTGGCGTTACCGCGCATCGGCACGGAGGTGCTGGTGAATTTTCTGGGTGGGGATCCGGATAAACCGGTGATTGTGGGGCAGTTGTATAACGAGGTGGCGGAGCCGGCGGGATTGAGTAACGCGGGGAATTTGCCGGGGAATCGGTATCTTTCCGGGATGAAGAGTCGTGAGATTCATGGAGTGCGCGCTAATCAACTTAGATTTGATGATACGAATGGTGAGATCAGTGCCCAGTTAGCAAGCGAGCATGGCACCACTCAATTAAATCTTGGGTTCTTGACCCAGTCAAGATCGGATGGCTTTGCTAATGGAAGAGGAGAAGGAGGCGAACTGCGCAGTGAGAAGGCCGTTGCGATTCGAGGCATCAAAGGTGTCTTAGTCACTGGCGAGGAGGCCCGGGCAGAGGACAGTCACTTGGAACGCCAATCAATGCTGAGCTTGGTAAGCAGTTTAAACAAGATTGCCGAACAACTTTCGAAGCTAGCGACCAAGCATGCGAACGATCGGGGTGACTCTCCGCATGTGCCTCAGCTCATTCAGAAATTGCTGGATATGGATAAGTTGGAAACGGCAATCGTAGGAATTTTTTCACCTGATGGAGCAATTGTCGGAAGTGGCAGAAATCTGTTGCTCAACGCTTTGCAGGGCATTGATCTGGTAAGTGGGGCGCATGCACAAATTGGCGCTTCTGGGCCAGTTACTGTTCGCGCAGGTGATGGCATCAGTTTATTCGCAAATGAAGCCGGAGCCAAAGTCATTGCTGCGGCAGGAAAGATCTTGGTCCAAGCACAGAGTGATGGACTGGAAATTCTAGCCAAAACCAATGTAGATATCGTTAGCACCAATGATTGGATAAATATCCGTGCGAAGCACGGTATCCGAATCAATGCGGGGGGGAGCGAGATAGTAATTGATGCGCAAGGTATTAGAGGATATACCGGAAGCAAATATGAGATGCATGCATCGTCCCACGAATTCCTCGGTTCACAGACCGGATCTGCAAATCTGGCTCGAGCTTTTCCCGAAATATCCAAGATTCTTAACCAAAAAACTTGGGTTGAGGTTTCACTCGTCGAAGACTTGAAACCAGTTGGCAGCGCTCGATTTGTACTCACAGACGCAGACGGCGGAAAACACGAAGGGCAACTAGATCAAATGGGCTTCGCGAGGATTGAAGAGATTCCACCTGGGCACTGCCGGCTAGTTTTTCCAGACATCGGCAAAGAGTGCGATTTGACTGCATGACGGTTGATTGAGGATTGTATGCCTAAGACTGATCAGACAGCCGAGAAACTGAAAGCCGGGGTTGGCATCCCCGCGGAGAAGCACACGACCATTCAGCTCGTGTCACCAAGAATTGAGTTGTTGGTTGGAGGGCCCTACATGGGAAAAGACGGCATGCACACCTATGGGCATATGGCGCTTCGAGTGGTTAGTACCAAGCAGGAACGGGTGTACGATTTCGGTAGGTATGGACGGACAAACGGCGAGTTCAGCGCTACTGGTGACGGCATACTTCGTGTATGGACGAACTTCGGAACGTATATCGCGGGAGAAAATTCTTACGGACGTGCCACGAAAGGGTTTTCTTATGCAATAACCGAGTCGCAAGCCGACGCAGTTTTTGCTCACTATAGCTCTTTGACCGCAAAGGCAACGAAAAGAAGGTCTACTCATCCAAATGAAGAGGAGTTTAAGCTTGCTGAGGATTATCACGCAATTTCCAACAACTGCGCAACCATGTCGTTGTCGGGGGCCCGCTTGGCGCTACCGGGAATCGATGCAAAGGCAAGCACATACAACGAAGGCCGGGGGATGGGAAGCGCGGAAAAGCTTGCTGCTCGAGCATCTGGGTTCGGTCGTTGGCCTTCCCATATTTTCATGCCAGCGGATGTGCAGGTTATGTTGGAAACCGAGAGGAAGTACACACCATCCAAAGTGGAAATTTATCAGAGAGCAAAGAAATGAAAAACGTATCAATTTTTATTTTTTCGGCAGCTCTTCTTTTTATTGTAGTTACTTTATTTTATGAAAAGGGAAACATTAAAATGAATAGTAAAAAAGCCTTTCAACTGGAAGAGCCTCTTCTGATCGAAGGCCAACGTCAAAATAGCTACTCTCTGCTACCTGTCGGAACCGTACTCTATTATGACAAAAGTTGGGATGAGGGGCACAGCACCTATCACGTATATTTTAATTTCAAAGGGGAATTCCAAGCTTCGGAGGTGAGCGCAGAAAGTATAGACCCTATATGGTTAAGAACTGTTCCAAAAGAAGAGTTGCCGAAAATTTTATCCGAGTATCCAATAAGCGTTCAGGATTTGGTTGTGATATTAAAATCAAAAAAAATTACTAAGCAAGATTTGGTACAGATCCTAAGAGATTGGGACGAATGATGAAGTAAGGGAGCCTTCAAGGGTAATCCCCCCAGCAAATGATCGCGTTTAAAAGTAGAATTTTTTAAACTCAGATTTTTTGGAAATTCTGCATGAAGACGTCCCGTTTTACCGATAGCCAGATCATTGCCATCCTCAAGCAAGCCGAGGGTGGATCCCCTGTCTCTGAACTGTGCCGCGAGCATGGCATCAGCAACGCCACGTTCTACAAGGGGCGCTCCAAGTTCGGCGGCATGGACGCCTCGCTGATGGCCCGCATGAAGGAGCTGGAAGAGGAAAATCGTCGCCTGAAAAAGATGTACGCCGAGGAGCGCCTGAAGGCCGAGATCGTTGCGGAGGCTCTGGCAAAAAATGTATGGTCCGCCCCGTATTTGCAAGCCTCATTTGATAAGCGAGAACAGATTGCCCTAATGTATCCGGCCTCTTGCAAGTGAGCTGCTGTTGCAGCCAGGCCATGATGGAATGCGCATGTGCGGTCTCTAAATAGTGGATCGGGAATTGAGCCCGTTTTTTTGCCCAGATTTACCGCACGCCGATCGGCTGTTTCGTCATCAGTTTGAGTCCAGCAAATCTTAGAAGTGGATTTTGAAAAAAAAAGCTCTACGAGGAAGTCTGTCAGGCTGGCTTTCACGCAGGTAAAGTGTGCCCGGCCGATTTAAAACGACCCCTGCAATTCGTGCGAGCTTGTTGGTCAGGGCCACGACGACTTTGTTGCTATACATTCGAGCTTCTAAGGTATTAATCCAGGCGCCGAGTCGATCCTTTGACCGATCAAGATGTAGTACGCAGGCGCGAGCGCCGTGGATTAATATGTAGTGATCGCGACTTGATCTGACAGTTACCCGGTTTGAAGCCTGCGACTGTCAGGTCAAATTCAGCTGTTCAGTGTGGTGATTTTATCGCGCCACGCCTCCTTTCCGTCAATTAGAGTTTGCATCGGCGTGCGCCCGCAGCACATCTTGCCTTGATGCGTGCGCTCGTTGTTGTAGTAGGCGATCCAGTCATCCAGGTCGGCTTGCAGCTCTTCGATGCTGCGATAGATCTTGCGCCTGAACGCGACTTGGTAGAACTCCTGCAGAATTGGTTTGTGGAAGCGCTCGCAGATGCCGTTGGTATGCGGATGCCGGACCTTGGTCTTCGTTTGCTCGATGTCGTTCAGCGCCAAATAGAGCTGATAATCATGCGACTCCGCTTTGCCGCAGAACTCAGTGCCGCGATCGGTCAGCACGCGAATGACGCCCATGCCCTGTTCCTCCATGAAAGGCAGCACGCGGTCGTTCAACAGATCGGCGGCGGTGATTGGGGTCTTGGTGTTGCAGAGCTTTGCGGCAGCCCACTTCGAGTAGGTGTCGACGTACGTCTGCTGGTAGATACGTCCCACGCCTTTGATCGTACCGACGTAGAAAGTGTCCTGGCTACCGAGGTAGCCAGGGTGGGCCGTTTCGATTTCGCCATGGGCGACGTCGTCGTCCTGCTTACGTTCAAGCGCGACGACTTGGGCTTCGGTCAGAACGTCACCCGTTTCCGCGACGTGGCGCTCCAGTGCCACCAGGCGCTTCTTAAACGATTCCAGATCACGACGTAGCCATACCGACCGAACGCCGGATGGAGAGATGAAGATGCCACGCTTGCGCAGTTCGTTGGAGGCGCGGACCTGACCGAAGGCCGGCTGCTCCAGGCAAAAGGCCACAACGGCGTTCTCCGTGGCTTCTTCCACGCGATTCTTCAGGTTGGGTTTCTTGCGATTGGCATCAATCAGCGCATCGACGCCACCGGCCTCGACGGCAGATTGATAGCGGTAAAACGTGTCTCGCGAAAAGCCCATTACGTTGCAGGCACGGGACACGTTACCCAGCTCGGTTGCTAAATTTAGCAAGCCGACCTTGTGTATGATGACGCTTTGAGGAACACTGCTCATGGGGTTACTCCTTGGCGCTTGCGTGCTGGTTTAATATAGATTCGCACCTCTATCAAACCGGGTATCCCCACCCTTTGGCAAGGCCTTACTATCAGATCAGATCGGAACTACTACAATTAATAGTCGGCGAATATATGGATTTCCTCGCTTGCTGATACCCAGCAATGTAGTCTTCCCGCCAGTCGAGTATTGGGCCGGCGCAAGGCCCATCCAAGCCGCCATGTCACGCGCTTCTGCAGATTGCTTGCCGTCCCCGACTGCGGCAATGATTGCCGTAGCGCTCAGGCGTCCGATGCCCGGAATACTGGCCAGACGCATTGCGATATCCGAACGTGCGGCAGCCGCCTCGATGCGTTTTGTCACGGTTGTGATGCGTGTCTCAAGCCCGCTCAGCTCCATGGATAGGTGTGCCAGTAACTCGCGCATTTCTAACGTTAGATCGTTTTTCTCGTCCGCGAGAATGGTGGGAAGTGCCTCTTTTAATCCGCCAACACCATTGCGGATCGGAATACCGAACTCCAAGCAAAAAGCGCGGATCTGATTGATCAGCTGAGTCTTTGTCCCGACTAGACGATCTCGGATTCTATGCACGCACTGCAGCTCTGCTTGCTCGGTTGACTTTGCCTTTACAAAGCGCATGCTGGGGCGCGTTACGGCCTCGGCAATAGCTGCGGCGTCAATGGTGTCATTCTTGTTGGATTTCACATATGGCTTAACGATTGCGCCGGGATAATTCTTACTTGGTGGCCCAACGTTTCAAGCTTGCGTGCCAGCCATTGCGACCCTGGACATGCCTCCATGCGATAAGGGCGACGGACGCATTCGCGAAAAACTCGAAGATATTCGATCTGTTGAGGGTATCTCGCTGTAACAAGTTTCCCTTCACATCGGTGCCAACGACATGGAACGACGTTTTGCTAAGATCAATTCCATACACGGCTGCACCAAGGGGTTTTGTACGCATGATGATCTCCTCAAAAATGGATACCGCCAGTTTGCCCCATCTCGGTGGGGCGGACCATTCCATTAGTGGTGAAGCCATCTCGCCGACGTGAGATGGCGCAGCACTACGTGGACGCAGGTCGCCTGAGCGTCAAAGCGGCCTGCCTGGCCTTCGGTGAGATAGCCCCCTGATTCCCCGGACACAGCCTATGCGTTATTCTTACGGATAGGGATAGGACTGTGCATATGACTAGGAACAAGCAAACAATCGAAGTGGTGACGGTGAGCGAAGAGCGCCGCAGGCGCTGGTCAGCCGAGGAAAAGGCGGCACTGGTGCGCGAGACGTACGAGCCAGGCATGAACGTGTCGCTGGTCGCGCGCAAGCACGGCGTGGGGGCAAGCCAGTTGTTCAATTGGCGCAAACTCGAACGCGAAGGTGCGTTGACGGCGGTCACTGCCGGTGAGTCGGTGGTGCCGGCGAGCGAATTGGCAGCCGCACGCGCCCAGATCGCCCAGCTGCAGCGCATGCTCGGCAAGAAGATGATGGAGGCGGAGATTCTCAAGGAGGCCGTTGAGTTCGCTCGCGAAAAAAAGTGGATTGCGCGCTCGCCCTTGTCAGGCAAGGACGACCAGTGAAGCCGGTTTGCTCTGCCCTTGGCGTAGCGCGCTCACACGTTTCGCAAATAATGGTTCGGCCCGCTGACTGGGTCGATGGCCGCACCGTACAAACGTTTCATCAACCTGCTAACGCGATCCTGGTCGACGCGGTGCGCGCCAAGATCACCGCATTGCCGACGTATGGCTATCGCCGTGCAGGCGCCCTGGTTAACCGTACAGGCGCTTTGATGGGGCTGCAAACGATCAACCATAAACGCTTTTATCGGGTGATGGAAGAAAACTGTCTGCTGCTGCCAAAAGCGCCAAAACGCGCAGTCAGCAGCCGCGTGCACGACGGTGTGGTGTCGGTGGCCGAATCGAACCAACGCTGGTGCTCCGACGGCTTTGAGATCGCTTGCGACAACGGCGAAGTGGTGACGGGCGTCTTCATGAAAGACTGCTGTGATCGTGAGATCATCGCGTGGCGAGCCTGGGGCGAACGTGGCCTGCCTGGCGAGCCGGTGCGCGACATGTTGGTGGAGGCGGTGGAGGCCAGATTTGGGCAGGCCAGCGTGGGATCGACCAAGCTGGAATTTTTGAGCGACAACGGCGGTGCTTATCGAGCTCATGAAACGCATGCGCTGGCACGCGCGCTGGGCATCGAGCCGGTGCATACACCAGTGTGCAGCCCGCAATCGAACGGCATGGCTGAGAGCTTTGTGAACACGTTTAAACGCGACTACGTCAGCTTGATGGATCGCAGCACTGCCGAGGTAGTGCTGGCCCAACTGCCAGACGCATTTATGCATTTCAATGAGGTGCATCCGCACTCGTCGTTGAAGTTGAAATCACCTCGCATGTATAGGAGGGAGCTGGCACGCCGGGCTCAGGAAAGCGGCGTTAATTAAGCGACAGGCTGTGTCCGGTTATACGGGGGCAAGATTATCGGCATCAGCCAAACGTGCTATCGCTACGAAGCCAAGCTGAACGCGGAAAACGAGATCATCGCCGATTGGCTGGTACGCCCGACCGCCAGCCAGCGAAACTGGGGCTTCGGCTTCTGCCACCTATACCTGCGCAACGTGAAATCGTTCAACTGGAACCACAAACGTATTTACAGGATTTACCGCGAACTGGAACTGAACCTGCGGATCAAGCCACGGCATCGTCTGGTGCGGGAAAAGCCGCTGCCGTTGGCCGTAACCACGCAGATCAACCAAACTTGGTCGAGGGACTTCATGCACGACCAACTCGCCGATGGCCGCAGCATCCGTTTGTTCAATGTGATCGACGACTACAACCGCGAAGGACTCGGCATCGAGGTCGACTTCTCGCCGTCTTCCGAGCGAGTGATCCGATCGCTCGACAGGATTATCGAATGGCGCGGCAAGCCACTGGTCATTCGCTGCGATAACGGTCCCGAGTACATCAGCGCGGTGACCTTGGCGTGGGCCGCAAAGCGTGGCATCCGCATTGATTTCATCCAACCTGGACAGCCGCAGCAGAACGCCTATGTGGAGCGCTATAACCGCACGGTACGTTACGATTGGCTAGCCCATCATCTGTTCGACACGCTCGATGAGATCCAGGATTTTGCAACTCGTTGGCTATGGACTTACAATCACGACCGGCCCAACATGGCACTTGGCGGCATCACACCAAAACAGAAGCTTGCCTTGGCCGCATAACCTCTACTTTTAGCGCGCTCTAAAAATGGGGGGGGGCTTACCACCACACTGAACAGCTGAATTTGACCTGACAGTCACAGGCTTCAAACCGGGTAACTGTCAGATCAAGTCGCGATGGCTACAGATTATGACGTTTTGACCGTAGGTGAACAGCAATAATGTCATCATTAACTATTCGCCACAAATGCAAACAGCGCTACTCGCGCTGTTTACATTCTTACGTCTATATTGGCTTTTTCAAGAGCTGATGCAGCGAATGAAGGCCTTCACGGTCCAGAACAGTTCCAAGCTTGGCATCTGACCGATATGCTTTGGCGAAATCGTCTCCATAGGTCTTACGAAGCGTTTCAACTTTGGTATCGCGACGCTTTTTTCGAATCTCGCCGTTCTGATCGCATACGATCATCCAGCCCCCTGGGGAAATGTTCCTTAGTCATCATTGGCTCCTCACAAGCGATCCGCCAGGGACACATTTCGCTGACGAGATGGAAGATTCAGTTTCCATCGAATCATGTCGCCCAGGATCGGGTAGATGTCGTTGTGTTTCGCACCAAAACGCATGACCTGATCCTTGTCGTTGTAGGCGCCAATATCGCGATTTGCCCCATCTTCCGCTGGCAGATACTCAGCCAATTCTGCAATGCCCCAACGGACACGCTCTTCCGGCCGCAGCGTGTAGTATCGCCACATAGGCTCAGTGTGCGAAAAATTAATCGTGGGAATGCCCGCCAGGAGCTTCATCAGCGTTTCTGGATCTCGTTGGCGGCCATACCCAAAATCATATGCGAGCTTGGCAAGCGCTTTAAGAACAACAGGCTGCGCCGCGATAGTTTTTTGCTTTGCTCCGTCTTCGCCAAAGCCGTCGATTTCGTTTACTGCGCTCCAAAACTCGAGCCCAAATTTGCTCTTTTCCTCGACATCATGAGGAGTAGCGCCGCTTACGTTCGTCTTGTTCATGAACAGCATCGCGTTAATGCCAATAAGGTCCTTTCGGGCGATATACCCTTTGTCATCATGCCAGTCTGTTACATCGCGCTCAACAATTTGAGCCTTAAGCAGATTGGAGTCATGCAGTTCATCTTTGATCCACACGTTAACTGGATTGGACTGATCGAACTGGAACGCCAGGCTCGCTTCGACCTTTTTTGTAAGGTTGTTGAGGTCGTGGAACAGCTGACGCTCTTGGTCAGCAGTGAGTCCGAGGTGAACCTCGATCATGACTGTGCAAGTCCCGCGAGCCATCTCGAAAATCTCCATCCACACGCGCAATTCGTCCGGCTCAATGCGGCCGTCGTCACCTGCTGGGTAAAGCAGCGGCCGTTTAGGATACTTGTAGCTGGTCGTCAGCGCGCGAAGATACTCGAAGAGCATTTGCATCGCGAAACGTCGGTGCTGTCCATCAACAACCCACAAAACATCTTTTGTGGAAAGGTAGACGTTGACAAGGCCACCGGTCAAGGGTTCGAACCGAAGCCCTTTCCCGCCGGCCTCGCACGTGCGAATGTTAGCGGTAATGGGCTGCATCGCCAGGTATGGTTGCTTGCCCAATGTGCGCTGAATTTTTTCCAGTGCAGCAGGGATTGCGCGGCCTTCTCGGGTATAGCGGTTGCCGAGCGCATACGCTAGGCCCTTCAGAATGTAGACGGCAAGCTTTTGAGCGTGTTTAGGATCAAGGTTTCGTTGCGCGATTGCCTCGTCTTCAAAATCAGGGCGATTTTGAAGACCACGTTCGTTCGCCACTTCGGAGATTTCGAAAAATTCGTGCATTGGTACCTTAACCAGCAGCGTATTGCTGCCAAGGTTGTGCCCAATCAACACGCCAATTTTCTTTTCCGCGATCCCCCCCTGAGCGATCAACTGGTCGAGATCCATTACGGCTCCTTGATTGTCATTGGATGGAAAATCGATTACACTATTCATGCTTTTAACTCCATTGAAGTGCCGGGCGGCGCCAACCGCCCAGCGGGGTATCAAATACTTTTTGCATGGTCGGATGGGAAAATGTCCTTCCGACTATTCTTTTTTGGGGCTCCTGTTTTTCCAGCGGCCGCATCGCGTCCCATCACGGCGACCGCTCTAATCTCTTCTCAGCATCACTATCTCCTCTGACTCCCACGTTTTAAGTTCCTAAACCATAACCCGTTACTGCTGAGCTTACGGCAAGTATAGGCGTTTGTTTTTTTAGATGCAAGAAAATTCTTTCGAATTTTATTAAAAAAAACTCCCAGGGATAATTTTTCTTCCCTAGTGGTCAGTATCATAAATATTCGAGAGTCCCAGGGTGAAAATTTATTTGTAAAGTAATTTTCTTAAGTTTCGAATTCTTTTTTGCATTGCGGCAATTCTTGCCTGTCTGCGAGCTCTTCGCTAGCAGGATTTCAACGTTTGTAAGTTGTACGGTAACCGCTTTGGGGAGGGGGGGGGCTATGTCCTTCGTCAAGCGGTTGTGTGCGGCGCCGGGCAATAAAGTTTCCCGTCTCGCATCATGGCGTACATGACATCACAGCGACGTCTTGCAAGAGCGATCAACGCTTGGTTGTGGCGCTTGCCTTGGCTAATCTTACGGGCATAGTAATCGCGCGATATTGGGTCTCGTAGTGCCGCGAAAGCCGACAGGAACAACGCTCGCTTGAGCACTTTATTTCCTCGTCGAGATGGATGCTCACCGCGAATGGAGGAGCCAGATCGGCGGGTAACGGGCGCGAGCCCAGCGTAGGCCGCGAGGTGAGCAGCAGAGGCAAACGCTTTTGCAGCGACCTCTGTAAGGAGTCGGGCAGCGGTCCTGACGCCGACTCCAGGCATGCTGGTCAGGACTGAGTAAAGAGGGTGCGCTTGCACCAGTCGTTCAACCTCTTGGGCGACTTCGTCGCGCTGAGCACGTAACGCCGCGAGCTGGCGCGTCAGGCGCGGCAAGACAATTGTTGCGGCGTTCGTTCCTGGGACAACTACCGTTTGCTCAGAAAGCGCTTGGCAGATCTCATGAGCTAAGCCTTTCCCCATTCTCGGCGCGAGCTTGCTGAGCCTGTTCGCCAGACTCTTCTCGCTAGCGGCGGCAAGACTGGCCGGCGAAGGGTGTCGTTGCAATAGATCCAACACAGCCGGGTGGTCAAGTCGTGGGCCAAGTACACGCTCAAGCGCTGGATGGATTTGTGTCAGTAGTCCGCGAACTCGGTTGCTTGCCTGTGTAATTTGATCGGCCAGATCATCGTCAAAGCCGCACAGCATGGTGAGTTCAGCCAATTGTTCGTCATCGAGACGAAGTGAACGCAGCGCATGTGGCATTGAGCGTGCTGCCTCGGCAATGATGGCAGCGTCCCGCGCGTCCGTCTTGGCTTCGCCAGCGTGTAGATCGGCAATCCTGCGCATGGCAAGGCCGGGAAGATACGCCACAAGAATACCTTCAGCTCTGGCGACGGTCACTGGCAGTGCGCCAATGGTGGTTGGCTGGTCAACGACCAGCATTAGTCTGCCATGTTCCTTGAAACTGGAAATTAGTGCTCGCAGCCTCGTTTCGTCATTCGGCAGGGCCTTGTCGAACAAGCACTTGCCCGCTCTGCTAAGTGCAACGGCATGGTGTTCTCCCTTGCCGACGTCAACGCCAATGAAGACGTCTACAGCATCGTAATGTTCAATCGCGTCCATGCGACCTCCCGCTACAAGAGGTTCTAATGGCCAACGGCATACGGCAGCAGGTCTCGGCATCCACGTTACGGATGGCCTTAGCATGTTTCCCGGGCCAAGTCCCTATCAGCGATCACCAGCCACCCACCGAGTTCGGTGACAACACCCCCCGGATCATGGGCGACTGGGCGCAACAATCATGCCGAACTTGGCTGGCCAAAAACCTTGAGGATCAAGGCCTGTATATAGTAACGGGGGGCGTGATGCAGAGCCAGGAAAGCGTCGTGCAGAGATTTACCCCGTAGCATCATGTAACAGCGGGTAAGCAGATTTCCTTTTGTCAACACACGGTGCAAGTGTAAGGATGGGGTGGGGGTGATACGGGCTCTCGCTGTGGACGCTGGCTCAGGAGTGCTTACGATAGTCGTGGCGATTCAGCTCAGCAGTTGTATGCAGTGTGCAAGGCTAATGTTGCGCGGTTTCTACCATGGATCTGAAATCTTGCTTGATCCATTTGTGACAAGTCAAGGGGCCTTGGAAGTAGGCAGCCTTGAAATATCATATTAATATTAATTAGATATTAATAAAATATACTTTTACATGTGTATTGGGTTATGTTAGTATTAATGTATACAGCTATAGTGAATACGTTCCGTGCTCGAAAAAAAATCCACAAAGGGTCGCCCACCCGCGTCAGAGACGACTAAGGGTGTACGCAAAGGATGTCGACTTCAGATATCCCATACTATCAGCCCTGAGCTGCTATCTAAAGTTGACCAGCTCGCGTCCGCTATGGGACAGAGCCGCGCAGCGGTTATCAATCTCGCTGTCTACCGGCTGCTTGAGCAGGAGCTCATTACATGAGCACCTTCAGTAGTAAAGCATCAGTCTCCATAGAGCTGGTTGGTTGCAATCTCTAAGTCGCATGCCCCCTTGCAACACCTGCCTTATCAAAAGCGCTCGTCAGAGCTCCTTGAACGTTTCCGATTTGTACCAATGAATGCTATGCCTGACCCAATCATCGAACAACTGCGCCGTCGTATTGAAGCAAACCATATGAACCTCGGCGAAGCCGCCAATGCCATTGGTGTTGGCGTGGGAGTTTTGAAGCGGCATCTTGCTGGAGAGTATGCTAGGAGCGACTCTCTCGCAAAATATCGCTTATGGTTAAACGGAGGGATACCCCTGCGAGCAGCAGTTATTGAAACTGATATCCCTGACTTTCCTCCATCAGATGAAGAGTCTATACATCCGCAACTAGTGGACTTTGTTCCGCCCCTCTTGATTCCGTCTCAACGGCGTTATGTCGTAGATCTCTTCTGCGGCTGTGGAGGCATGTCCTTGGGATTCGAGCGTTTTAGGAATGGGCAGGTCTACCAGATAGCGATGGCGCTAGACATTGAGGAGCCAATGGTTCGGGTCTTCAATGACAACCATCCGTCGCCTACTGGGCAGTTGCCCATCGGCAGACGCGGGGACATTGCCGAATTCATGAATGAGGCCGAGATCCTCGCATACTATTTGGATCACCTCGCCAGGACAAATGGTGATCAAAAGCTGGCATCGTCATTGATGTCCCTTGGACCCTATAGTTTAGGTGCACTGCGCCAGTCGCTCCAGAAGATCGACGCTGAGTTTCAAGGGCAATTGGTTGAGTTGCGACGTGATCAAGAATACATATCAGCACTTCGCAGCACTGGGTCTGGATCACTTGGCCAAACGTCTGTAATCGGCTTCCACAACGCTACGAAGCTCCCTGCAACCAGCACTGCTTACCCAAAGTTCGGCCCCCTGATATGGCATGAAGAGGGTGAGGTTTGTTTAAGTGAAGTGCGAGGGACCATTGAAGCCGACGACAAGCTCATCAAGGCATGCAAAAGCCGGGCTCGTAAGCTTTGGCTCTCAGAACTACAAAAGCTCATCACTAGAGCTGAAGGGTCTGGGCGTGGGCAGCTCGCATCTGCGGCAGATCGGATCAACCGCTTCATAACGCTTATCGACACGAAGCCTATGCATCTTGTGCGGGAGTACTGGATCAACTGGCGAGCTTCTAGGGAAGCCGTACGAATCACATTCCTCGACAATCCTGTGATTCAGGGTCGCCTCAGAGAAATTTATGAAGACGGTCACCAAGTGTCTGTGCTACTGGGGGGGCCCCCCTGCCAAGGTTTTAGCCGAATTGGTCGAGGAAAGATCCGTAGCCTTCGCGAGCAGAGTGTCCATGTCCAAGAAGATGAAGACTCTGTGGACAGCAGAAATCAGTTGATGCATCAGTATGTGCTCTTTGTTTCTGCATTGGCTCCAGAGGTATTCTTGTTTGAGAATGTCCGGCACTTTCAGGCAGTGGTCCGATCTGAAGGCATTGAGTTCGACGCGGCAGACATACTTGCAGAGTCTATTGAGGCGGTTTCAGCAGGAGGCTTGGGCTATGCAGTAGCTCGGAAGATAGTTATTGCATCTAAACACGCTGTCCCGCAAACGCGGGAACGCTTTGTAATGGCGGGTATCCGCCGTGATTTAGATGGTGCGCTTACTGGAATGAACGCTGCTTCATGGTGCCTGTCTCTGCAATTCAGGGAATCTGTCTCCCTCCAAGTCGCATTGGAGGGCCTTTCTGAACCGTTGTTTGCTAATCAAGTTGAGGCAAACATGGCTTCGCGTGTTGTTACAGCCCGCGTTCCTATCTCATTGGAAGCAGCGACTGCTGCTGACGTGTATAGGGCATGGACGCACAGCACATCTCCTGTTGATGGTCACCTTGCACGCCCGCCTAGGCTCGACGACAGCGCGTTCTTCGGACTAATGGGGCCAGGAAAGAGGTGGATGGACTACCGCTGCGATGAAGCTCCAACGTTGAAGTCGTTGGACAACGTACTGACCTCACTTCACGCCTCTCTCGCGCGAGAACCGGAGCTTGCTCAACGGCTTGGGTTAGATCCAGTGGCGATTGAGACGCTTGCAGCTTCTATAGATGGATCACTAAGCCTCCGCCTTCTATTAGAGAGCATTTCACCTATTCGTGGGGAGGAGCAGCATCATCTTCTAACGAAGACTTACCTACAGAAGCGTGAGGGTGCTCACGGAGACTGGCTTGCGCGAATGAATGCATCACAGCCATCAAAGACTATTGTGAGCCATATGGCAAAGGACACCTATGCTTACGTGCATCCAACTGTTCCACGGACCCTCTCCGTAAGAGAAGCCGCGAGAGTGCAGTCGTTCCCTGATGACTATCGATTTGGCAGCGTTGGCCTGGTAGATGGCTTCAAGGTTGTCGGGAACGCCGTTCCCCCCCTGTTAAGTCTGCAGTTTGCGGAGCGAGTTGCCAAGGTTTTGGCACTTGTTGATGCATCGCGGCAAAGCAAAGATCGCAGAAGCGCAAGACGTGGATGATGCCCTGCAGATAAGAAAGGACGTTCTACGCAGCGCGAACATGTCACGCATTCGCGGCACAAACACACAGCCTGAACTCCTTCTTCGCAGAGCCCTTTGGAAGAAAGGATTGCGTTACCGCCTACACAGTAAGATTGAAGGGATACGGCCTGATATTGTGTTCAAAGCACGAAAACTTGTGATATTCGTGGATGGATGTTTCTGGCACGGCTGCCCTTTACACTACGTCCGCCCACGTTCGAAATGCGAGTTTTGGGCAGGCAAGCTTAGGGACAATACAGTTCGGGATCAGGTCCAAACACTTTGCCTGATAGAGGGTGGATGGACGGTTCTACGGTTCTGGGAACATGAGATTAAGGCTGGACTAGAACAAGTCGTCACATCAGTTCTCAATGTATATAAAGATCCAGCGAAGGCTATTACTAGCCGACCGGTTGTAACCCAGGTTGATCCACAAGCAGACGGTACAGAAATTTGGTTGATCGAGGACTTATTTCATCAATCCGATGGCAAATCAGAGCATCGTCATCGCAATCCTTTGAAGCTCTAACCCAGCTGCCTACTGTTGTACTAGACAATCGCTAAAAGCGCATCTCGAAGGGTATCACGCGCTGCGGCCTTCACGTCAGCACGATGGCTGACCAGCTTCTCTATATCTACACTAACCAAGTGGACTTCTCGCCCGCTGTGAGTTACCGTATAGCTGCGAACCCACGGAGATGGCATCCAAGGTGCCTGGGGGATAAGGACAATGGAATTGTCCACCGCAAATGTATCTAGGTAGGCGTTAATTTGGTAAAAATCTTCACGCCTTGCTCCGTAAGCCCGGGCAGTTTCGCTGAGGCGCTTCCATTTTGCATCCGCTACCGCTATTAATCTATTTCCTCTATACAGAAGGTAATCAGGCTTCAGGCGCAACACATTGTCGCCATCATCATTTCCGCGGAGAAGAAACAATGGCTCCCCGCTGTTCCTAATAGTAATTCCGAAGTTACTCAAAGTCTCAGCCAAAACCTGTCGCAGTGCTCTTTCAAACAAATGCTGCAAAGGAAATAACATCGTGAATCCATCAGTATTTCCTGCAAATGTTGGATCCACGAAGTGGCCTTGGGCGAGAAGCTTTGCCAAAGATAGAACACGCTCACAATGTGCTTCCGAAGGTGCAAGCCGAAGCTTTGCAAATGCAGGGATTGGAAGCTTGTGCCCACCATTCCAAACCGCGCTTAAAGGTCCAATCAAAGTTGTAAGCAGCTGCCGATTGAAGCTACTGCGCGTCAACCGCGCCAACGTCGTAGCCAACCAAAGAAGGCAATATGCCAGATCGTTCTGAACGGTAAGGGGCGTGTGCCTTACCGGGAGAACAGTTAGGTCACTAGGGAGCCGCGTAGCAAGCCGCGCAAAATCAATCCGGCCTTTAAGGGTTCTAGAGTCTTCATACTTCTCTTGGTAACGACGCGGCACCCCATCCTTCAACACGAAATTCAATTCAGCTGCAGCTTCAGAGATCATGACCTCCAGGGGGTCACGCACACTCGACCGGACCGCTCCAGAGCTTTTATGTGCGCGGCAAAGATAGCCAGCCGCACGAAGAATATTTACTAGGAAATCCGAATCTCGCTCTCCTTCACTGGTATCTGTCTTTGGCAAAACGTTGATCCGCACGCCTGCCACTTGAATGGTCCCAACGGCTTCTGCTGCACACAATCTGCCCTTGCTCATCCGGAAAGCTGGAAATGGGATCGATTCCGAAATCCTCATAACCCGAGCCGCAATTGCACGGCCGTCTGAGCCTTCAGGCATCTGAATTGGCATGCCTTCCCAAGTCGTGAGCACAGTCAATTCATACTCCCCAATGGCTCATGTTCCTGCTGCCAATGCAATAGAAAAGCGTTTGAACTTGTCCGCGTCCCAAGTGTCTGCGTCCGGCTCCCACCAATCGGCATAAACAGGTGCTTGAGACTCGGCCAGTTCGTATTCTTCTGGAAGTCTTGCTACAAAGGTCGGATCGGGGGCTACGGAGCTGAACAACGAGATCAGCTCCGCATTGCTACGCACTTCACCAGCTACTGCTCTGATCTTTTTCCAGTCGTCATGGAAGTACTCGGCCAAAGTAGGAATCAGCGCTGTACGGAATACGCGAGCAAGCGAGCGAAGTGGCGCATCTGGCAAGGCATCCCATGCGCGCGATTTGGCTATGGCGTCCAACTTGCTTGACATAAAGTATGAATGTCCGAACTCGTGCCCGGCGCCCAGCAACATTCGGATTCTGGAATTCAATCGGCCAAGCAATGCTTTGACGTCAACTCCGCCATAGTTTTGAGACACCAGTGAAGTCTCCGGTCCAACATACTCAAACTCAAATCTACGGCGCATAGCAAAATCCAACGAAGTCAAGGAACGATCGACTGTATTCATCGTACCAATGATAGAAACATCACGGGGTACAGTGAACAATTCTTTCGAGTAAGGTAACCATATCCTTTTCTCTTCTGGCATCCCTTGCCTCTTGTCCACCTCCAACAAGGTCAAAAGTTCGCCAAAGACTCTTGAAGGCTCTGCTCGGTTGATCTCGTCAATCACTAGCACTACAGACGTTCCGCCTCTTGGGCCCGTAGCACGCAACTCCAAAAGCTTCCGCATAACGGCGGCGTAGTGCGAAGAATTTCCAAGATCGATCGTAGAGAACATGCGTGTACGAGCTGAGACAAACCTTTTGATCACCATTCCGTCTCGCGCAGCAGTCGTTTCTGCACCAATTGGAGCGGGAAGGTCGGGATCGTCAGGATCGATCCCAAAATCAGAAAGTTCCCTAATCCCATTCCCTGGAATAGAGAAAATCTGAGGACGTAACCCCATCGAGATCACTTTCTCAATGACAGATCGAGGAACATATCTATCGTAGTGGGGCGCAACCTGATCTGCACGCGCAGGCGTACTTCTGACTGTCCACCCGCCAGCATCCTTGTCGACAACAGATCCAGCCGGCTGGTTCCGACCGTCCACCAACCGGTCACCTATTTGAAGGTCCGTTTCTGACCCAGCTCTCAGGCAAAGTGACTTAAAAGGGCCATCAATAACCCGATAGGCAAGGCGACCGTCGTCATCAACGATGGGCCGATAGCCCTCAACAAAGTCTTCGTACGAATAACTGGGGTGAAACGTGACCCACAATATACGTCCTTCAGCGACAAGGCTGTCGTGTAAAGCACGAACTGCCTCTTCAGGGTTTCCGTCTGACTGTGCCGTGGCAAACCGCTTTGGCTCTAACGCCTTAACTGCCTCACGCGCTGCTCGAAAGGTCTTCCCGGTACCTGGGGGCCCGCAGAGAATCTTCATCGTTGGTCCAGCCACTTTGTCTCCTTAAAAGCCCGGAACTTTTCACTTTTCGTGTCAGTAGTTTTTTACTTTCCTGGCACAGTTTTCACTTTCTGTAGCATCCGACAATTGCTTAAACGTCAATATTATCCGCCCGCAACGCATTCATCTCAATAAACGCCCGGCGCGGCTCCACGTCATCGCCCATCAAGGTCGTAAAGATCTGGTCCGCCGCAATCGCATCCTCGATCTGCACCTTCAGCAAACGGCGCACGGTCGGGTCCATCGTGGTTTCCCACAGCTGATCCGGATTCATCTCGCCCAGACCTTTGTAGCGCTGTTTCGATACCACGCGCTCCGCCTCATCGCGCAGCCAGCCCATGGCCTGGTGGAAGTCCACCACGGCCGATTCCTTGGTGCGCTCGCCTTCGCCACGGCGCACGTACGCGCCTTCGCCCAGCAGGCCGGTGAAGGTGGCGGCGGCGTCGGCCAGTACGCGGTAGTCGGCGCTCTGGACGAAGTCGGCGTCGATGGCGCTGACTTTGACGTTACCGTGGTGCA
>Ga0308163_10001649_pt1 | contig 23029 bp, 20 predicted proteins | sample PhyTR1_FD_201037 | JGI IMG/M metagenome (GOLD analysis project Ga0308163, IMG submission 201037) | Phyllosphere microbial communities from UC Gill Tract Community Farm, Albany, California, United States - DLSLT.R1 | ecosystem: Host-associated > Plants > Phyllosphere > Unclassified | place: USA... | reverse complement strand
GGTTAGCAGTAATCACTGCCGCTACGCGCCAGATCGCGGGCAAGCGCGCTCCTACGCCTTCGGCAGAAGCAGTTTGTGTACGCGTATGAACTGTGATCATTGGTATCCTGCCAACGAATATCCCTACCGCCAAAGTGAACACCGAAATGCCGGATCTCAACGCCCTCATGCAGAACTCCCTGGTACAGCGCGTACTGGAGTTCATCAAGCGCTACCCGGGGCTGATTGCATTCTTCGGTTTTTGCTCAGGCATCGGCAGCTTCATCCTGGTGGACCGGCAAGCCAAGCTCGCGACCTGGATTGCCGTGATCATGCTGGTGAGCTGGTTGTGGCTGATGGTGGAAAACAGTGCCGTCGCGCTGTTGGCCAAACTGTTGAAGCGCGAAATCCCGCAGCCATTGCTGAGATACGCCACGCAGATGATCCACCAGGAAAGTCTGTTCTTTGTCCTGCCGTTTTTCTTCGTGACCACCACATGGAACAGCGGCCAGCTGGTGTTCACCGGCGTCCTCGCGGCCGCAGGGCTGATCTCGATCACTGACCCGCTGTATTACAAATGGCTGGCACCCCGTCGCTGGCTGTTTATGGCGCTGCACACGCTGACCCTGTTCGCCGCTTTGTTGACCGCGCTGCCCATCATTCTGCACCTGACCACCGCCGAGAGTTACAAGCTGTCGCTGATCATCGCCATGCTGCTGTCGTTCCCCAGCCTGGCCTCCAGCTTCCCGCTCAACAGCTGGAAGCGCGGCGTCGGGCTCGTGCTCATGACATTGGCCATTGGCGGTGCGGGCTGGATGCTGCGTTCATGGGTGCCGCCTGCCACCCTTTGGCTGACAGAGGTGGCCGTCAGCACGCAGTTCGATAACCAGAACCGTACGCCGGGCGAGAGTATTCAGGAAATCGGCGTCAATCAACTGCGCAGCGCCGGGTTGTACGCGTATACGTCGATCAACGCTCCGCGCGGTCTGGATGAGCGGATTTATCACGTTTGGCGCCACAACGGCGAAGAAGTCGATCGAATTGCTCTAGACATTCACGGCGGACGTAAGGAAGGCTATCGGGCATGGACGCACAAACAGAATTTCCCGCCGGATGTGCTCGGCAAATGGCAGGTGAGGGTGCTGACAGAGGATGGCCAGATGATCGGCGTGTTGCGCTTTGAAGTGACCGATTCGGATCAGCCTGCCGTGACGCGCAAGAAGATCAAGCCCGCGGGCCTGAAGCCCGGCGCAGACACGTTGGGTTCGTCTGATTCCGGCGCTGACAAGCCTGATGACACTGCGCCAGCGGCCAGCCCGTCCACCCCGGCCAAAACCAACTAAGCTCGTCGCTATGACCCCATCGATCTCCCTCGTCAACCGCGCGCCGTCGGTGTGCGGCAGCGTCAAACTGGACACTTCGACCGATCCCGCTCAGCTCTGGATCGCTGGAGACTGGACGCTTGCTCACTATCATGCACTCAAGCGCCAGACCGATGCGTTGATCGACGGTTTCGGCCCGGCCACTCAGGTGGACATGAGCGGGTTGGGAGCCCTCGATACTGCAGGCGCGTCGTTGCTGGTGGAGCTTCTGGGTGTTCAACGCCTGCGCTTGCTGGCCGTCCAGGCGCCCAATCTGCCCGAGTCGAGCCGCGCGTTGATGCAGACCATCCAAAGCGCGTTGTGCGACTACTGCCAGCCGGTGAAAGACCCTGAAGTCGCTGTCGGCACTCAGTTACTGGCGCGAATCGGATCGGCTGTCGAGGTCATCTGGAACGACACCCTGCAACTGCTCGGTTTCGTCGGCCTGATTCTGCAGACGTTCGTCACCACGTTGTTCCACCCGAAACGCTGGCGCACCACTTCAGTGATCGCCCATATCGAACAGATCGGTCTGGACGCGGCACCCATCGTGGCGTTGCTGACGTTCATGGTCGGCGCCGTCGTGGCCTTTTTGGGCGCAACCGTCCTCAAGGCCTTTGGCGCCACGATCTTTACGGTCGACCTGATCGGCTTCTCGTTCCTGCGGGAATTCGCTGTGTTGCTGACGGCGATTCTTCTCGCGGGCCGCACGGCCAGTGCATTCACCGCACAGATCGGTTCGATGAAAGCCAATGAAGAGCTGGATGCCTTGCAGACCTTGGGCCTCAGCCCTACAGAGCTGCTGGTATTACCTCGCGTGCTGGCGCTGCTTATCTCACTGCCAATGCTGACGTTTCTGGCGATGATCTGCGGCATCGTTGGTGGCGGCGTGGTGTGCGCGCTGTCGCTGGGGATCTCGCCGGCGATGTTTTTGTCACTGATGCAAGCGGACATCGGCGTGCAGCACTTTCTGGTCGGGATCGTCAAAGCGCCGATCTTTGCCTTTTTTATCGCCGCAATTGGCTGCCTCGAGGGTTTCAAGGTCGAGGGCAGTGCTGAATCGGTGGGCGCTCACACGACGTCGAGCGTGGTGCAGTCAATTTTCGTGGTCATTGTGCTGGACGCACTGGCGGCGATGTTTTTCATGGAGCTTGGCTGGTGACCCGACGTTGCGTGCAACCCAGTGAAACCGTCATTGAAGTGCGTGGCCTGTGCAATCGCTTCGGACCGCAGGTGGTTCACGAGCACCTGGACCTGGACCTCTATCGCGGGGAAATCCTCGGGGTCGTGGGCGGCTCGGGCAGTGGCAAGTCGGTGTTGCTGCGCAGCATCGTCGGGTTACAGCGCCCTGCTGAAGGCAATGTCCGCGTGTTGGGTCAGGATCTTCTGAATCTGTCCGTTAAAGATCGCTCCCAGGTCGAACGACGTTTCGGCGTGCTGTTTCAGAAGGGCGCGTTGTTCTCATCACTGACGATCACCGAGAACGTCGCCTTGCCCCTGATCGAACATGCGGGGCTGAGCCGTGACGAGGCCGAGCATCTGGCCGGCATCAAGATGGCCCTGGCCGGACTGCCACTGTCGGCTGCTCACAAATACCCTGCCTCGCTGTCCGGCGGCATGATCAAGCGGGCAGCGCTGGCTCGGGCATTGGCACTCGATCCGGACATTCTGTTTCTCGACGAACCCACCGCAGGCCTCGACCCGATTGGCGCAGGGGCCTTCGACCAGTTGATCCTGACCCTGCGCGACGCACTGGGCCTGAGCGTGTTCATGGTCACCCACGACCTGGACACGCTGTACACCATCACCGACAGGGTGGCGGTGCTGTCTCAGAAACGCGTGCTGGTGGCCGATAGCATCGACAAGGTGTCGGCTTACAAGGACGCCTGGATTCACGAATACTTTCATGGCCCGCGCGGCCGCTCGGCCTATGCAGCGGCCACCCACCCACACGAGGTCTCATGATGGAAACCCGCGCCCATCACATCTTGATCGGCCTGTTCACGGTGATCGTGGTCGCCGCCGCGCTGCTGTTCGGACTGTGGCTCGCCAAGTCCAGCGTCGACACGGCGTTCAAGGATTATCAGGTGGTGTTCAACGAAGCCGTGACCGGCCTGTCTCGTGGCAGCCCGGTGCAATACAGCGGGATCAAGGTCGGTGACGTGGTGCAACTGCGCCTGGACCCTCAGGACCCTCGCCGCGTTCTGGCGCAGATTCGTGTGGCCGGGGAGACACCGATCAAGCGTGACACCTTCGCCAAGCTCGCCCTGAACGGCATCACCGGGACTTCGATCATTCAGCTCAGCGGGGGGACGCCACAAAGCGAAGAGCTGAAAGGCGACGACGGTAACCTGCCTGTGATCATTGCGTCGCCGTCACCGATCTCACGGCTGCTCAACGACAGCAATGACCTGATCACCGGCATCAACGTCTTTCTTCACAACGCCAACGAACTTCTGTCGTCGAAGAACGTGCAGGCGCTGAGCAACACCATGGAGCATCTGGAGCAGACGACAGCAGTGATTGCCGATCAACGCGACGATATCCGCCAGACGCTCAAGCAACTGCTGGTGCTGAGCAAGCAAGCCAGCGCCACGCTGGATCAGACCTCTACGGCGATGCGCAACGCCAATCTGTTGTTCACGGTCGACGGAAAGCAGGCCATCGCGACCGGTCAGGCGGCCATGGTGTCGTTGCAACAGAGCACTGACACCATCAACCAGTTGATCAAAGCCAACAAGGATTCCGTCGACGGCGGGCTCCAGGGGCTGAGTGAGCTGGGCCCGGCGATTCGCGAGCTGCGCGAAACCCTGACCTCGCTCAAGACCATTTCACGCAGTCTGAATGCCAACCCCAGCGGCTACCTGCTCGGTAGCGACAAGAACAAGGAGTTTCAGCCATGAGGCATGCCAGTCACTCAATCCCAGGGCTGTTGCTGGCAAGCGCACTGCTGACGCTCAACGCCTGCTCGATATTGCCCAAGCAAGAGCCTTCGGATGTTTATCGGCTGCCGACTGCGGTGTCCAACAGCAAGACTGTGACGCCCGCGCCCTGGTCGTTACGAGTGGTCAAGCCGAAATCCAGCGAAACCCTCGACAGTCCGCGCATTGCCGTCATCCCGCAGGGTGACGTGATCAGCAGCTACAAAGGCGCCCGCTGGAGCGATCCGGCGCCGGTGCTGCTGCGCAATCGGCTGACCGATGCGTTCTACCGTGATGGGCGCGTGCAGTCGATCAGCACCGACGACAGCAACCTGCAGGCGGACTTCGAGTTGGGCGGGGAGCTTCAGGCGTTCCAGAGCGAATACCGCGGTCAGGCCATCGAGGTGGTGATTCGCCTGGACGCGCGGCTGGCCGATGACCATCAACGCATCGTTGCGAGTCGGCGCTTCGAGGTGCATCAGCCTGTTGGCGACAAACAGGTTCCGGCAGTGGTGGCCGCCTTTGGACAGGCCAGCGATACGTTGACCGCCCAAGTGCTGCAATGGACCCTGGAGCAGGGCCAGCAGCATTACACTGTCGAGCCGAAGAACCAGTAACAAACGCAGATCGCGGCTATCACGCCCGCCAGTTCGGCCAGCAGCGCGCACCCGACGGCGTGGCGCGCACGCTGAATACCGACGGCACCGAAATACACCGCCAGAACATAGAAGGTGGTTTCGGTGCTGCCCTGGATGGTTGCCGCAATCAACGCCGGGAAACTGTCCACGCCTTGGGTTTTCATCGTTTCGATCAGCATCGCGCGCGCCGCGCTGCCGGAGAACGGTTTGACCAGTGCGGTGGGCAGCGCATCGACAAAGCGGGTGTCCAGGCCCATCCACTGAATCACGTGGCGAATGCCCTCAAGCGCGAAGTCCAGCGCCCCGGATGCGCGCAGTACGCCAACGGCGCAGAGCATGGCGACCAGATACGGCAACAGGCTCTTGGCGACGTCGAAGCCTTCTTTCGCGCCCTCGACGAACGTTTCGTAAACCTTGACCTTGCGCAGCGCGCCGACCACCAGAAACAGCATGATGATGCCGAACAACGTCAGGTTACCGAGCACCGAGGACAGGCTCGCCAGCGCCGTTGCGGACAATCCGGCCAGCACGGCCATGAAGCCGCCCAGCAGCAATGCGCCAGGCACCAGGTACGCCAGCACCACCGGGTCCCACAGGCGCAAACGCTGCATGACCGCGACGGACAGCAAGCCGACAAGGGTGGAGGCGCTGGTGGCGAGCAGGATGGGCAGAAAGACCAATGTTGGGTCGACTGCGCCCTGTTGCGCGCGGTAAACGAAGATGGTGACCGGCAGCAGCGTCAGCGAAGAGGCGTTGAGCACCAGAAACAGGATTTGCGCATTGCTGGCCACGGTCTGGCTTGGGTTGAGTTCCTGTAACGCACGCATGGCCTTGAGGCCGATGGGCGTTGCGGCGTTGTCCAGACCCAGCGCGTTCGCCGCGAAGTTCAGCGTAATCAGGCCGAGGGCAGGGTGGCCGGGCGGGACCTCTGGCATCAGGCGACGGAACAACGGCCCCAATACTTTTGCCAACCAGTCGACGATTCCGGCTTTCTGGGCGATGTTGAGAAAGCCGAGCCACAGGGTCAGGGTGCCAAACAGCACCACCATGACTTCCACCGACAGTTTGGCCATGGCAAAAATGCTTTCGACCATGGCGGCAAAAATCCCCGGGTTACTCCCTACCAGCCATTGAGCCAGCGCGGAAACCGCCGCCACCACGAAAAAGCCGAGCCACAGGCCATTGAGCATCAGTTAAATCCCCTCGCAAGATGCGGGGATGATAGCGGCGGGGCCACAAACAACAAACCCCGATGTCGCCTGCAACGCACGTTCGGGTTATGACGAAGCTCCATCTGGCGATGGATATCCCTGTGGGAGGCTATGCGGCCCCGCCCAGCCATCAGGTTCAGACCCGATCATGTAGGAGCGCGCCTGCCCGCGAATCGATTGTTCTGCCGACGAGAATGCATTAGGTGTGCCGGCCTCTCGCGGGCAAGCGCGCTCCTACAGTTCAGTACGCCTAAAACAACAAACCCCAGCCAGGGCCGGGGTTTGTGTGTTTGCCGCTACTCAGCAATCAATCGACCGTCGACTGACCCGCTGGCAGAGATTCCTTGCTGCGCCAGTGCGGCAGCGAGTTCCAGTAGCGCTCGCCCTTGGCGTCGTCGTACATACCTTCCCAACGCGCGATGACCAGGACCGCAAGGGCGTTGCCGATCACGTTCAGTGCGGTACGCGCCATGTCCATGATCCGGTCGACGCCGGCGATGAAGGCCAGGCCCTCCAGTGGAATACCCACGCTGCCCAGGGTCGCCAGCAACACCACGAAAGAGACGCCCGGCACGCCGGCGATACCTTTGGACGTGACCATCAGGGTCAATACCAGCATCAGTTGCTGGCTGATCGGCATGTCGATGCCATACAGCTGCGCGATGAACAGCGCGGCGATGCTTTGATACAGCGTCGAACCGTCGAGGTTGAACGAGTAGCCGGTCGGCACCACGAAGCTGCTGATGGCTTTCGGCGCTCCGTAGGCCTCCATCTTCTCGATCACGCGTGGCAGCACGGTTTCGGAACTCGCGGTGGAGTAGGCCAGCACCAGCTCATCCTTGAAGATGCGCATCAGCTTGAGGACGGAGAAACCGAACAGACGGGCAATCAGCCCCAACACCACGAAGGCGAAGAACGCGATGGCCACGTAAACCAGGATCACCAGCTTGGCCAGCGGCAACAGCGAGGCAAAACCGAAGTTGGCAACAGTCACGGCGATCAGCGCGAATACACCGATCGGCGCGTAGTTCATGATCATGTGAGTGACCTTGAACATGGTTTCCGATACGCCCTGGAACACCTTGACCAGCGGCTCACGCACTTCAGCGTTCAGGCTGGAAAGACCCAGACCGAAGAACACCGAGAAGAAGATGATCGGCAACATGTCGCCACGTGCGACCGCCGCGAAGATGTTAGAAGGGATGAGGTTGAGGATCGTGGCAATGAAGGCGTGATCGTGCTGAACCTCGGCGGTGGTCTTCTCGTATTGCGAGATGTCCACGGTGCCCAGCGTGCTCATGTCGATGCCGGTGCCAGGATGGAACACGTTAGCGAGCAACAGGCCGACGACGATGGCAATCGTGGTGACGATTTCGAAGTACAGAATCGTCTTCAGACCGATACGACCGAGCTTTTTCGCGTCTCCAACCCCTGCGATGCCCACAACCAGGGACGAAATCACAATAGGGATAACAATCATTTTGATCAGGCGGATAAAGATGTCACCCGCTGGCTGGAGGATATTGCTGATCCACCAGGCCTTTTCAGCACTGAAGTGATTGAGCAAAGCGCCCAGCGCGACACCCAGCACGAGGCCGATGAGGATCTGCCAGGCGAGGCTCAGTTTTGCCTTCTTCATGTCATTACCCTTGTTGTAGTTGGCGTGGACATTTCTCAACCGACGCTTCCGAGGTCGCTCTTGCAGAGCAGCATCGAGGCGTGGATGCCCTTAGAGCTGTCCAGAAGGTCACCGCAAGCGAGCGTCCGAGCTCTTAGCAGGCGAAAAAGGGCGCAACTATTCCCATGGAAGGGCTTATCGTCTAATGCCGGAAATGCCTACCTCATGCCGAATCGGCATGAGAGAAATCAAAGACTTACCGAAATCCGGCTCAGGTCCCGACATTTTCAGAAGACGGCTTTATGCTTGGGAGTGGCTAAAACGTCGCCTGTAGCGATGCGGGCGATAAAAATGGCAGGGCAAGTGACAAATCGGTCACCCACGGCCAAAGAGGCATATTCGGTGATTTTTTGTCGATGTACGGTCGTAGGAAATGATGAAGGAGCTATGTAGGAAGGGTAACAGGAGGGAAAAGTGCGGAAAACGCTGATAAAACGCCTGATCAATCGTTTGCGCGTCGCAAGTCCATAATCGGATCGCAGCGAGACGGCTGATCTGACGATGGACTTGCGGTGCGGCTTCCTGACCCGGCCCATGAACGGAAGTACTCCCTGTACCCCTGGGTCGCTCCGACCATTCCCTTGGTCAAAACATCCCGGCCCCTTGGTCACGCCCAGTCCCTCCTCGGGGTTGAGCGGCTTTCGGGAAAACCCAAGCGAAATTCAGTCTTCCCTCATTTGAATCAGTACCAATTTGGATCTTTCTTCAGTTGCTCTTTCAGCAATCCCTGCATGCCTTCGTCGGGTTTCCCGAGAAAGCGATAGTCAGCATGCCGAGTCGGGGATTTGTCTGCTGGCAGGCCAGCGGGCACTTCCACCAACATCGCATAGGCATGCGACTTGTCGAGACTGAACGCCACGATGAGCCGTTTATTAAGGCACGTGTCCTGGGTTTCGCAGAGAGGCCCTACCAGGTATTTATCGCCATCTTCGGTCACCGCATTCATCTGCTCGGATGCACCTGACAGATTGATGACCCAATCGGGTAAACGCTCTTCCTTCTTTACAACACTGGACCACGTCTGACGATATTCCGGATCTGAACTGAGCAGTTCGTTGACCCTCGCCTGACCGTCGTTTGCTGCCATCGCCATGGCGCTGGCACTCGTCAAAAGCGCCAGCGTCAACGCATGGAAATGCGCGCGAACCATGGTTAACCCCGACCGCGACGACCGAAGAAGAACGACACGACGAACATCACCAGGAACACAACGAAGAGAATCTTGGCGATACCCGTGGCGGTGCCTGCGATACCACCGAAGCCCAGAACAGCTGCAACAATGGCGATGATCAGAAATGTGATAGCCCAGCTCAACATGGTGATTCTCCTTACTGTTTTTAATTTTAACTACGACGAGGCGCCTGGTTTGACCCTCGATGTAGATCGTGTCTCTGACGGTATGAATCAGAAGACCCAACTCTGCTGACGCGGCGCTTGATCGATAGCGGTTGCTGCGTCCTCAACCGGTTGCAGGCTCAGTGCAACATCCGTTGCCTTCAACGCGCTCGCTTTGGCAAGCGGCGTGCTGTGGCTGTAGGCATGCTGAATCTGAGCCCCGTCGTGATCCTGATTCCAATGATTGAACTGCTGAACAACGATCAAAGTGACCATCAGAGCCAAACTGGCAAACAGACCTTGCTGCAGATGCAGTGGGGAAATGCGAAGTTTGGCGAGTGGTTGAGTGTTCATTCAGCAGGCTCCAGGAATCTTGTTGGCCGACGATGCAAACCTTTTGTTACCTGAGACATTGCAGCCTGTGTGCCAGCTTTTTTTATGCGATAAATTCTTTGTAAATCAATTGGTTATATGATCAAGGAGGATCCTGCTTACGAGCAAGCTGCACGATTGAACCTTTGGCGTCGTGCGTATTGCACGAAGGAATAGGGGAGGAACGAGAGAAGGCGGGATCTGTATCGCTTATTTTGTGAGCGCACGCCTGCCTGCGAGAGGCTTGTACATCCCATGCCTTGGCGTCGGCAGAACGATCGATTCGCGGGCAAGCGCGCTCCTACAGGTGCGTGACCGCGCTGAAAACTGGCCAGCGCCGCATAACGGTGTAGGAGCGCGCTTGCCCGCGAGAGGCCGGTACATCCGATGCGTCGGCGTCGGCAGAACAATCGATTCGCGGGCAAGCGCGCTCCTACAAGTACGTGCCCGCGCTGAGAACTGCCAGCGCCGCATAACGGTGTAAGCGCGTCAAAGAATTATCCGGCGCTACGTGTCATGACGCGCAGAGTGTCGGCATCCACGCCTTTGACGCCCCGAATGTTTCGGGCGATTTCGACGGCCAGTTCCTTCTCGGCATAGTTGGCCACGACCCCATCCAGGCTCACCACGCCGCTCTTGGTTTCGACTTTTATATTGAGCCCGTCGAGGTTGCGGCTATAGATGAGGCTGGATTTGACCTTGCTGGTGATCCACGCATCACTGAATTCCTCGCGTACGCTGCTGGCTTCAGCCTCATTCTGCTCCTTGATGGCCTGCGTATCCCGCGCACTGAGGCTGATCAGGTTGTTTACTTCTGTGACACCGTCAGTGTTGCTGGCTAGGCTGCCCGCCAGTTGCTTGGCCTCGGCATCTTTAGCCTGACCTTTGAGCGTAACGACGCCTTTAGCAGCTGTGACATCAATGTTCAGGCCCTCGGTCACGCTGTTCCACAGCAGCTTCGACTTGATGGTTGCGGTCAGCGTCGCGTCGTCGAAACGCTGGGCCATGTTGGCTTTAGTGCCAGGCTCTGCGGCCACTTGCGGGTCGATCTCCATCTGGTTATCGACCTTGCTGATGCCTTGGGTGTCGCCTGCGATCTGAGTCGCCAGGTCTTTATCAACCTGATTTTCGACCTTGCCCGTCAGGATCGCCGTACCCTGCTCGACCTTCACGCCGATATTGAAGGGGCTCAGGTGCCGGTTGAGCGCGAACGCAGTCCAGATTGACCCTTCCTGACGCGCTTGGGTCAATTGAGCTTGCAAATCACCCTGCGCGGCCTCGGCAGATAGGGGGATCGTTCCAAGCAGGACGGCGGTGGCGACCGCCAGAGCGATTTTTTTCAGCGGGTGCATGGCAATCTCCAGACATTTTCAGAAGGTGTTACTGGAGAGACTTTTCATTTACGCGGATGTTCTGTTTCGCGCGTCATCGCGTCGCGAGCCCCTGCTTAAGCGATGTGTCCACTGATGATGAAGGAACTGAGTGTTTTTTGAGTTTTTTGGCAGACCACTTCCATGCTGCTCGCTTAATCAATCAGAATGAACCATGCAACTTGCCCGATTTTTCCGGGACTAACCAAGATCATTCATTTAGGAGCGTAGGAAAAATGGAAGCAGCCACTGAGAATCAGGGCCGTATTCTGCTTGTGGATGATGAATCCGCCATCCTTCGCACCTTCCGCTATTGCCTGGAAGATGAAGGCTACAGCGTCGCCACCGCCAATAGCGCGGCTCAGGCCGAGGCGCTGCTGCAACGTCAGGTGTTCGATGTCTGCTTCCTGGACCTGCGTCTTGGGGAAGACAACGGCCTGGACGTGTTGGCGCAGATGCGCGTTCAGGCGCCCTGGATGCGTGTGGTGATCGTGACCGCGCACTCGGCCGTAGACACCGCCGTCGATGCCATTCAAGCCGGAGCTGCTGACTACCTGGTCAAACCGTGCAGCCCGGATCAACTGCGCCTGGCAACCGCCAAGCAGTTGGAGGTGCGTCAGCTGTCTGCACGGCTCGAAGCGCTAGAAGGCGAGGTGCGCAAGCCCAAAGACGGCCTGGATTCCCACAGCCCGTCGATGATGGCGATTCTGGAAACGGCCCGTCAGGTTGCCAATACAGACGCCAACATTCTGATCCTCGGCGAATCAGGGACCGGTAAGGGCGAGTTGGCGCGTGCGATCCACGGTTGGAGCAAACGCAACAAAAAAGCCTGCGTCACCATCAACTGCCCGTCGCTAACGGCTGAACTGATGGAAAGCGAACTGTTCGGTCATAGCCGTGGCGCGTTTACCGGCGCAAGCGAAAGCACACTGGGCCGAGTGAACCAGGCCGACGGCGGCACATTGTTTCTCGACGAAATCGGCGACTTTCCACTCACGTTGCAACCCAAACTGCTGCGCTTCATTCAAGACAAGGAATACGAGCGCGTCGGCGACCCGGTCACCCGCCGTGCAGACGTGCGCATCCTTGCCGCAACGAATCTGAATCTGGAAGACATGGTCCGAGACGGGCGTTTCCGTGAAGACCTGCTCTACCGATTGAACGTCATTACGTTGCACCTGCCACCGCTGCGTGAGCGTGGCGAAGACATCCTGACCCTGGCGGATCGCTTCCTGGCACGATTCGTCAAAGAGTACAGTCGTCCGGCGCGAGGTTTCAGCGATGAAGCGCGCAGCGCGCTGCTCAACTATCGCTGGCCAGGGAACATCCGCGAGCTTCGCAACGTGATCGAACGGGCGAGCATTATCTGCCCGCAGGAGAAGGTCGAGATCACCCATCTGGGCATGGCCGAGCAGCCGACCAACAATGCACCGCGCGTCGGCGCCGCACTGAGTCTGGACGAGCTGGAAAAAGCGCACATCGGGGCGGTGCTGGCCACCAGTGACACCCTTGATCAGGCCGCACGTACGCTCGGCATCGACGCGTCGACGCTGTACCGCAAACGCAAGCAATACAACTTGTGATGGGGCGTCGATGAAGTTCGGGATGAAGTTGCGCACGCGTCTGTTCCTCAGCATTTCGGCGCTGATGACAGTCGCGCTATTGGGGTTATTACTGGGTCTGGTCAGCGTCATGCAGATGGCCAAATCCCAGGAGTCGCTGATTCGGCACAACTTCATCACGCTCGATATCGGCCTCAAGCTCAGGCAGAACCTGGGCGACCAGTTGGTGATGCTGCTCAGGGAGACGCCGGATCAAGCCGCGCTGGCGCAGAATCAGGCGCAGTTCCAGGAGCTGCTTGATCAGGGCATCGACCACGACCAGCAGACCCATACGAACAGCGGCTTCGAAAAAGCGCGTCTGGACTACGAGCAGTTCCTGAACGCCATTCAGCGCGCCGACGACCCGGCCAACGCGCTCAACGACGACAAGAACGTGACCAGCGCTTTCAACACGCTGCGCAACGGTCTGCTGAGTGCACACCGTCAGGCCTTGGAAAACATCAGTCAGGCGGAGAGTGCTTCGCGTAGCCGGGCATTGTGGGTTGCGGCGCTCCTCGGACTGGTGGGCCTGGCGGTGCTGGCCATCGGTTTTGTCACCGCGCACGGCATTGCACGCCGGTTCGGTGCGCCCATCGAAGCGCTGGCCAAGGCCGCTGACAACATTGGTCAAGGCAATTTCGAAGTGACATTGCCCATTTCCTCGTCTGCGGAAATGAACCAGCTGACCCGCCGTTTTGGCATCATGGCCGAAGCCTTGCGCCAGCATCAGGTCACCAACGTCGACGAACTGCTGGCCGGCCAGCAGCGTCTGCAGGCGGTACTCGACAGCATCGACGATGGCTTGCTGATGATTGATCGTCAGGGTCGACTCGAGCACCTCAACCCCGTGGCTCAGCGTCAGCTCGGCTGGGAAGAGAGCAAGCTCGGTCAGGGGTTGGGCGAAGCGCTGCAACGGCCCGAGCTGGATGAGCAGTTGTATCTGGTTCTGCGCGGAGGGACCCTTGAACGAGCGCCGGAAGACCTGTCCATTGAGATCGACGGCGAAGCCCGACTCCTGACTTACAGCCTGACCCCTGTCAGCCACACCCAAGGCCACGTCCTGGGGGCTGTGATGGTGCTGCACGACGTCACCGAGCAGAGAGCGTTCGAGCGCGTGCGCAGTGAGTTCGTTCTGCGCGCGTCTCACGAGTTGCGCACGCCGGTTACCGGTATGCACATGGCATTCGGGTTGTTGCAGGAACGGGTGCACTTCCCGCCTGAGTCCCGGGAAACCGACCTGCTCAAGACCGTTAACGAAGAAATGCAGCGTTTGATGCAACTGATCAACGACCTGCTGAACTTCTCTCGCTACCAGAATGGGTTGCAGAAGCTTACCCTCGCCCCGTGTGACGTCACCGAGCTTCTTCATGAAACCCGTGAGCGATTTGCCGAATCGGCACGCGAACAGGACGTGATGGTGCTGCTGGAAATGCAGGAACCCTTACCGCGCCTGCAAGCCGACAAAGCTCACCTTGAGCGCGTGCTGGACAACCTGCTGGATAACGCCCTGCGCCACACCCCTCGGTCCGGGCTCATCCGCCTGCAAGCGCGTCGGCACGGCGAACGCCTGATCATCAGCGTCGAAGACAACGGCGAGGGGATTGCCTATGAGCAGCAGGCGCGGATTTTCGAGCCCTTCGTTCAAGTCGGACGCAAGAAAGGCGGGGCTGGCCTGGGACTGGCACTGTGCAAGGAGATCGTGCAGCTGCACGGGGGCCGCATGGGTGTGTACTCACGACCAGGGCAGGGCACGCAGTTCTACATGGCGCTGCCTTTGTAGGTGTAGGCCTCCAGGCTCACCCTGCAACGGACCCAGCCCTTTGGATCCCTCGATTCATCACGCCACATCATCCGTGCGTCGCCCTGCGCTGCGCCGTCCCCCCGTCACCAGTTCGGTAAATTTGTTCGCGCTCAACGGCCGGGCGAACAGCCAGCCCTGACCATAGATCACGCCTTCACTCTTGAGCAGCAAGGCTTGAGACTCGAACTCGATCCCTTCAGCGATCACCCTCAACTGCAATGCGTGCGCCATGCGGATGATATGCGGCGCGACACCGCTGCTGGCAGCGTCATGACCCAGCGCATCAATGAACGCTTTGTCGATCTTCAGGCAGTCCACAGGCAGGGTCTGCAAATAGGCGAGGCTGCAATAACCGGTGCCAAAATCGTCGATCAACACCTGATGACCACGATCACGCAGCGCCTGCAAGTGATTACGCGCCACCACCACGTCGACCAGCCCCCGCTCGGTGACCTCAAAAGCAATCTGCCGGGGCGCAACCCGATGCAGCGCCAGGAGCTTCGCTGTCACCCGACCAATACGTGGCGCCATCACGTCGCAGGCCGCGAGGTTGACCGACACATAAAGATGCGGATTCGCCCGCAGTAGATGACCTAGCTGCTCCAGCAACTGCTGCAACACAAAGTCAGTGATCTGCCGGATTTGCCCCGTGTTCTCGGCCAGCGGAATAAAAAGGTCAGGACTGGTCAGCGTCCCATCAGGTCGTCGCCAGCGCACCAAGGCCTCAGCCCCCACGCACAGCCGGGTGTTGAGGTCGAAAATGGGTTGGTACAAAACCTTCAGCTCGCCCCGACGCAGCGCGCCGTGCAACTCGCCCCCCAACGACTGTCGCTGCCGGGCCAGTTGCAGAACCAAAATGCCGATGCACAACGACACCAGCACACTCGCAGGCACCAACAGCCACCAGGCGCCGGTGATCTTTTGCTGCAAACCGCTACGCGGGGTAATCAGCACCAGCTGGTACTCCGGGCTCTGTGTAGGCATCCGGTAGACCAGTTTGTCCTGCGTGGTGATCAGCGTTTCAACGGATGTCGGCGTCCAGTCGGACGTGGGCGGCCAGGTCTGTGCCGGCCCCAGCACAGGCACGGCCTTGGTCCCTTGATCCAGCACAACCACAAGGCTGCCACCGGGAGGCAAATCCACTACATCTGTCAGGTGGCCGCGCGACGTCGACACACGAAAATCCCCGCGTCCCAGCATCAGCGACGCGAGGTTGTCATCGGGCTGGGTGGAGGTGTTGAGCCAATAGTCGTAAGTCGGGCCGCGGATGTCGGGCGCACGCGGCTTGCCGATCATGCTTTGCCGGGTCCAGCTGGAGCAGAACTGCGTGTCGTCCACGTAAGCCACTTCATAGATGAAGCGATACCGCGAGTTGACCTGCCGCAATTGCTCGATCATCGCCGGGCTACAACCGCGTAGCGGCTGTGCTTCGAGCTGGTCCAGACCTGCACGTAATTGCCCGAACAGCTGCTCAAGACGCACCAGGAAACGTTCGCCCTGAGCGTTCATCTGCGCGCTTTCTTCCTGCCGCGCCTGATGCATCGCGAGGCCGAAACTGCCCGCCAACAACACGACAGCGCTCAACAACGCCGCCAGCAATGCCAGGAGTGAAGGGCGATAAAGAACTGAGCGCAGTTGCGGTGAAGCCGTGAACATCGGCCGGTTTTCCAGATAGCTACCAATGAGGTATAGCAACAAGCGCGAAAATAGCCCGCCAAAAGCCGACAGTACGGGTAATTTAGTGCCTTAAGTTGAGCACCTGAAGAATAGCTGCACTTTGCAGATCAGGTTCGCCGTCGAATTTCTGCGGACGGTAGTGCATCTGGAAAGCCGCCAAAACGTGGCGACTGGCAATGTCCCATTCACCTGTTTGCGGCGTCGCATAGCCCAAGAGCGCGAGTTGCTGCTGGAACCATGTCGCGCTGGGCACCACGCCCATCATCTGCGACTGTTGCTGCGCAACCTGCTGTTCATCAGGCCAGATACCCAGCCCCTCCTGCGCCAGCCGTTTCCATGGAAACAACGGTCCCGGGTCCAGTTTGCGCATTGGCGCAATATCGCTGTGCCCAATGACATGCCGGGGTTCGATCTTGTTGCGTTTGACGATGTCTTTGAGCAGCACGATCAGGGACTGAATCTGCGCTTCGCTGTACGGATACCAAAGCCGCCCCGTTGGCGTGTCGCGGTAGCCCGGGTTGACGATTTCGATGCCGATGCTGCTGGAGTTCAGCCAGGTTCGGCCGTCCCATTCGCTCTCACCTGCATGCCATGCGCGCTGGCTCTCATCGACGAGCTTGTAGACCGTAGCCGGGCCGTCGCCGATCAGGTAGTGGGCGCTGACCTCGCCGTGGGTCAACAATGCGAGCGAACGCTCAAGCGAGGCCGACGTGTAATGCACCACGACAAATTGCGCGCGGCTGTCGAAATTGGCGGAAGGGTGGGTGGTGTCGAGCTTCGGTCCGCTGGCGCAAGCGGTCAGCAATAACAGAAGGAAAAACGCTGAAAATGACTTCATAAAAGGCAGAACACATAGGCAAGTAATGCAACAGTGTAACGTAATGCCAGCGCCTCGCTCAAAAATGGCTGCTGCCGCGCATCACCGGCTACGGCGATGCCCTTATCCTTGCTCGATGCGATTACGCCCTTCGGCCTTGGCTCGGTATAACGCCTGATCCGCGCGCTTGAGGACCATATCGCTGCGCTCGCCCGGTTTGAACGCCGTGATGCCCATGGACACCGTGATCGTCACCGGCTCGCCTTTGAAGTGAAAGGGACAGGCCTCGATGGTCACGCGCAGCCGTTCGAGCAACGCCAGACCCTCGGCCATTTGAGTATGCGGGAGCAGAAACACAAACTCTTCACCGCCGAAACGCGCAATGAAGTCTGACGGCCTCACGCGCTTTTGCAACTGGGTGGCAATGATCTTCAGGACCTTGTCGCCTGCCAGATGACCGTAGCCGTCGTTGATACGCTTGAAATGATCCAGGTCAAGAATGCCCAGCAGCAAACTGGAGCGGTGCTTTTGTAACTGCTCGACCTCATGATCCAGCCGTTCATTCCAGGCTGCACGGTTGGGCAAGCCTGTGAGGGTGTCGATCAGGGCCTTCTGTCGCTGCTCTTCCAGGTGCGCACGAAACCCCTGCGCCTCCTGCTCCATGGTTGCCACGCGGCTGGCCAACGATTGCAGACGCGTGGCGACTTCCTGCTCCCGTTGATCGCGTTGTTTCTGATGCTCGTCCATGGTGCCGATCAGACCTTCCAGACGACTCTCCAACACATTCTTCAGGCTGTCGAGATCGGCCGCTTCCTGCACGCTGCTTTGCAGATCGCCCACGTGCTCTCGTAATTGATCATTCAGCTCTCGCGAAGCAGACTGCTGTCCAGCGTGATCCTCGCTGGCGGCCTGCAAGTTGCTCTGGAACGACTCCAGCCGTTCATTGAGCTGCTTGAGGTAAAGCTCGAACTCATGCTGACCACTGTCTGTGATCGCCAGCATCAAGACGGCAAGATCGTCGAGGATCGGCAGCAACTCGTACCAGTTCAATCCATGTTCGAGCCGGGCACGCATGGCCTCGGCTTGTGGACGGTGGTGCTCTGGCAACGTCAGATCGTTGAGTAAGCCCAGCAGGGTTTGTTCAATGTGCGCAGCGACCGAGCTGTAACTCGGCTCGGGTGAAGAGGGCAGCGCATAGGGTCCGTCTTCTTCAACATCATCCTCGGCGCCGGGCTCGTCTTCAATGTCCGTCTCTTCGTCAGCCTGCGCTGCGGCCTCCTGATCTTCGCTGGACTCGGCTTCAGCCTGCGCGATGGCGTGTTCTTCGCTGCTTGGCGTTGGTGTGTCGCTCACTTCAGGCGCGTCTGACTCAGCAGGCGCGATATCAGGCGCAGCTTCGATTGGCGCTGACTCGGCGCTCGGCTCTGCAGGCGTCGCTTGAGCTTCGACCACCAAGGGTTCAGACGTTGGCGGCGCGACAGACGCCGGTTCGGCAGCTGGCGTGGCAGTCTCTCGCGGCTCAGGCTCAGGCTCAGGCTCGACAGCAAGCACCACGGCGTCGGGCACTGCCGGCGTACCGGCCACAGCAGCAAGCGGCGCGGCTGTCTTTGCTGGAGCCATCGCGGCAGGAGCAGGCTTTTCAGTCGTTACCGCCGCCTCTGATTGCGCCGGTGCCTCGTTCGTCCACTGGGCGGCCTGAGGCGTGCCGCGCGCCAGTGCCGCGTCTTCGTCCTCATCCTCAGGATCAAGCTGATGAGCACTGGCTGGCGCAGGCTTCAGTGCTTCGACGTCAGGGTGGGTAGACGGGGTCGCTTCTCCCTCTTCGTGCGCATCCCGACCGCCAAACAGACGCTGGAGAAAACCGGGGCGAGCGGCTTCTTCCGGGTGCTCAAGCTGGGCCAGGGCCTGACTCTGCAGACCGCTCAGTTCGCTGAGCAGGAGCGGCAGTTCACGGGCCTGATTGACGCGGTCTTCAAGATTCTTGGCGAAGCGCTTGAGCGGTTTGGCGACTTCTCGGGGCAATGGCAGCGATTGCAGCTGTGCGACCAGCGAGGTCAACGCTGCGCCCATTTGCTCCACGCGCTTTTCGCGGCGCTGCTCGGAGTCCAGCACGGCTTTTTCGAGACGCGGGATCAGAGCTGCCAGACCGGCGTCCATGTCGTCTTTGCGAACGATCTCGCGCATCTCCTTCATGCACTGATCGACCGCCTTGTCAGCGCCTTCGGCCGCCAGGCTGCTGCGCACCAGGCCACGCCGGAGCAGGTCGAGACGAGCGTTCCAACGCTTTTCCAGCTTATCTTGCTGCTCGATGCTCTTGAGGTACTTTTCTTTCCAGCGTTGGGCTTCGTCGCTCATTCCGAGAGTCCGCGAGGAGATGTGCTTGTTATCGGCAGCGAGTCGCCAATTAATGAGGCCGGCAAGCGAATCTCCACCGCGACGGGCAGATGATCGGAAATGGGCTGAGCCAGCACCTGGACTTTCTCAAGCGTCAGGGTCGGACTCAGAAGAATGTGGTCCAGGCAGCGTTGCGGGCGCCAGCTGGGAAAGGTGGCTTCGATCTGTGGCGCGAGCAGGCCAAGATCACGCAAAGGAGAGGTGTCCAGCAAATCGGCGGCATGCGTGTTCATGTCACCCATCAGCACCTGATGCTTGTAGCCGCCGATCAGCTCGCGGATATACGCGAGCTGCCGCGTACGGGTGCGCGCACCCAACGCCAAGTGCATCACGACGACGACCAGAGCGTCTTCGCCTTCGCCGAAACGAACCAGAATCGCGCCACGCCCGGCTGGGCCTGGCAGTGGATGATCTTCGATATCCCAGGGTCGCAACCGGCTCAGCACACCATTGCTGTGCTGGGCAAAACGTCCCAGGTTACGGTTGAGCTGCTGATGCCAGTACGGAAAGGAACCGAGCTGGGCGAGGTGTTCGACCTGATTGACGTAACCTGAACGCATACTGCCGCCATCGGCTTCCTGCAAGGCGACCAGATCGTAGTCGTTCAGCAGGTTGCCGATCTTCTGCAGATTCCCGGCCCGACCGTTGTGGGGCAGCAAGTGCTGCCAGCCGCGGGTCAGGTAATGCCGGTAACGCTCGGTACTGATGCCCACCTGAATGTTGAAGCTGAGCAACCGGAGCCGGCCATCGGCTGGCAATCCGGATTCCTGCACATGTCGCTCGTTGACCTTGGGGGTGTGCCGGGCAACAGTGCGTTCAGTACCCCAGCGCGTCATGGCCGGCGCTTACTTGGCGGTGAGCGTCGCGCGCTCTTTGGCGATCAGCTGATCGGCCACTTGCAGCGCTTGCTCAGGACCACCGGCGGTGCCCAGATCGAAACGGTACTTGCCGTTGACGATCATGGTAGGGACGCCAGTGATTTCGTACTTCTTGGCCAGTTCTTTGTACTGGGCGATCTTGCCCTTCACGGCGAACGAGTTGAAAGTTTCCAGGAATTTGGTCTTGTCGACGCCTTGAGTGGCGACGAACTCGGCCATGTCGTTCGGATCGGTCAGGCGCTTGCCGCCTTTCTGAATGGCGTCGAACACAGCAGCGTGGACTTTCTTCTCGACACCCATGGTGTCCAGGGTAATGAACAGCTGGCCGTGGGCATCCCATGGGCCGCCGAACATGGCAGGCACGCGGATGAAGTGGACGTCGGCCGGGAGTTTTTCAATCCATGGATTGATCACGGGTTCGAACGCGTAGCAGTGAGGGCAGCCGTACCAGAACATTTCGACGACTTCGATCTTGCCTGGCTCGGAAACAGGGACGGCGCTGCTCAGCTCGACATATTGCTTGCCGGCTTCGATCGGCTCTGCAGCTTGAGCGGTCAGACCGAACAGGCTAGTGAATACCAGAGCGGCGCTGAGAATCAGATTACGCATGCTTAACTCCTGGGCATGAAAAGTCACCTCGACAGCGGCAGTTGGACCGGACGGGGTGATGTGAGTTCGCAAGTGTAACGCCTGCGCGCATAAAAAAGGGCAGCCGTTCGCAACCCTTTTTGGCCCGCCTGCACATGAAACATGTGCAAACATTTCTGATCGCCAATCCGCCTGCGACGGGGCCTGCAGCGTTAATCGAGGCTTAATGCAGCCCCTGTATGTAGGCCGACAACGCGTCGATATCCTTGTTGCTCAGTTTGGAGGCAATGGAGCGCATGACCATGGTGTCGCCGTCGTTGGTGCGTTCGCCTTCGCGGAACGCGGTCAGCTGCTTCTTGACGTAGTCGGCATGCTGCCCACCCAAGTGTGGAAAACCGGCAGCAGCGTTGCCCGCGCCGTTGGGCGAGTGGCATCCCGTACACGCCGGCATGCCTTGATCCAGCTTGCCGCCACGGAACAGTGCTTCGCCTCTCGCCACCAGATTAGGATCGGCTGCACCGACGCTGCCTTTCTGGCTGGCGAAGTATGCGGCGATATCGGCAAGGTCCTGCTCGTTGAGGTTGTTGAGCAGACCGGTCATTTCCAGAACGACACGCTTGCCGTCCTTGATTTCGTGCAATTGCTTTAGCAGATAGCGCGGACCTTGTCCGGCGAGTTTAGGGAAGTTGGGGGCCATGCTGTTACCATCCGGGCCATGGCAGGCGCCGCAGACTGCAGTTTTAGCCTGGCCCGCAGCAGGATCGCCCTTTACCGCATCAGCGGCCTGGGTGGTGCTTGAGATGCCCAAGATCAACAGCAGACTCACCAGTAGTTTGTTCATCGGCTAATCCAGTACATTTTATTGTTGGAGTAAGGTTAGTCCGACTTGCGCGAACTTCATCCTGGTGACGCACAAAGCACACACAAAATCTGCGGCATTATATACTTGCGCCCATCAAACGGAAACGACACCCCGTTGCCGCACCCTTGCCGCAACGCCCTCACCGGATATCCCATGCAACTCAAGAACCCCATCCTCGGCTTGTGCCAACAAGCCAAGTTCATGCTCAGCGCCGCCAAAGTCGACCAATGCCCGGACGACGAAGGTTTTGAAGTGGCCTTTGCCGGCCGCTCCAACGCCGGTAAATCCAGCGCGCTGAACACCCTGACCCACGCCAGCCTGGCACGCACTTCGAAAACGCCGGGGCGCACGCAGCTGCTGAACTTCTTCAGTCTGGACGATGATCGGCGTCTGGTCGACCTGCCCGGCTACGGTTATGCAAAAGTACCTATTCCGCTCAAGCAGCACTGGCAGCGCCACCTCGAGGCTTACCTGGGCAGCCGCGAGAGTTTGAAGGGTCTGATCCTGATGATGGACATCCGTCACCCGATGACCGACTTTGACCTGTTGATGCTCGACTGGGCCATCGCCAGCGGCATGCCCATGCACATCTTGCTGACCAAGGCAGACAAACTGACCTTCGGCGCGGCCAAGAACACGCTGCTCAAGGTGCAATCGGAAATTCGCAAGGGTTGGGGCGACGCGGTCACCATCCAGCTGTTCTCGGCACCCAAGCGCATGGGCCTGGAAGAGGCGTACACCGTGCTGGCCGACTGGATGGAACTGGAAGACAAGGCGCCTGCGGCATAAATCGCAGGCAAAAAAAACCCCGGACTTCATATGGGGAGGGGAAGTTCGGGGTCTAAGTCCAGACCACTAGGGAGAGGTCCGGATATCTGCCAACACTTAACACAACATAGGAGCATGAGTGGCTACGTCAACCACTCGCAAACTCTGACCGGGTTTTGTCCGCGGAAGTTCAAAATCTGCGGAAATTTAATGTTGGCAGCCCGGCCCGCAGCGTGATTCTGGCGCAGCCCGCAGGACCGCGCTCATGCGGGAAAGGCAACAAAGCGCTTAGTGCGCCTCGTCCCAGTTGCTCCCCACGCCCACTTCCACCAGCAGCGGTACGTCCAGATCGGCTGCGCCGCTCATGTGGACGCGGATGTCCTTGCTGATCTGCTCAACCAGATCCTCGCGCACTTCCAGCACCAGTTCGTCGTGAACCTGCAGAATCACACGAGCATCAAGACCTGACGTGTCCAGCCAGCCATTCACCGCGACCATTGCACGCTTGATGATGTCAGCCGCCGTGCCTTGCATCGGCGCGTTGATCGCCATGCGTTCAGCCCCTTTGCGCAGCGCCTGGTTCTTCGCGTTGATGTCCGGCAGGTAGAGGCGACGCCCGAAAATCGTTTCGACGAAACCCTGCTCGGCCGCCTGAGTGCGGGTGCGCTCCATGTACTCGAGCACACCGGGATACCGCGCGAAGTAGCGGTCTACGTACGCTTGCGACTGTTTGCGGTCGACACCGATCTGCTTGGCCAGACCAAACGCGCTCATGCCG
>Ga0308163_10001647_pt1 | contig 23070 bp, 11 predicted proteins | sample PhyTR1_FD_201037 | JGI IMG/M metagenome (GOLD analysis project Ga0308163, IMG submission 201037) | Phyllosphere microbial communities from UC Gill Tract Community Farm, Albany, California, United States - DLSLT.R1 | ecosystem: Host-associated > Plants > Phyllosphere > Unclassified | place: USA... | reverse complement strand
AAATAAAATAAGCCTCAAAATAAAATGTATTTATTAGGATTCGATATCGGCAGTTCATCTGTAAAAGTTTGTCTTATAGAGGCATCTAGCGGCAAGGTTGTGGCTTCTGATTTTTCTCCGAAAAAAGAGATGAAAATCATTGCGGAACAGCCAGGATGGGCAGAGCAGAATCCTTCCGATTGGTGGACTAATCTGAAATTGGCGCATCAATCTGTGATGTCTCACGCCAATGTAGATGCGGAAGATATCAAAGGAATCGGGATTACCTGGCAGATGCACGGATTAATATTGGTAGATAAAAATCAGAATGTTCTTCGTCCGTCGATCATTTGGTGTGACAGCCGCGCTGTTCCTTATGGTGAAAGAGCTTTTAAAGAAATAGGAGAAGAAAAATGTCTGTCTCATCTTTTGAATTCGCCTGGGAATTTCACTGCTTCAAAATTAGCTTGGGTTAAAGAAAACGAACCGGAGCTTTTTGATAAAATCGATAAAATAATGTTGCCCGGAGATTATATCGCAATGAAGCTTTCTGGTGAAATTGGAATTACGGTAGAAGGACTTTCCGAAGGAATTTTTTGGGATTTTAAAAACCACTGTATCTCAGAAGATGTGATTAATTATTACGGAATTCCGAAAAGTTTTTTTCCTGAGATCGTTCCAACATTCGGAATTCAATCTACAGTTTCCGCGTCTGCAGCAGAGGAATTAGGATTGCAAGAAGGAACACCAATTTCGTATAGAGCCGGCGATCAACCGAACAATGCACTATCGCTCAATGTTTTCAATCCAGGAGAAATTGCCTCTACAGCAGGAACTTCAGGTGTTGTTTATGGTGTTTTGGATCAGTTGGATTATGACAAATTATCCAGGGTCAACACTTTTGCCCACGTAAATCATACTGAGGAGCAAATGAGATTGGGCGTTTTACTTTGCATCAACGGAACGGGAATTCTTAATTCTTGGTTGAAGCACAACTTCGCAACATCGTTATCATCTTATGGCGATATGAATGAGCTCGCTTCACTTTCTCCGATTGGCTCTAAAGGTTTGAGCATTATTCCATTTGGAAATGGTGCCGAAAGAGTTTTAGAAAATAAAGATACAAGATGTTCCATCCACGGAATTAATTTTAATATTCATTCAAAAGGCGATGTTCTCCGCGCTGCACAGGAAGCCATCGTTTTTTCTTATGAATACGGGATGAACATTATGAGAGATATGGGAATGGACATCAATGTCATCCGCGCCGGGAATGCCAATATGTTCTTAAGTTCCATTTTCCGTCAGTCATTGGCAAGTGTGAGCAATGCAACAATTGAACTGTTTGATACAGATGGAGCAGTAGGAGCCGCAAGAGCCGCAGGAATGGGAATCGGTTTTTATGCAGATTCCAAAGAAGCATTTTCTTCATTAGAAAAAATAGCTGTAATAGAGCCTGAATCCGAGAAAAGAGAACAATACTTAGAAGCCTACGAGAGGTGGCAGGATCATCTCAAAGAAATAATTTAATCCAAAAAAACATACCGAATTCACATTCACTTGCTGGCTCAAAAAGTCAGTAGGGAAGGGATTCTACAACTTAAAATTAAAGTCAATAATTAAAAATAAATTAAATAAATATGAACATTTCAAAAGAAGCAAAAGCGTTTTTCCCAGGAGTAGATCAAATCAGATTTGAAGGTAGAGAGAGTAGAAATCCTTTGGCGTTTCGTTATTATGATGCAGATCAGGTTGTGATGGGAAAACCGATGAAAGAATGGATGCGTTTTGCAATGGCTTGGTGGCACACACTATGTGCAGACGGAAGTGATCCATTTGGAGGACCAACCATTCACCACCCTTGGAGCCAGGGAACTGATGCAGTTTCCAGAGCCAAATATAAAATGGATGCTGGATTTGAGTTTATGCAAAAAATGGGATTTGGTTATTACTGTTTCCACGATATCGATTTGGTAGAGCCTGCGAACAACTGGAGAGATTATGAAAAAAATCTTCAAGCAGTTGTTGATTACGCTAAAGAAAAACAATCAGAAACAGGTATCAAATTGCTTTGGGGAACAGCTAACGTTTTCACGCACGAAAGATATATGAATGGCGCTTCTACCAATCCAAACTTTGATGTGGTAGCTTGCGCAGGAACTCAAGTAAAAAATTCTATTGATGCAACGATTGCTTTAGGCGGAGAAAATTACGTTTTCTGGGGTGGAAGAGAAGGTTACATGAGCCTTCTGAACACCGATATGAAACGTGAAAAAGAACACCTTGCCCGTTTCCTTACAATGTCTCGTGACTATGCAAGAAGCCAAGGTTTCCAAGGAACTTTCCTTATCGAGCCAAAACCAATGGAACCTACAAAGCACCAATACGATTACGATGCAGAAACCGTAATTGGATTCCTGAAAAGTCACGGTCTGGACAAAGATTTCAAATTGAATCTTGAAGTCAACCACGCAACTTTAGCAGGACATACATTCGAACACGAGCTTCAGGCTGCTGTAGATGCAGGAATGTTGGGAAGTATCGATGCCAACAGGGGAGATTACCAAAACGGATGGGATACAGACCAGTTCCCAATCGATTATTTTGAACTAGTTCAGGCTTGGTTGGTGATTCTTCCAAATGGAGGTTTAGGTTCAGGAGGTGTCAACTTTGATGCGAAAATTCGTCGTAATTCTGTAGATGCAGATGATCTTTTCATCGCTCACGTTGCAGGTATGGATGCTTTTGCAAAAGGACTTTTGGTAGCAGCAGATATTCTTGAGAATTCGGATTACAACAAATTGAGAACAGAGAGATATTCATCATTTGATAGCGGAAATGGGAAAGCATTTGAAGAAGGCAGACTGACTTTGCAGGATCTTCAGAAAATTGCCCACGAATCCGGAGAGCCTATGCCGAAAAGTGGCAAACAGGAACTTTTCGAGGCTATCGTGAATATGTATATCTAAAAATATATAAGAAAGTTCATCCAATCTCAACCGCGAGACTCAAAAAACTTTCTTATCAAACTAACACATTAAACATAATAATTATGAATCTATTTCATTTAAGTAAAACCAATAGAGCGGCATTATTTTTTGCTATGACTCTATTACCGTCAGGTCTGGCTTACTCGCAGAGTAAAAAAGATACTGTACAAAAAGAAAAGCAGATTGAGGAGGTTGTTGTTATTGGATATGGAACTCAGAGAAAGGAATCAGTAACAGGGTCTGTTGCTACGGTGAAGGGAGATGCGTTAAGAGAGGTGCCATCAGCGAATATCACACAAGCTTTGCAAGGTAGAACTGCGGGGGTGGATATTTCGCAAACCTCTACAAAACCGGGCGCAGCAATGCAAATTCGCATCAGGGGTACTAGATCATTAACTGGAGATAATAACCCGTTAATTGTTTTGGATGGTATTCCATTTGTAGGATCGTTAGGTGATATTAGTTCAAGTGATATTAAGAGTATTGACATCTTAAAGGATGCTTCTGCGACAGCAATTTATGGCTCGAGAGGAGCCAATGGAGTTATCCTTGTAACAACTAACAGAGGAAGTAAGGGTCAAAAGCCTAGATTTAGCTATAATTCTTTTACGGGAGTGCAGACTTTGTTTTCAAGGTATCCAATGATGGATGGTCCCCAGTTTGCAAAATTAAGAGCTTATGCAACACCAGCACCTACTGGTACCCAAACGACAACCTCTCCACTTTACGCCACTAATGGAGATGAATCTCCTACTAATAATACTGATTGGCAAAAATTATATTATAAGCCAGCAATGATTACTAATCACGACGTGGGTGTATCTGGCGGAACTGACGGTGGGAACTACAATGTTGGATTGTCATATTTTAAACAGGATGCATTAATTCCTCTACAAAATTATGAGAGATTTGGCTTGCGTATGGCTATCGATCAACAGATTGGTAAAAATTTCAAGTTTGGTGTGACATCAAATACTAACTTTTCCAAGTCTGAAGGAAACGGGGTAAATCCTGGAGCGGTACTAGGCTATTCGCCAATTGCAAATCCGTACAATGCAGATGGTAGTTTCAAAAGAGTAATGGCTACAGCCGGAGGTATCGATCAATCATGGATTTATACACGTAAAACTCTTCAAGGGCTGGGAGACAAATATATCGATGAAACAAAATCTTTCGCTTCATATAATAACTTATATGGTGAAGTGAATCTTCCTTTGAATGGTCTTAAATACAGATTAAACGTAGGATTAGATTATCGTACATCAAACAGTGGTAACTATACGGGCGTAGGTGTTTTTAATACAAATGCATTAGGTCCATCATCTGCCGGAAGAGGAAATAATCAAACCTATCACTGGGTTTTGGAAAACTTATTGACTTATGACCGTACATTTGGAAAACATAAAATTAATGCGGTAGGATTGTACTCTGCGGAAGGAAACAGATATACAAGTTCTTATATGAGTGCTAAAAATGTTCCAGCTGATTTTTTCCAATACTACAATTTAGGACAGTCTCCGCAGGCAGATATTACTGTAAAACCTGAGGATCAGGCTTATTGGCAAACTGGTTTGATCTCTGGAATGGGAAGAGTAATGTATACATTTGATAATAAATATATGTTGACTGCAACTGTTCGTGCTGATGGATCATCTAGACTTGCACCTGGTAACAAGTGGCATACTTACCCTGCATTATCCGTGGGATGGAATGTTACCAATGAATCATTCATGAAAAATATCAGTGCCCTCAATCTATTGAAATTTAGAGCTGGATGGGGACAAACATCGAATCAAGCAGTTAATCCTTATTCAACTTTAGGAGCACTTACTGTAACTCCGTATAATTTTGGAAGTACCAACAGTACAGGAGTATATGTTAGTCAGGCCCCTAATCCTAATTTAGGCTGGGAATATTCTAAAACACAAAATTATGGAGTAGATTTCGCTGTTCTTAATAATAGAATTACGGGAAGCATGGAATATTACCAAACGCATACATATGACCTTTTGACACAAAAGAATCTACCTGCATCAACAGCAATTGGTTCCATCGTTTCTAACGTTGCAGAAACAGAAAATAAAGGTTTTGAAGTAAGCTTAAATGGAGTAATCATTGATAATCCAGATGGTTTTTCTTGGGACGCAGGAGTCAACTTCTATACCAATAAGAATAAAATATTATCACTTGCTTCAGGAACACAAAGAGACGTTAATAACTTATGGTTTGTAGGACATAATATTAATTCACTTTATGATTATCAATATACAGGACTATGGCAAGCGGGAGATGCTTATCAAAGCATCTTAGAACCAGGTACTGCAGCAGATGTTGTTGGGTCTATTAAAGTTCTTTACACAGGAGGTTATAACCCTGATGGTACCCCAATGAGAGCTATTAATGCAGATGACAGACAAATCTTTGACACAGCACCAGACTGGCAAGGAGGTTTTAATATGCGTTTTTCTTACAAAAATTTTGAATTGAGCACTGTAGGAGCATTTCAGCACGGCGGTATTCTTGTAAGCTCATTATATGGTTCTGCAAGTTATCTTAACAGACTTACTGGTAGGGGTAACAACGTAGACGTTGATTATTGGACTGAAGAAAATACAGCTGCATACTTTCCACGCCCGGGTAGACATTTAAGTGGTGATAATCCGAAATACTCATCTACCCTCGCAATGTTTGATGCATCATACCTGAAACTTCGTACAATTACATTAGGTTATAATATCGATAAAAAGTTTTTGGATGATTTGAAAATTAGTGCTTTGAAAATTTATGTTACTGTTACAAATCCAGTAGTATTATTCTCGCCGTATCATAAATTTTCTGGAATGGATCCAGAACCGAATTCCGTTGGAGATCAAAACCAAGCGGTTAGCGGTTACCAAGCAAGACAGCTTATCATTGGTACTAATAATCCATCGACAAGAAATTATCTAATGGGACTTAATTTAACTTTTTAAACTGTGCAATCATGATAAATATTAATAAAAAATTGATATTAGGAGCAGTCTTTTTATCACTAACATTTACAGGATGTAACGAGATCCTGGACGAGCAACCAAGAGCGGTCTACACTGTTGACTATTTCAGTACTCCTGACGGAATTAATCAGAGTTTTACTTCCCTATACAGACAGTTACGTTCGCTTTATGGAAATGGTTATTTTATGAGTAATTGCCAAAATGGTACAGATGAATCTACTTGGGGGCAAAGTGCTGACGGAAATTTTAAAGAATTAGATATGTCAGGGCAAGGTAATATTAATGCCAACACTTTTCCAACCAGTATGGTATGGGGATCAGTATTTCCTTATATCAATACAGCCAACGGTATTATTGAAAAAGGTCCAGGTTTTGGCATAGCTGAATCAATGATCTCCGAAGCTAGATTTTTTAGAGGATTTGATTACTTTATGTTAGCTCAGACTTACGGAGGTGTTCCTTTAGATCTAGGTGCTGGAGAATTAAAATTCAATACATTACCGGTAACAACTTCTACAAGAAATACAGTTACGGAAGTCTACACCAAAGCTATTTTTCCAGATCTTTTAAAAGCTGTTGATAATCTACCCGCTGCACCTAGAGTTACAGGTGGTGTTACAAAAAACGTAGCAAGGTTATTTTTAGCTAAAGCTTATTTAACTTATGCTTGGTGGCTACAGAATCCAAATAATATCCCAACTTACCCTGAAACTCCAAGAACTGATCCAGATGGGCATAATGCACAATGGTATTTTCAACAGGCTTATGATATTTCTTTGGCAGCTATTAATAATCCAGGTACATATTCACTACAGCCTACATTCTATGATGTAAATGTTGGCTCTAATGACAGAAACAGTGAATGTATGTTGTATGCAGATCACACTGTGTCAAGTACATATTATAATGAAAGTGATCCTGTAGGATTAGGTTCAGGATGGTCTCCGGATAACTTTGCAGCATGGATGCAGACTTGGAATTATACGGCTATCAAAAGTAGCAAATCTACAGCTTGGGGTTCTTCCGATGTGGTTAGCTCGGTTCAGCGTGAAGCAGCTCAGCCGCTTGGTCGTCCTTGGGTTCGTATGTGTCCTACAATTGGAGTTATTAAAAATACTTTTGCAGATAAAACCAATGATTCACGTTACGATGGTACTTTCGTAACTACCTACAGAGGGAATTGGCAAAAAAACGGAACGGGACTTACTTCTGTACCTGTTTTATATAATGCTAATAACTTACCAGTACAACCAGGTGGTGCTATCCTTACATTTTTGACCGACGATTCTCAGACTGTGACGTATCCTACGGGATCAGTGCAAAGTGGTGTGGGTGCAGGTACATTGCCTGGAAGAGCAGATTGGGTAGTTTCACCAAATGCTATCAATAGAATTGTTTATCCTGGACTTTGGAAAATTGGAACTTACCGTACAGATGATCCTAATGGTTTAGGTTATCCGAATGCTGGTCTTACTCGTCCTTTTAATGTAGCAAAATTCTCAGAATTCTATTTTATAGCTGCTGAGGCTGCTGTTAAAGGAGCTTCAGGATCTAAGTCTGCAAGAGATTTAATCAATGTAATCAGAGCACGTGCAGGGAAATGGAAATTTAACAATGCTCAAAATGTACCAGTATCTGCAGATAACAGTGCGGCAATGGTAGCAGCAACACCTTCTGAGATTACTATCGATTATATTTTGGCTGAAAGATCAAGAGAGTATTACGGTGAGTTTTACAGATGGTATGATTTGGTGCGTACTCAGAAATGGGGAGAATATGCTGCAACATATCAGATTGGAGGTGTATCATACAGCGATCACTCACCACAAACATTCAATAGAAATATACAGAAGTTCCATTATTTGAGACCAATCCCTCAAAGTCAATTGGATGCTATGGAAGTTTCTGCAGAAATTAAAGCAAAATACCAGAACCCTGGTTATTAATGATTTTAAGTTCATATCAATCAATAGCAAAGTAGGTGTAACCTTTACACCTGCTTTGTTTTTAATTAAATTTTTAAAGTATTATGGAAAAAACCTGGCGTTGGTTTGGAAAAAACGATAAAATTAAATTACAAACACTTCGACAAATTGGTGTTGAAGGGATTGTTTCCGCACTGCACGATATTCCGAACGGAGAAATCTGGAGTCTTGAGGCTGTAAATGATTATAAAAACTATATAGAAAGTCACGGACTTCGTTGGTCTGTAGTTGAAAGCCTTGCTGTGAGTGAGTCTATCAAGTACGGAGGTAACGATCGAGACCAACTGATAGGAAATTATATCAAAAGTCTCGAAAATCTTGGTAAAGCAGGTGTTACAACGGTTTGTTACAACTTTATGCCAGTTCTTGATTGGGCCAGAACAGACCTTTTCCACGAGTGGGAAGACGGTTCATCATCCTTATATTTTGATAAGGCCAAATTTGCCTATTTCGAAATTCATATTCTGAAAAGAAACGGAGCAGAGAAAGATTATAATCCCGAAATTCTCCAAAAAGTAGATGAATTAAAAAATACCCTGACAGAATCTGATAACAATGATTTGATTGATTCAGTTATTGTAAAAACGCAAGGCTTCGTCAATGGAAATATCAAAGAAGGCGATTTAAATCCGGTAGAAAAGTTCAATAACTTATTGGCTTTGTATGACGGAATTGATAAAGATCAGCTTCGTGAAAATTTAAAATATTTCCTCGAAAAAATAATGCCTGTTTGCGAAGAATGGAACATTCAAATGTGTGTCCATCCAGACGATCCACCTTTTGCTCTGCTTGGTTTGCCAAGAATCGTGACCAATGAAGACGACATAGATTGGTTCCTGAACGCAGTCAATAATCCTCACAATGGATTGACATTCTGCGCGGGTTCTTTGAGCGCCAATCTCCAGAATGATGTTCCTAAATTGGCTCAGAAATATGCCCACAGAACAAAATTTGTCCATTTAAGAAGCACCAACGTGTTTGAAAACGGAGATTTTATCGAAGCCCATCATTTAGGCGGAAGAGGAAAATTAATTGACGTTATAAGAGTTTTCGAAAAAGAAAACCCGGATTTACCGATGAGAATTGACCACGGAAGGTTGTTGACAGAAGATGTTGACAAAGGTTACAATCCAGGTTATTCGTTCTTGGGAAGAATGTTAGCTTTAGGTCAAATCGATGGTGTAATGGCGACGGTACAGTCGGAATTGCAAAAATAATTCTGCAGATTCGAGATAATTTTAAAAAGTAAAAATAAAAGAAATGTTTAGCATAAAAGATAAAGTAGCGGTCATCACAGGTGCTTCCGGCGTTTTGGGTGGAAGTCTGGCGAAAAGTTTCATCGGAGCAGGAGCGAAAATTGTAGCGGTTGGCAGAAATCAGGAAACTTTGGACGCCCGAGTTAAAGAATTGACTGATTTGGGTGGTGACGCTTTCGCAGTGGAAGCCAACGTAATGGAAATCGAAAGTCTTGAAAATGCATCAAAAAAAATCCTTGAAAAATACGGTAAAATAGACATTTTGCTAAATATTGCCGGAGGAAATATCCCAACGGCAACTTTGTCTCCCGAGCAATCATTTTTCGATATGAATATGAACGGCTGGGACGAGGTAACGAATCTCAATATCAACGGAACAGTCTATCCAAGCTATGTTTTCGGAAAAGTAATGGCAGAGCAGGGAACAGGTAGTATTGTCAACATTTCTTCGATGGCGGCTTATTCGGCAATTACAAGAGTTGCAGGATATTCGGCAGCGAAATCTGCAATTACCAATTTTACACAATGGCTGGCTTCTGATTTGGCACTAAAATTTGGAGACAAAATCCGTGTCAATGCGGTAGCGCCTGGATTTTTCATTGGAGATCAAAACCGTGCCATTTTACTGAATCCAGATGGCTCTTTGACGGACAGAAGCAAGAAAGTCATAGCCAAAACTCCAATGCAAAGATTCGGTGAAGTGGAAGAATTGAATGGCGCTGTACAATTTCTCTGTTCAGACGCGGCGAGTTTTATTACAGGCGCATTATTGCCTATTGATGGCGGTTTCAGCGCATTTAGTGGTGTTTAAAGTCTAATATTATTTTCTTTATATAGTAAGCAAGGCCTTTTTTTAATTAATTTTTAAGGTCTTGCTTTTTAAAAATTTTGTTTAGTGGTTTTCAAAAATCAACCAAACAATTTTCATCAAACAGAATGATTATCAATTCTTTTTGAGTGTTGAATTAAATTTAATCTGACATAAAATCTAACTGATAAATTTAAAAATGAACTTCAAGTTTTCCATAGTAACCTTCTGTCTTTTCCTTAGCGGATTTTCCTTAGCTCAAAAAGGCGGGAAAAATAAGCTTTGGTACGACAAGCCTTCCAAACAGTGGGTGGAAGCATTACCAGTTGGAAACGGAAGATTGGCGGCAATGGTTTTTGGCGACCCTTCTCAGGAAAAAATTCAGCTGAACGAAGCGACTTTCTGGTCTGGCGGACCTTCCCGAAACGATAATCCGGATGGTCCGAAAGTTTTGGATTCTATTCGCTATTATTTATTTAACGGAAATTACAAAAGAGCGCAAATCCTTGCTGATAAAGGTTTAACCGCTAAAACACTTCAAGGTTCGGCATTTCAGAATATCGGCGATTTTACACTTGATTTTAAAAATAATAATGATTTTAAAAATTATTACAGAGAATTAGACATCGAAAAAGCCATCACAACAACGACTTTTACCGCTAATGGAATTAATTTCAAAAGAGAAGTTTTCGCTTCAATTCCGGATAATGTGATTGTAATTAAACTAAGTTCAGACAAAAAAAATGCGCTGAGTTTCTCCGCCAATTTCAACAGCGAACTCAAAAAAAATAGCAAAGCCATTGATTCCAAAACCTTACAAATGGACGGTTTGTCTTCCACTTTAGACGGCGTTCAGGGTCAGGTCAAATTCAACGCCATCGCAAAAATCCTCAACAAAAGTGGGAAAACAGAAGTTTCAGAAAAAGGAATTTCGGTGATTGATGCCAATGAAGTGACAATTCTTATTTCCATCGCGACCAATTTTACAGATTACAAAACTTTAAATACAGACGAAGTTTCAAAAAGCAAAAAATACATCGAAGCATCAAAAAATAAGAGTTTCAATACTTTACTTAAAAATCATCTGGCTTCGTATCAAAAATATTTCAAAAGAGTTGATTTGGATTTAGGAACTTCCGAAGCTTCAAAAAATCCAACCGACATTCGGATTAAAAATTTCGCAACCAGCTACGACCCGGAACTTGTTTCCTTATATTACCAATTCGGTCGCTATCTTTTGATTTCGTCTTCGCAACCTGATGGTCAGCCGGCGAATCTTCAGGGAATCTGGAACAATTCCAATAAACCTGCTTGGGACAGCAAATATACTATCAACATCAACACGGAAATGAATTACTGGCCAGCGGAAAAAACCAACCTTTCCGAGATGCACGAACCGCTGATTCAGATGTTAAAAGACCTAAGCGAATCCGGAAAAGAAACGGCAAAAGTAATGTACAACAGTCGTGGCTGGGTTGCGCATCACAACACCGATATCTGGAGAATCACGGGCGTTGTAGATTTTGCCAACGCCGGAATGTGGCCAATGGGAGGCGCTTGGCTTTCGCAACATCTTTGGGAAAAATATCTGTACAATGGCGACAAAAATTATCTCCAATCCATTTATCCGATTCTGAAATCTGCCACTCAGTTTTATGAAGATTTTTTAATTGAAGAACCCACTCACCAATGGTTGGTCATAAGTCCGTCGATGTCTCCCGAGAATATCCCGAACGAACATCAGGGAAGTGCTTTATCTAGCGGAACTACGATGGATAATCAACTAATGTTTGACCTGTTTACCAAGTCGAGAAAAGTTGCTGAAATTTTAAATTTAGATTCAGATAAAATAAAAGTTTGGGATAAAATTATCTCCAAATTACCACCGATGAAAATCGGAAAATACGGACAGTTGCAGGAATGGACAGAAGATTTGGACAACCCGAAAGACAATCACCGCCACGTTTCTCATCTTTACGGAGTGTTTCCTTCTAACCAAATCAATCCTTTCACAACGCCCGAATTGCTGGACGCCTCCAAAACCGTTTTACTGCATCGTGGCGACGTTTCTACAGGCTGGAGTATGGGCTGGAAAGTCAATCTTTGGGCAAAATTATTAGACGGAAATCACGCCAACAAATTAATCAAAGACCAGTTGACTTTGGTAGAAAAAGACGGTTGGGGCAACAAAGGCGGAACATATCCCAATCTTTTTGATGCACATCCACCCTTTCAGATTGATGGAAATTTCGGCTGTACTTCCGGAATTACCGAGATGCTTTTGCAGACTCAGAACGGTTTCATCGACATTCTTCCCGCACTGCCCGACGATTGGAAAAATGGGAAAATTTCAGGACTAAAAACCTACGGCGGTTTTGTAATCAACATTGTTTGGGAAAATAATAAAGCGAAGGAAATCACAGTAAAATCAAACTTAGGTGGCAACTGCAGAATCAGAATTCCCAACGAAATGGAATTAAAAGGAAGAACAAAACTCAAAAAAGCAGAAGGCAAAAACCCGAATCCTTTCTTTGAAACGCCTGAAATAAAAAAGCCAATAATTTCCAGTGAAGCCAAATTAAATCCTGTGGAAATAAAAGAATCTATAATGTACGATTTCCCAACAGAAGCAGGGAAAACTTATGTTTTAATAATGAAATAAATAATAATTTGGGCAGCTTTATCCGTCTTCCGCTCCCAATCTTTTTTGCAAACGATTTCAGATTAAAAAGAATTTGAATACAAGCAAAAAAGGATTTCCGCTCAAGCCGGGCTGCGAGAGATTCAAAGGATAAGTATGGTAGACAAATTTTAAAGATGCTAGTCACAAGAAAAATTATAAAAACTCTGTAGGAGTAACCTGTTAATAGAAAAAAAGTTAATTGAAATCAAAGCCTCGTAGAGGTGACCTGTTAAAAACCAAGAATCCGAAAGGTTCAACAATAACAACAAAAATTAAAAATTATATGAAAAAGATAACAATGAATCCCAATTTCCTAAAAAACAAGACCAGCATTTTTGCTACGCTTGCTCTACTTTCTGTAACCAGCATTTCCGCGCAGACATTCACTGATTTTCAATATAAAGGAAATGATAAAATATACACAAACAATCCTTTGAAAGAGAACGAATTTTATTCTCCAATTCTTCAGGGATGTTATCCCGACCCGAGCATTACCAGAAAGGGAGATGATTATTATTTGGTCAATTCTTCATTTTCAATGTTTCCGGGTGTTCCGATTTTCACGTCTAAAGATTTGGTGAATTGGAAGCAGGTTGGGCACGTTCTCGACAGACCTTCTCAGCTTAAAGTAGAAAAAGGCGGTGTTTCTCAGGGAATCTATGCACCCGATATCAAATATAATAAGTACAACGACACATTTTATATGATTACCACTCAAATTGCGGGCGGAGTTGGAAATATGGTCGTGAAAACCAAAGACCCTGCAAAAGGCTGGAGCGAAGTGCAAAAACTAAATTTCGACGGAATCGACCCTGCCATTTTCTTCGATGATGACGGAAAAGCATACATCGTTCACAATGATGCGCCGCCAAAAGGAACCGAGCAATATCAAGGTCATCGTGTCATCAAGATGTGGGATTATGATTTGGAAAAAGACCAGGTTGTTGCAGGTTCAGACAAAATTATCGTAAACGGCGGTGTAGACCTTTCCCAAAAACCAATCTGGATAGAAGGTCCACATTTGTACAAAAAGAACGGAAAATATTTTCTGATGTGTGCGGAAGGCGGCACTGGTGGTAACCACAGCGAAGTTATTTTTATGTCAGATTCTCCTAAAGGTCCGTTTGTTCCTGCACAGAATAATCCTATTTTGACACAACGTTATTTCCCGAAAGACAGAAAAGATAAAGTGGATTGGGCAGGTCACGCCGATTTGGTTGAAACTCCCGATGGAAAATATTTCGGAGTATTTTTAGCCATTCGTCCAAACGAAAAAGGACGTGTAAATCATGGAAGAGAAACTTTCATTCTTCCCGTAGACTGGAGTGGAAAGTATCCTGTTTTTGAAAACGGCTTAGTTCCGATGAAGCCAAAATTGAAATTACCGGAAGGCGTAAAAAACCAGACCGGACAAAACGGATTTTTCCCGAACGGAAATTTCACTTACAACGATAAACTGACCGATAAAAACCTGGATTTCCGTTGGATTGCAATGCGTGGTCCCCGTGAAAACTTCATTACAGCTACAAAAACGGGTGTAAAAGTGAACCCGATGGAAACCAATATCAAAGCATTAGCTCCGATTTCATCATTATTCCATAGATTACAGCACGAAGATTTTGAAACTTCGGTAACTTTAGATTATAAACCAAAAACTGAAAAAGAGTTGGCCGGAATCACTCTCTATCAAAGCGAAACATTCAATTACGTTTTCGGAGTTACGAAGAAAGACAAAGACTTCTACGTCGTTTTGGAAAGAACGGAAAAAGGAACCTCAAAACTGATTGCCAGCGAGAAAATTTCATTAGGTAAAACGATTAAATTCCAGGCTGTTGGTGAAAAAGATAATATTAGTTTTAATTATTCTTTGGATGGTAAAACCTTCAAAAATCTGGGCGGACCGGTTTCCGGAGACATTCTTTCAACGGATGTTGCAGGTGGTTTCACAGGAAGTTTGATTGGATTGTACAGCACTTCGTCAAACGATATTGTGCCGAATTAATTGGCATATCCTAAACCTTCAATATTTGTAAATATCAATAGGAACGGGCTTTAGCCCGTTTATTAAAAAAGATTGGTTGGCTTTAGCCAAAACTTATTATAAATTTTGGCTAAAGCCAACCAGTAAACTGAAACAGGTCATCGGGCTAAAGCCCGACGTAATTGATAAATTTTATTGAATTTAAACCAAACCAAAATATAAAAACCGTGAAAATTAATAAATCATTTTATATAGTTTCTTTTTTGGGATTTATCGGGCTGAATCACCTTTCAGCCCAGGTAAATCCTGTCAAAAAACCTCAGATTACAGAATTCAGAAACCCGATTATTTGGGCAGATGCACCAGATTTATCGATTACCAGAAACGGCGACGATTTTTACCTGATAAGCACCACAATGCATCTTATGCCGGGCGCTCCGGTGATGCATTCCAAAGATTTGGTACATTGGGAAATGTCAAGCTATGTTTTTAACACATTGAATGACAATTCAAAATATGATTTGATTGACGGAAGCGTTTACGGACGTGGACAATGGGCGTCTTCCATCCGTTTTCACAAAGGAAAATATTACGTTCTGTTTTCCCCGAATGACGAACCGTTTAAATCCTATTTTTATGTTTCCGATAATCCTGAAAGTGGCAATTGGAAACTCATCACGAGAACCAGACATTTTCACGACGCATCTTTGCTTTTTGATGATGATGATAGAGTTTACGTCTTCACTTCAAACAAAGTTTTTGAGCTGAGTCCTGATTTTAAAACCATTATCGGAAATCAGGACGGAATGGAAGTCTTTCAGAAAGATGCTACGGAAACCGGACTTTTGGAAGGTAATCAAATTATTAAGAAAGATGGAAAATATTATATGATGATGATTTCCTGGCCGAGAGTAGGAAAACGCCGTCAGGAAGTATACAGAGCGGATAATGTTACTGGACCTTATGAGAAAAAAGTCATTCTTGAAGACAATTTTCTTGGATTTTCATACGCCGGACAAGGTGCTTTGATTGATGATAAGAATGGTAATTGGTATTCACTGATTTTTCAGGACAGAAATGGAGTAGGTCGTGTCCCGATTTTGATTCCCGTAAGATGGGAAAACGACTGGCCAATTTTGGGCAACAACGGGAAAGTACCTTTGACAGGTGAAGTCCCGCTTTCGCCATTTAAACCAAAAAATCATCTGGTAGAAAGTGACGAATTTTCCGACAAAAAAATGAAAATCCAATGGCAGTGGAATCATAATCCTGTCAACAAAGCTTGGTCTTTATCCGACAGGAAAGGCTTTTTAAGACTGAAAACCAGCCGAATAGTCGATAATATTTATATTGCTCCAAACATCTTGACCCAAAGAATGGAAGGTCCGAAATCCAGTGGCATCATTGCTCTGGATGTGAAGGGAATGAAAGACGGCGATGTAGCAGGTTTCAGTGCTTTCAACGGTGATTCCGGGATTCTATCTGTGGTTATGGAAGACGGTAAAAAGTTTGTCGTTTTTTCAACCAATGAAGTCAGTTTAGATAATAAAACTAAGGCGGTTACTGGTGTTAAAAAAGAAGACAAAAAGCGTATTCCACTGAATTCTGATAAAGTTTATTTTAAAATTGACGCCGATTTCAACCTCGGAAAAGATTTGGCCAATTTTTATTACAGCACCGACCAAAAAAACTGGACTGAAATGGCGAAAGATTACAAAATGATTTTCGATTACCGAAGACTGTTTATGGGTTCAAAGTTTGCAATTTTCAATTATGCAACGAAAAATCTGGGCGGTTTTGTAGATGTTGATTTTTTCAGAGTGAATAAAATTTCAGAATAATAAGTGTGGAATTAATTTTTTGGGCAGCTTTATCCGCCTTCCGCTCTCAATCTTTTTTGCAGATGATTTCAGATTAAATAGAACTAGAGCACAAGCAAAAAAGGATTTCCGCTCAAGTCGGGCTGCGAAAGATTCGCTGTTTAAAAAAAGATATGAGCTCTGTAGGAGCATTCTGTTAATAGCAAAAAGTTGCATCACCAAAACAAAGCCTCGTAGAGGCGACCTGTTAATAAAAAAAGACAATAAAATTAAAAAAAACAAATCCACTTGTAGGAATAATTTTTTTATCTAAATTAATAAGTGTAAAAAATACAAATAAAAATCATGAACAAATCCATCATATTAGCAATAAGCTTTGTATTGTCCGGAATGTTTGTTTCGGCACAAGCTCTTGATAAACAAGCTCCGCAAGGTTTTGATATTGAAAATCCAAAGATTTCCCACGGAAAAATTGACACAATTCAATATGCTTCAAAAACTGTCGGAACAACAAGAAAAGCTCTGATTTACACACCGCCGGGATTCAAAAAAGGGGATAAATATCCTGTTCTTTATTTGCTTCACGGCATTGGAGGTGATGAAAAAGAATGGTTCAACCAAGGGAAGCCGAATGTTATTCTGGATAATCTCTACGCACAAGGAAAACTGCAGCCGATGATTGTTGTTTTGCCTAACGGTCGTGCAATGAAAGATGACAGAGCAACAGGAAATATTATGGCTCCGAACAAAGTGGAAGCCTTCGCAACCTTTGAAAAAGATTTGTTGAACGACCTGATTCCGTTCGTAGAAAAAAAATATCCTGTCAAGAAAGACCGAGAAAATCGGGCTTTAGCTGGTTTGTCGATGGGAGGCGGACAAACACAGAATTTTACTTTTGGAAACATTGATAAATTTGCCTGGCTGGGTGCATTTTCTTCAGCACCCAACACGAAAGAACCGAGCCAACTTTTACCCCATCCACAAGATGCATTGAAGCTGAAGCTCATTTTTATTTCCTGTGGCGATGCCGACGGATTAATGCCTTTCAGTAAAAGAACCAGCGATTATCTGAAAAAAAATAAAATTCCACATATTTTTTACATCGAACCGGGCGGTCACGATTTTAAGGTTTGGAAGAATGATTTGTACATCTTTTCGCAACTTTTATTTAAACCTGTTGATAAAACTAAATTTGATGGATTTACTGTTTTGGGAACGCCTGCTGCAACCAATATTAGAAACACGCAGTATCCTCAAATCCTTCCCGATGGAAGGGTGATGTTCAAAGTGAAAGCGCCGGAAGCTCAAAAAGTTCAAATCGATTTAGGAAAAAAATACGACCTGAAAAAAGATGCCGAAGGATTTTGGACAGGAACCACGGATCCGCAAAGCGGAAGTTTCCATTATTATTCTTTGTTAATTGATGGTGTTGCGGTTGCAGATCCTTCAAGCCAGACCTTTTACGGAATGGGAAGATATGCCAGTGGCATCGATATTCCTTTTGATGGCGATGATTTTTATGCCTTGAAAGAAGTTCCGCACGGTGACGTAAGAATTAAAAATTTCTATTCTAAAGTGACCAACTCGTGGCGAAGGGTTTTCATCTATACGCCGCCAGATTACGACCAAAATACATCTGAATCTTTTCCTACATTGTATATTTTACACGGCGGCGGAGAAGATGAAAGCGGTTGGGCAAATCAGGGTAAAACTAATCTGATTTTGGATAATCTGATTGCGGAAGGAAAAGCTAAAAAAATGGTAATTATTATGCCCGATGCCAACATTGGACAAGGCGGAATCCGAAACTTTGGTGAGCGTAATCTCCAGATGTTTGAAAAAGAGCTGAAAGAATCTATCATTCCGTTTGCCGAATCCAATTACAGAATAAAAAAGGGCAAAGAAAATCGTGCATTGGCCGGACTTTCAATGGGCGGAATCTATACATTGTATACAGGAATTCAGAATTCGGATATGTTCTCTAGTCTGGGTGTTTTCAGTTCAGGATATATGTTGCCGATGCTTCAGGACGTTGCCGACAAACAGTACAAATTTTTAAATGAAAATAAATCTGCCTTTTCATCCAATGTCAGAAATTTCTGGATTTCAATGGGTGGAAAAGACGATATCGCTTATGAGAACGGTCAGAAAATGCTGAAAGAACTGGATAAAATCGGGATTAAATATTCCTACAGAGATTATCCGGGTGGTCATAGTTGGCCGGTTTGGAGAGACAGTTTGTATCAGTTTGCGCAGGAAATTTTTAAATAATCAATTTAAGAGAAACAGCCTATCAATTTTCTAATCAAAAATTATCCACCAATGAATTTCAACAAAATAAAAATTAAATCACTTATTATCACGGTTGTTATTGTATCGGGAAATGTCGGTGCACAATCATATCAGAAAACCGATTCAGGATTAAAATTTTCCACTGATAATGTGAATGTTGAATTGAAATTGTACGGTGAAAATACAGTTAGAATTATCAAATATCCGCTTGGGAAATCATTTGATAAAAACAGCCTGGCTGTTATTAAAAAAGAACAGAAAGCAAAATTCTCAGTTTCAGAAAACAAGAATGTTATTTCATTAAAAACGGATGATTTAAATATTTTTATTGACGTTAAAAATGGCACGATTACTTACAAATCGACATCAGGAAAAGAACTTTTAAAGGAAACCGGAAGCGATTTTAAACCGTTTAACGATGCAGGAAATCAGACCTATTCTGTTTCTCAATCATTTCAACTGGAAAAAGATGAGCCAATTTACGGCTTAGGAATTCTGCAGAACGGAAAAATGTCCCAGCGAAATACGGATGTAAAAATGATTCAGAACAACACCTGGGATTTTGTGCCGTTTTTTCAGTCTGTGAAAGGCTACGGAATCTTTTGGGATAATGAGTCGCCGACACAATTTACTGATAAACCGGACAAAACATCATTCTCTTCGGAAGTTGGGGAAGGTGTCGATTATTATTTTATCTATGGGAAAAATGCCGATGGCGTAGTTGCAGGAATGCGAAGTCTGACAGGAAAAGTGCCGATGATTCCTTTATGGACTTATGGTTACTGGCAGAGCAAAGAACGCTACAAAAGTCAGGACGAGCTTTTAGATGTCGTTAAAAAATACCGTGATTTAAAAGTTCCTTTAGACGGAATTATTCAGGATTGGCAATACTGGGGCAACAATTATCAGTGGAATGCGATGGATTTTATCAGTCCCGATTTTCCCGATGCCAAAAAAATGATACAGGACATTCACGATATGAATGCGCATCTTTCGGTTTCCATTTGGTCGTCTTTCGGACCGATGACCAATCCTTACCGTGAAATGGATAAAAAAGGAATGCTGTTCAATTTCAAAACCTGGCCAGAATCAGGCAGAGAAGTTTGGCCACCCGATATGAATTATCCTTCAGGAGTCCGCGTTTACGATGCTTACAATCCCGAAGCCAGAAATATTTACTGGAAATATCTGAACAAAGGCGTTTTCAGTTTGGGCGTCGATACTTGGTGGATGGATTCTACGGAACCGGACCATCTCAGCCAAAAACCGGAAGATTTAGATACCAAAACGTACCTTGGTTCATTCCGAAAAGTGAGAAATGCGTATCCGCTGATGACCGTTGGCGGAGTGTATGACCATCAACGTGAAACAACCAGTAATAAAAGAGCTTTTATTTTAACAAGGTCAGCTTTTGCAGGACAGCAAAGATACGCAGCCAATACGTGGTCGGGCGATGTCAACTCTTCCTGGGAATCATTGCGCAATCAGGTTCCGGCAGGTTTAAATTTCAGCCTGACTGGAAATCCGAATTTCAACTCTGATATCGGCGGTTTCTTTGCCGGTGTTTATAAAAGAAATGGAGGCGCCAACAATCCGATGTTTCAGGAATTGTACGTTCGCTGGTTGCAATACGGAACCTTTACGCCAATGATGCGTTCGCACGGAACCGATGTGCCGAGGGAAATTTATCAGTTCGGAAAAAAAGGCGATGTAGTTTATGATATAATAGAGAAATTCATCAACCTTCGTTACAGTATGTTACCCTACATTTATTCCGTTTCCTGGGATGTTTCTAAAAATAGTTCCAGTTTTCTGAGGGCACTTTTGATGGATTTTTCATCAGACAAAAAAGCTTGGGATATAAATAATGAATATCTGTTCGGAAAATCATTCTTAGTAGCACCAATTCTCAATCCTCAATACACACCTGAAAAATTCATTAAAACCGATGAAAATGAAGGCTGGAATAAAACCGATGCTACCAAAAAAGAAAATTCACTTTCCAATATAGATTTTACACAAAATAAAAACGTAAAAATTTACCTTCCGGCAGGTTCAGACTGGTTTGATTTCTGGACGAATGAAAAACACAAAGGCGGTCAGGAAATTGAAAAAACCATTAACCTTCAAAGTATTCCGCTATATGTGAAAGCGGGAAGTATCATTCCGTTTGGTCCAGATGTACAATATGCTACTGAGAAAAAATGGGATAATCTTACCATAAAAATCTATCCTGAAGCAGATTCAGACTTTGTCTTATATGAAGATGAATTTGATAATTACAATTACGAAAAAGGAAATTACACAGAAATTCCTTTTCATTGGAATGATAAATCAAAAACCTTGACGATAGACTCCCGAAAAGGAAATTTTAAAGGTATGATTGAGAAAAGAAATTTTAATCTGATTCTTCCGAATGGTCAAGAGAAATCGGTGAGTTATTCAGGGAAAAAATTGAGTGTGTATTTTAAATGATAAACCTTATTTATGAAAAAGTATCACCGAAATAACAAACTATTAATACTGTTTCTTTTTTTTGCAACAAGAATTTTTGCCCAGCAAACCTCAGGAATCACGGAAAATATCATTTCAGATGATAAAGGTTTCCCTATTGTTTCAAAAGAGGGAAAAGTTGCCGATTTATTTTATGACCCATCAGAAAATGTTGCCGTCATTCGTGCTGTGAAAGATTTACAGTTAGATATTCAAAAAGTGACCGGAAAATTACCGAATCTTTCAGCAACAGAAACTTCTGCAGAATTTGAAATCATCATCGGAACTGTTGGAACCAATAAGCAGATTGACAAACTTATTTCCTCAAAAAAAATCAATGCCAAAGATTTAAAAGGAAAATGGGAAAGTTTTGTTATAACGACCATAGAAAATTCAAAATCTAAAAAACAACTTGTTATCGCGGGAAGTGACAGACGAGGAACGATTTACGGAATTTATGAAATCTCAAAACAGCTCGGCGTTTCGCCTTGGCATTGGTGGAATGATGTTCCCGTTCAGAAACGTTCTTCAGCGTACGTCATTCCGGGATATTTTGCTTCGGGCGAACCAAAAGTGAAATACCGTGGAATTTTCATCAATGATGAAGAACCCGCTTTCGGAACCTGGGCAAGGACGAAATTCGGAGGTATCAACAGCAAGATGTATGCGAATATGTTTGAATTGTTGTTGAGGTTAAGAGCCAATTATCTTTGGCCAGCAATGTGGGGAAAAGCCTTTAGCGAAGACGATCCGCTAAATCCAAAAGTCGCCGATGAATATGGAATCGTAATGGGAACTTCACACCACGAACCGATGATGAGAGCCCAGAAAGAATGGGGAAATCACCGCAAAGAATACGGAAACGGAGAATGGAATTACCACACCAATAAAGACGCACTCCTGAAATTTTGGGAAGATGGATTCAATCGTAATAAAAATTATGATAATCTCGTAACAATGGGAATGCGTGGTGACGGCGACGAACCGATGAGCGATTTGGGAAGTGCTGAAGCCAACTTCAAACAGTTGGAGCAGATAATGGCTGACCAAAGAAAAGTTATTGAAAAGGTAACAGGAAAACCTGCAAAAAAGATACCTCAGCTATGGGCTTTATACAGTGAAGTTTTGGAATATTACGACCAGGGAATGAAAGTTCCGGACGATGTTATTATTTTGCTTTGCGATGATAATTGGGGAAATGTGCGCCGACTTCCTGAACTGAATTCCAAAAAGCATCCGGGCGGTTACGGAATGTACTACCACGTCGATTTACACGGTGCGCCGAGAGCCTATCAATGGCTGAATATGACGCAGATTCCGCATATGTGGGAACAGTTGCAGCTGACGTACAGTTATGGCGTTGATAAAATCTGGATTTTGAATGTTGGAGATTTAAAACCGAACGAATATCCAATGGATTTCTTCCTGAATATGGCTTGGAATCCAACTTCTTTCACACAGGATAATCTTGAAAATTATTCGGTGAAATTTGCAGAAGAGCATTTTGGGAAGACCAATGCGAAGGAAACTGCAGAAATCATTAATCTTTACTGTAAATACAATTCAAGAGTTTCGGCAGAAATGCTGAATGATAAAACCTACAATCTTCAAAGCGGCGAATTTTTGCAGGTAAGAGATTCATATTTAGCTTTGGAAACAAGAGCTTTGAGACAATTTATCAATTTAGATGAAGCTTACAAAGATACTTACAAACAGATTGTTTTGCATCCCATTCGTGCGATGGCGAATCTTTACGATATGTATTATGCTGTTGCAATGAATCACAAACT
>Ga0308163_10001646_pt1 | contig 23072 bp, 19 predicted proteins | sample PhyTR1_FD_201037 | JGI IMG/M metagenome (GOLD analysis project Ga0308163, IMG submission 201037) | Phyllosphere microbial communities from UC Gill Tract Community Farm, Albany, California, United States - DLSLT.R1 | ecosystem: Host-associated > Plants > Phyllosphere > Unclassified | place: USA... | reverse complement strand
GCTCTGGTAAGGCAGCGCCCTCACCCGGTTCCATTCATCGTCGGCGCCCACGCCGTCCATCCGGCTCTTCTTCTGCAGGTCGGGCGCAATCTCGAAGCGGCGCTGCGGGGTGGCGCAGGAGACATAGTTGCGCACCAACGGGTTATGCCCGTTGGCCTCGATCAGGGCGTCGTTCACATACAGCGGTAGCGCGTCTCTGGGTGCGCCAATCAAAACGTCGTCAGCCGAACCCTTGTGCAGGAGGTCGGGGGAAATGCTGTCGTTATTCATCGTGGTCAGCTCATCTCGGTAGTTGTTGTATTTCTTGTTGTGCGGGACTGGCGATCGCCTCCGGTCAGGAGGCTTCCATCACGTCGCGTTCCTCTGCGCTCCGTTGCCTGGCGATGACGGTGGATGGATGCCATGACTCGACACCGTGAATGACCGGTTTGTCTGCCAGAATCTGCTCGATAAGGTCTTTCTCGCGCAGACGGGCCGCCGCGATCGAACGATCCTTGACGTGGCCGTAACCGCGAATCGAATCCGGCAGGCTCGCCCAGGCAACGAACGCCGGCAGATTCTCCGAGTTCAATTTCGGCAGCAGGCGTTGCAGGGTTTGTTCGTAGTCACTGAGCAAGCGACGCTCTTCGCGACGCTCGGCGGAATAACCCAGCGGATCGAACCGGGTGTGGCGCAACACGCGGCCCTTGGCCAGGACCTTCAACAGCGGCAGGATCCAGCCGGAGAAGGCGATCTTTTTCGGCTCGCCAGTGCTTTCCTGATTCTTGCGCAGCAGCGGCAGGGCAAAGTGGAATTTCAGGCGAATGCCGCCGTCGAACCGGGCTTTCAGCGAGTCGGTGAACCGGCGAGTGGTGAGCAGCCGTGCAACTTCGTACTCGTCCTTGTAGGCCATCAGCTTGAACAGGTTGCGTGCCACCGCGTGGGTCAGCGCGCTGTCATCACCGGCCGCCGGCAGCGTGCGCAGTTGCTCGATGACCTTGCGATAACGCGCCGCATACACTGCGTTCTGGTAGCCGGTGAGGAACTCGCTGCGGTTGTTGATCAGTTGTTCGAGGCTTTCGCGGCGGCCGCGCATGTCGCTGATGTCGCGGATCGCAATCGTCGACACGGCATCCACTGGCTGATCCAGATAAGGCGCAACGAAGGCTGAGTCCTGCGCCCACAACCGGCCCCAGGCGAAGGCCAGATGGTTGGCGGCGGCGCTGCCGGCCAGGTCGATGGCCTTTTTCAGCGCGGGCAGCGACACCGGCACCGTGCCCTTCTGCCAGGCGTAACCGAGCAACAGCATGTTGGCTTGCATCGGGCTGACCAAGGTGTTCGCCAACTCAGCGGCGTCGAGGCTGTGGAAGTGCCCGGCGCCGACCTTCTGCTTCAGGAACGCTTGAATCGCGTCGGTTTCAACACCCAGTTGGGTATTGCGCAGCATCGCGCCGGTCTGGGTCAGGGCGCTGTTGGCGATGACCACGGTTTTGTTCGGTCGCAGCGTTGCCAGCGCATCGTCTTCGCTGGCCACCACCAGATCGGCAGCGAGCAGCAGGTCGGCACCACCGATATCGATGCGGTGCTGGTGCAACGCATCGGCGTCGCCGGCCAGACGCACATGGCTCAACACCGCGCCGCCCTTTTGCGCGAAACCGGTGAAGTCGAGCACGCTGACCGCACGCCCATCCAGATGGGCAGCCATGGCAATTGCCCGCGCCACAGTCACCACACCGGTGCCGCCAACCCCCACCAGCAGCAGTTCATACGGCACGTCGAGCGAACGCTGTACGGACGGCAGCGCCAGCGCTTCGGCCCGCGCCAGCACCTGGGCGCTGTCGGCCAGTTTGCGCGGAAGTCGCCGCGGCTTGCCGGTCACTGTCACGAAGCTTGGGCAGAACCCCTTGATGCACGACAGATCGGTGTTGCACGAGTGCGGGTCGATCCGGCGTTTGGCGCCGAACGGCGTCTCCACCGGGATCACCGACAGGCAATTGGATTTGACCTGGCAGTCGCCGCAGCCTTCACAGACCGCTTCGTTGATCACCACTTCAGTCTTCACCACGGGTGCCGGCAGTTGCTTCTTGCGCCGACGCCCTTCGACGGCGCAGACCTGATCGAAAATCAGCACGCTGACGCCACGGGTGTCGCGCAGTTGCAACTGCACGTCTTCCAGCTTTTCACGGTGAAACACTTCGATGCCCTGGGGCAGGCTGTCATGCGCCTGATAGCGCTGCAGGTCGTCGGCCACCACCACAATCCGCTGCGCGCCTTCGGCTTTGAGCAGCTCAACAGCCTTCTTCACCGTGAGCTTGCCGTCGATTGGTTGGCCGCCGGTCATGGCCACCGCGTCGTTGTAGAGCAGCTTGTAGGTGAGGGTCGCGCCGGCCGCGATGGCCTGACGCACGGCGAGGAATCCGGAGTGGAAAAAGGTCCCGTCGCCGATGTTCTGGAAGATGTGCGGGGTCTGCACGAACGGTGCCTGGCCCAGCCAGTCGACCCCTTCCCCGCCCATTTGCACGCTGCCGGTGGTCGACCGTTCCGGCATGCGCGCGGCCATCGCGTGGCAGCCGATGCCGAGCCGCGCTTCACTGCCCTTGGGCACCTGAGTCGAGGTGTTGTGCGGGCAACCGGAGCATAGATAGGGCGTGCGCCGGATCCAGTCTTCGACCCGCGAGACGCTGGGCACGCACCAGAAATCCGGCAGGCTCAAGTCGATGCCCAGGCCTTGCAGGCGCTGCTGGAGCAATGCGGCGATGCGCGACGGGCGCAGCTCCTCATGATCCGAGATCAGCGGTTGGCCGTGTTCGTCGGTCTTGCCGATAATCACCGCGCGCTGATCATGCGCTGCGTTGTAGTACTTCTGTTTGAGCTGTTCTTCGACGATCGCCTGCTTCTCTTCGATGATCAGCACCTTGCCGGCGCGCTGGGTCCAGGCCTCCAGCACCGGTGACAGCGGATAGACCAGGTTGATCTTCAGCAGCGCAACGCCGGCGTTTTCCAGTTGTTCAAGGGAGATGCCGCATTGCTGCAAGGCCTGGCGCACATCGCCATAAGCCTTGCCGACTGCTGCGATGACCAGCGCCGGTTGCGCAGGCGCAGTGACGGCGGTGTCGATCGGGTTGGCCAGGGCAAACGCCCGGGCGGCGTCGAACTTGAACGCGGTCCGGCGCTCGATCTGCATGCCCGGCAGGTCCGGCCAGCGCCAATGCAGGCCGTCCGGGCCCGGATCGATCTGCGGGGTGACGAACTCGGGAAGCGGGATCGACTCGACAGAACTGGTGGCCTCGACGGTCTCGGTGATCGCCTTGAAACCCACCCATAACCCGGAGGCCCGGGATAACGCCCAGCCCCACAGGCCGCAGCGTTCATAATCGGCCAGCCCCGCCGGGTGAATCACCGGCAAGCCCCAGGCGATCAGCGTGCGGTCGGACTGATGCGACATCGATGACGATACACAGCCGTGATCGTCGCCGGTGACCACCAGCACGCCGCCGTTGGGCGACGAACCATAGGAACTGCCGTGTTTGATCGCGTCACCGGAACGGTCGACCCCCGGCCCCTTGCCGTACCACATGCCGAACACGCCGTCATACAAACGCTGTGGATCGCTTTCGACGCGCTGGGTGCCGATCAGGGCCGTGGCCGCCAGGTCTTCGTTGATCGCCGGCAGAAAGCGGATGTTCGCGTTCTCCAGGACGGCCTTGGCCTTGACCAGCTCGCGGTCCACGCCACCCAGCGGCGAGCCGCGATAACCACTGACGAATCCCGCCGTGCGAACGCCGTTGGATCGATCAAGTTCAGCCTGGGACAGCAGCAATCTCACCAGCGCCTGCTGACCGCTCAAAAAGATCCGTTCGTTGGGCTGCGCGTGTTCCCGGCAATACATCGAGCGACTGTCATATTGCTCGATTCGCGCCAATGCCGCCTGAGCTTCATCAGTCGCCAATTTGTCGGGTTGCAGGCGTTGACGTTCTGAATCAATGGTATCCAAGTACACAGTTTCAAATCCTTATGAAAACTTCACATTAAATATGCTTATTTGCGCACTACAGCAGAGGTTGCATCAAAATTTTCGACCGCTGAACGACGGAAACTCGGGGGAAACAAGTACCTGCGGGCCACTTGGCAAGACACACTCGTACGGCTCCGCGATTTCTCGGGAGCACATCAAGTTAATTCAGTCTTTTTAAACAGACAGCAAGAAATTCAGGTACAAATTTTCAATTCCTTATGAAAACTTTACTTTAAATAGATGTACTTTCTCGCCTCGGCGAACATAACTTCAGACTGGCGAATTCGCTCAGGCGAGAGTGACGCTTTTATAAGCGTACGACGGCTCGCGGCGATCCGGTTTAACTGAAGTTGCTGAGGTTATGAACCGTTCAAGAAGGCATCACCTGCGGCTTGAAGAGCAAGCTGCTGCACAGGGACCTTTCGGTTTTTTGAAATGATGAACCCGGCTGAATCCGCGCTTCTCCGGGACTCTGCCAAGTGATTGTCATGAATTTGGCGACGTGACAATGACGCCACGATGTCAGTCTGTGCACGATCATGTGCCACACCCTGGAAAAAACAGGAAATGAGCTGATCGAGCTGAAATCGCAGGGGTTCCGATCCAATGGAATCCAGATACAAGTTTCAATTCCTTATGAAAACTTCGCGCGGCCATCCTGGTCGCTTTCATTACGGCCGTTATAAACAGCCAGCATCTTGGGTGAAAAATAGTAGGTTCGGAGCCCTCGCCTTGTCAATCCTTGTAACAAACATTTAATGGTAAATCGCATGCCATGAACTATCTGGTACACGCAACCCTCCATCGAACTCTCACATTGGGAACTTCGCCCATCGCCAGCGATTATCGAGTTATCAGGCAATTGCTCGGCAATATCACCGCCACATCACCCAAGACAAAAGTATAACTTCACATCGCCCGTGAACTGTCAAAGCATCCGTAATTCGATGATGGCAATGCGACAACTTTTAAGTTGCCTAACGTTATTGGCATAAAACTTTCACCGATCTGAAAAGGTCCTGGTGGAAAATCGCTGCCCCGAGCGCCTGTGGTGTGACAGGGAATCAGCCTTTATCCTTGACGCCCCCGCCGTACCGCTGTCAGGAGTAAACCCATGCCCCATGAAGGCAACCTGTTACAAGCCGCTGTCGTGTTTCTGTTCGCCGCGGTGCTCACCGTGCCCTTGGCCAAACGTCTGCAATTGGGCGCCGTGCTCGGTTATCTGCTGGCGGGGGTGATCATCGGCCCGTCGGTGCTTGGCCTGATCGGCAATCCGCAAAGCGTTGCGCACATCTCGGAACTGGGCGTGGTGTTGCTGCTGTTCATCATCGGCCTTGAACTGTCGCCACGCCGGTTGTGGGTGATGCGCAAATCGGTGTTCGGTGTCGGGCTGGCGCAGGTGCTGCTGACCGCTGCGGTGATCGGCGTGCTGGCGTTGTACGTGTTCGGTCAGCCGCTCAATAGTGCCATTGTGCTCGGCCTGGGCCTGGCGCTGTCGTCCACCGCATTCGGCCTGCAAAGCCTGGCCGAACGCAAGGAACTGACCAGCCCTCATGGGCGACTGGCGTTTGCGATTCTGCTGTTTCAGGACATCGCGGCGATCCCGTTGATCGCGCTGGTGCCGATGCTCGCCGGTGGCGCTCACGACACCAGCAGCGCGGGCAGCCTGAATCATGGTTTGCAGGTACTCGGCGGGATCGCCGTGGTGGTGGTCGGCGGGCGTTATCTGTTGCGTCCGGTGTTTCGCGTGGTGGCAAAAACCGGTCTGCCGGAGGTGTCCACCGCCACCGCATTGCTGGTGGTGATCGGCACCGCGTGGCTGATGGATCTGGTCGGGGTGTCGATGGCACTCGGGGCGTTTCTCGCCGGCCTGCTGCTGGCGGATTCGGAATATCGCCATGAACTGGAAGCGCAGATCGAGCCGTTCAAAGGCCTGCTGCTGGGGCTGTTTTTCATCAGTGTCGGCATGGGCGCGAACCTGAGCCTGCTGCTGAGTGCACCGATCACCGTGCTGGGCCTGACGCTGTTGCTGATCGGTCTGAAGTTGCCGCTGCTGTTTGTGGTCGGGCGTTTGGCCGGCGGGCTGAATAAAGTCAGTGCGATTCGCCTGGGCATCGTGCTCGCGGCCGGTGGTGAATTTGCCTTTGTGGTGTTCAAGATCGGTCGCGATCAGGGCCTGTTCGAACCGCGTCTGTATGACCTGCTGGTGCTGACCATCACCCTGTCGATGGCGTTGACGCCGTTGCTGCTGTTGATCTGTGCGCGACTGGTCAGCCCGAAAGTGCAGCCGGTGGAGGTCCCGGAGAAATTCCGCGAAATCGACACCGAGGCGCCGCGAGTGGTGATCGCCGGCATGGGCCGGATGGGCCAGATCGTGGCGCGGATTCTGCGGGCGCAGAACATCAAGTTCGTGGCGCTGGACACCTCGGTGGAAACCATCGAACTGTCGCGCAGCTTCGGCGGTGTGCCGGTGTTTTACGGCGACCCGATGCGCCCGGAAATTCTCAATGCGGCCAAGGTCGGCGAGGCGGAATATTTTGTGATTGCCACGGACGATCCGGAGACCAACATCAAGACCGCCGAGATCGTGCGCAAGCTGTATCCGCACATGAAAATCATCGCCCGGGCGCGTAACCGTCAGCACGTACACCGTTTGGTCGATGTCGGCGCCGATCCGATTCGAGAGACCTATTACTCCAGTCTGGAAATGAGCCGCCGCACGCTGGTCGGCCTCGGTCTGACCCAGGCCCAGGCCGATGCGCGGATCAAGCGCTTCAAACACCACGACGAACAGGTACTGGAAGCCCAGCACGCGGTTTACGACGACGCAGCCAAAGTCCTGCAGACCGCCCAGGAAGCCCGGGCGGAACTGGCGCGGTTGTTCGAATCGGATCAACTGGAAGAGGAATCACGCCAGTCCTGACTTCAGCACAATCCCAATTGCAGGAGTGAGCCTGCTCGCGATTGCAATCTATCAGTAGATATCTCTTTCTCTGAAAGACCGCCATCGCGAGCAGGCTCACTCCCACAAGGTTCGGCGTAGTGCGCAAATGACCGGTACGACTCGACTACTGTAGGAGTGAGCCTGCTCGCGTTTGCAATCTATCAGCAGATACCTCTTTCTCTGAAAGACCGCCATCGCGAGCAGGCTCACTCCTACAGGGATTGTGGGTGAGATTAAGCCAGTTCCAGCTCGCGCTCTTGCTTGACCGAAGCAGTCTCAAACCGGTCCGCCAGGAACGGTGTGATATCCAGTGGCAGCGGCTCATCATTGACCAGTTTGTCCAGCAGCACCCCGGTGATCGCCGAGGTCAGGATGCCGGTGCGGAAGTGTCCGCAGGCATTCAGGTAACCCTCCACCCCACGCATCGGCCCGAGGATCGGCAGCTCATCCGGCGAGCCCGGGCGCAGGCCGGCCCAGGTGCGTTTGAGGTTGACGTCCTTGAGCTCCGGCAGACAGCGCACCGCGCCCTGCACCAGCCCGGCGATTTCCGGGTAGGTGGTGGTGACGTCGTAGCCTTTGTCTTCGGTGGTACTGCCGATCAGGATCTCGCCGTTGTCCTTCTGCGCCACATAGCAATCGCTGGTGGTCAGACAGCCGTTGAGGATCTTCGGCATGCGTTCGGTCAGCAGGATCTGGCCCTTGACCGGTTTCACCGGGATACGAATACCCGTCGCCCACTCGCTCAAGTCCGCCGCCCAGGCACCACCGGCGTTGATCAGCGTCTTGCAGTGGAACACGCCCTGCTCGGCCGTTTGCACACCGGTCACACGGCTGCCGTGATGCAACACACCCGTGACGTTGGTGTTGACGAAGATGTCTACGCCATTCTGCCGCGCGCCTTCCATGTAGGCATCGGCGAGGCGGAACGGGCTGACCTGATGATCGCAGAGAAACTCCAGCGCACCGCGTGCTTCGTGGCTGACACTCGGCTCTGACTCACGCAATGCGGCCTGATCGAGCCAGCGCACTTGATCGGCCAGGTGCGGAATGCAGCCAACAATGTGCTCGGCGTAGAGCCGGTCTTCGTCGTCATAAATGACGAATTTCAACCCGGTCTTCTCGAACTTGAAATCCATCCCGTGATTGTCTTTCAGCTCACGGTGCAGCGCCGGGTACAGCGCGTTGGACTGCAAGGCGAAATCGAAGAACGACTCCGGCAGGATGTGCGGCGTGCTGGCGTCCACCGCCACCGCCGCACCCTGGGTTTCGCGCTTGCGGTTGGCCGACATCATGCGGAAGAAAATCACCCCGCAACCCAGTCCCACCGACTCGCCGATGGCCCACAAGCCGCCAGCCGAAGCGCGCGTTGCGTTGCCCGGACGCTTGGCATCGATCAGCGCGACCTTGAGGCCCTGGCGCTTGGACAATTGATAGGCGCAGGACGCCCCGATCACGCCGCCACCGGCAATGATCACGTCGTAGAACTTACTCATGGGAAGCGGCCTCCGTGCCGACGGACTGAAACGCAGAAAAAGGAATCGGATCGATCGGGAAGCGCGGACGCAGCCAGCCGACGTCCTTGCGGCCGGTGGCCTGACGCAGGCGGTCGCTGCAGTAGCCGACGCACATCCGCCCCTGACAATCGCCCATGCTCACCCGGGTGCGCATCTTCAGGCTGGCGATGTCTTGCACGCCTTGCTCCAGCGCCCGATCGATGTCGGCGCGGGTGGCGTGTTCGCAGCGGCAGATCACTGTGTCCGCGGCCGGCAGCGCGGTCTGGCCGACGCCGCGTTCGGTGTAGCGGTCCACCGCTGCACGAAAGCGCACGATGGTTTTCAGTTTGCTCAGGAAGCGGTCGCGACGCACCCGTGCCAGATCTTCTTCGATAATCCCGCGTTGCAGCAGGATCGAGGTCGCGGCGATCTTGCCGGCGAGCATCGCCGCCTCACCACCGCGAATCCCGCCCATGTCGCCGGCCAGGTGCACGTGCGGCTCGTTGCTTTGCTGCCAGGTGTTCGAATTGGCGCGCAGGTAGCCGTCGTCACTGAAGCCGTGATCCAGGCCCATCTGCTGACTGAGCTGGGTGCGCGGAATGAAGCCGTAGCCAACGGCCAGTGTCTGGGCTTCGAAGCGCTCGATGCGTGTCAGGTCCGGCTCCCAGGTGGCCGAGTACGGTGCCACCGTGACGCTTTTCAGCTCGCCGTCGCCGTGCGCTTCGACCACGCCCCAGCCGTAGTTCATCGGGATGCCGTGCAGTTTCAGGTAGGCGAGCATGCTCAAACCGTCGAGGAACAGCTGCGGCTTGTTCAGCAGCGCCAGACTTTCGCGGGCGATCTTGCCGAATGCGCAGGCTTCATAAACGCCCACGACTTTGACGCCGGATGCGTGCAGTTGGGTCGCCACCAGCGGTAGCAACGGCCCGGTGCCGGCGATGATCACCGGCCCCTGCGGCTTGACCACGCCACTTTTGATTTGCAGTTGCAGACCGCCCAGCATGATCACCCCCGGCAACGTCCAGCCCGGGAACGGTACGCTGCGTTCGTGGCAACCGGCGGCCAACAGCAATTGCGGGTAATGGATTTCGTGCAGTTGCTCGTCGCCATCCAGCACTACCAGTGCGCGAGTGCCTTCGGCGCCGACCACGCGATGGTTCAGGCGCACGTCGATCAACCCGGCCTGTTCCTGGAAGTCACCGTGCAGTTTGCCCAGCGCCTCGGAATAACGAGGCCCCAGATAATCCAGCTGCACGCCATCGCGCAGCGGCCCACGATAGACCACTCCGCCGAGACGCGAAGCTTCTTCGAGCACGGTGCAACGCACCCCGTGGCGCGCCAGTTCGATGGCCGCTGCCATCCCCGCCGGACCGCCGCCGACGATCACCGGTTGCTGGCTCATACGACCTCCTGCTCGTTGATGCGATTGACCCGGGTTTCAATCTGCATGCCGTCGCGCACCACGGTCTGGCAGGCGCGGCGCTTGTGGCGGCCGTTGATTTTCACCAGGCAGCACTGGCACACGCCCATGCCGCAGTAGGCTCCGCTGATCTGGTCATGATCATTGCGTGCGACCTGGCGCACGCCGAGGGACTGGATAACGCTGAGCACGGTTTCGCCAATAGCAGCGGTGACCGGCTGGCCGTTGATGTGGACGGTCATATCCGCCTGGGTCAGGGGCTGGATATCGAAGGTTCTTTCTAGGCAGTGCATTGCAATGTTCATCCGTGAAGGTTCGGTTGAGGTGGTGTCAGCTCCTTGCTGCACTACACCGTGTCGACGCTGTTATTGCTTTGATTGGAGACGTCGGCGCGGATACTTCGTCAGCGCAACAAGATGCGCGAGAAGCACTGTAGTTCATACCTCAGCAAAGGCCTGGATCATTTACGTTAGGCGAAGTTGCCCGACGAAATATTGATCCAGGCCAGTGAAAGCAGTCGGATTGTTCAACGATCTCAGTTGGAGAAGACGAACTGCCCTTTGATCTTTTTCGAGCCCATGAAGCCGAGGTCGGGAAACAGCAGGTTTTTCACCCACGCCACGAAAAACACCATCGCCAGCGTCGTCACCACACCGATGATCACCGACACCGGGTCTTCGGCGTAATCCTCGAACAGCCGTGGCATCTGGCTGATCGAAAGCAGCATGTATACGGTGTAGGTCTGCGCAGAGTGGCGATGGAAACCCCAGGCGAACAATAGCGCAATCCCCCCGGCCAGCAATCCGAGGACGATTGCAAAACCGTCGCTGATCGTCAGCCCCAGGAAATAACCGCCCACCAGTCCGGACAACGCCTGCACGTAGATCAGCCCGAGCAATACCTTGATCTTGCCGGCATGCTGCTCAAGCAATTGCGGGTCCGGGCGCGAGCCGATCCAGTAGGCCAGGACCTTGTCCTTGACCGCACCACCGGACAACGCCTTGAAGGTCTCGGTTTTCGAGCGCCCGGCCTCCAGCATCTGCATTGCCTGACGTTTGATTTCCTTCTTGTCCAACGTGCTTTTCCTTAAGTAGAGAGATCCGGGGATGGAGCGTTGCGCTCCAGCCGCCGATTCTCGCCTTGTTGAACCCCGGAAAGCAAAAAGCCGCTTGCACCGTGAAGTGAAAGCGGCCGAGGCATGGGCCTCAGTGGAGCATTTGGATCAGTGTACGAACAGCGCAATCAGGATGATGATCGGGATCGGGACACCGAGGAAAAACAGCAGTAGTGAGCGCATGGCGATTCTCCTTATTGAGCGTTAACGAACAGTGGTCGTAGTGGCATAGGTTTGGACTTCAACGTACTCGACCGCATCCCGGCGACGACCGCCGAAAGTAGCGGCGAGGCTGGCGAAGAACGCACCGGCCAGCAGCGCGATGAACATCCACAGCGAGGTCCAGGCAGCGACTTTGGCGGCGGTATCAGCCGCCTGCCGGGCTTTCACTTTGGCGTCGGCAATGGCTTTCTGAGTGCGGGCGTAGACCTCATCGACACGACGTTCGGCATCGGCCTGACTCAGGTTGGGGCGCTGGGCGACCAGTTGCGCAAGGTAGGTACGGTCTTCAGGGCTGAGTTGGCCGTTGGCCAGGCTCTGGGCGAAGATCCGGGTCACCGCGCCATGGGCAGCGTCATCGCTGACCGATGCTGGACGGTCATCGCGGAACAGGCTGTCGACGAAGTAGCCGTACTGGTCACTGTTGGTGTTCGCGGCGGCAGTACCGGCCGCCTGTGTCGCGGCAGCCGCTGCACCACCAGCGACACTGGCACCGGCCTGCACACCGCCACTGATCACACTGCTGACCGAGCCTACCACCAGCACCGCAGTCACCAACGTGGCCACGCACCAGGCGAGGAAGCCATGGGCGGTATCACGGAAATACACTTCATCACCGTGCATGTTGGCCCACTTCACCCGCAGGCGGCCGGCGATGTATCCCCCAAGACCCGAAGCGATGATTTGCGTCAACGCCAGCCAGACAATCGTGGAAATCCCCAGGCTCTTGGCGCTGACGCCCTCGCCGGCCCAAGGTGAAACGGCAGAGAATCCCAAGCCGAAGCCGAGCAGCACCAAAATCATCGACAGTGCTGCGGCCGCCGCTGCGCCCGCGAAAATCGCGCCCCAGGACACGCCTGACACGTTGCTCGACTCTCCTTCGAAGGCAGGATAAAACCCATCTGAGGATCTATTCATTGTTGTAGTGCTCCAGGCATGAAAAATGGTGTTACAACTCGTCAGCAGAGGAATTGCAGCGACCGTGCCATTCGACAACACTAAATAAATCGTTAAATTTCAACAGGTTAAAAAGACTGAACTTCTCCACTCATTGCAATTTGCAACAATGGACTGAAAGCAGCGGGTTTTCTGCATTGGCACACAGCGCGGTTATTTGCGCTTGTAGCTTTTATTTCCGCTGGGCGTCAGACAGTACACTCCGCCACGCGGACCGGTGCAGAACGAACCGCTACCGCAAGTGCAGCCATCTTCACTCTGCAAAAACCGCTGAGGACGGGCCTGGTCATGGGTTCCATACATTGCGGCACAGCTTTTCTTCGAGCCACTGATGGAGCCGTCATTGCACAGAAACAGATCGCCATCGCGGCGATCGATGCCGCCCTTTTTTCCTGAGCACGGGGTATTGGCCGCCAGAGTTGCAGTGCTCAGCAGCACCAGCAACAAACCGATGAACGGCGTCCAGCCATCGCGAATAAAAGTACGCACGGAACCACTCCTGTCGGAAACCATGGCCAGATGATATCAATGCTCCAGAAAATAATGCCTCAGCCTTGGCAAATGGCGGCTAAAACATGAAAGTTAATTTAAAGCGCGCCGGAAAATACTTGGCAAAATGCTGCCATTCCGTTTGAACCGATCAAGGCCTGCTCTATGACTCGTATTTTGACCATCGAAGACGATGCCGTGACTGCCCGTGAAATCGTCGCCGAACTCAGCAGCCACGGCCTGGAAGTGGATTGGGTCGACAATGGCCGTGAAGGCCTGGACCGCGCCGTCAGCGGCAACTACGACCTGATCACCCTCGACCGCATGCTGCCGGAGCTCGATGGCCTGGCCATCGTCACCACCCTGCGAACCATGGGCGTGGCCACGCCGATTCTGATGATCAGCGCCCTCTCCGATGTCGATGAGCGCGTGCGCGGCCTGCGTGCCGGGGGTGATGACTACCTGACCAAGCCGTTCGCCACCGACGAGATGGCCGCGCGCGTGGAAGTGCTGCTGCGCCGCCAGAACAGCGTCGCCACTCAGGCCACCACGTTGCAGGTGGCCGACCTCGAACTGGATTTGATCAGCCACGAAGCACGCCGCGCCGAGCAGGTGCTGACGCTGCTGCCGACCGAATACAAGCTGCTGGAATTTCTCATGCGCAACAGCGGGCAGATCCTGTCGCGGATGATGATTTTCGAAGAGGTCTGGGGTTATCACTTCGACCCGGGCACCAACCTGATCGACGTACACATCGGTCGTCTGCGCAAGAAGATCGACGCCGCGGGCCATGTTCCGCTGATTCGCACGGTACGGGGCTCGGGTTATGTCATTGCCGAACCCGTCTGACGGCTGGCGCTCTTCCAGCAGTCGTCTGCTGGCGCTGTACAGCTCCCTGTTCGTGGCGTGGAGCGCGATCCTCATGGGGGTCATGTATTTCGAGGTTTCCAGTTATCTCGACAACCTCGCCAAGCATTCGCTGATGCAACGTCAGCATCTGTTTTCGCATTTTCGCGGTGAGCAACTGGAAGAAGCCCTCGCCGCCAGCATGACCTTCGACATCCGCGGCATCGACGCCTATGGCCTGTTCGACGCCCGGGGCGTGTACCTCGGTGGCGCCTTGCAGCAACTGCCCGAAGGCCTGCCGCTGGACGGCAAGATCCACACGCTGGATGACTGCGCCGACTCCGACGACCCGACCCTGCCCGCCGACAGCTGTGACGCCGTGGCGACCCAGACCCGCGACGGTCGCTGGCTGGTGTTGTTGCGCGACAACGGCTCGCTGTTCGCGGTGACGCGGATCATTCTGCATGCGTTGTTCTGGGGCGTGTCGCTGACGATTCTGCCGGGGATTGCCGGTTGGCATTTGCTGCGTCGCCGACCGATGCGCCGCATCCGCGCGATTCAGGACAGCGCCCAGGCGATTGTCGCCGGCGACCTGACCCACCGCTTGCCGCTGTCCAACCGCCGCGATGAACTGGACATGCTGGCCGCCATCGTCAACGCCATGCTCGACCGCATCGAACGGCTGATGCATGAAGTCAAAGGCGTGTGCGACAACATCGCCCACGACCTGCGCACGCCGCTGACGCGTTTGCGCGCGCAGTTGTATCGCATGCAACAGCAGGCCGGCGAAGGTTCGCAGGAAGCGGCGCAACTGGACCTGGTGCTGGCCGAAGCGGATACGCTGATGGCGCGGTTCCGTGGATTGTTGCGGATTTCCGAGCTGGAAGACCGCCAGCGCCGCTCAGGGTTTGTCGAGCTCGATCCAGTGAAATTGCTCGAAGAACTGCATGAGTTTTACCTGCCGCTGGCCGAGGAAGGCGAACTGCTGTTCGTGCTGAACATGCCAGAAACCCTGCCACCCTTGAATGGTGACCGGGCGCTGCTGTTCGAGGCGCTGGCGAATCTGTTGAGCAACTCGATCAAGTTCACCCCGGCGGGCGGGACGGTGATCCTGCGCGGTGTGAACGACGGTGGGCACACGCGGATCGAGGTTCACGATTCCGGGCCGGGGATTCCCGAGACCGAGCGCGAGGCGGTGTTCCAGCGTTTCTATCGGGCCGAGGGCGGGCAGCCGCAAAGCGGATTTGGCCTGGGCTTGTCGATTGTCGCGGCGATTGTCAGCCTGCATGGCTTCAATCTTGAGGTGGGCAGCAGTGAGCTGGGGGGCGCGAAACTGGTGCTGGATTGTCGGCAACGTTTGATCGCCAATTCCTGATATGACATGGATCCCCCTGTGGGAGCGGGCTTGCTCGCGAATGCGGTGTATCAGGCGGCGAAGAGGCTGATTGATCGAACGCTTCGCGAGCAAGCTCGCTCCCACATTTAGGTCCTTGTCAAATCAGGTTGGGTAGTTGGCCCGCAGTGCCTCGAGGCCTCCCTGATAGATGCCGCTGAACAACGCCACCACTTCCTCATCGCTCACACCTTTGGCGCTAAAGCGGCCCGACCACGTCACCCGGGCGCCCTGCCCGTGGGCTTCGACCTTGATCGTCGCCAGGTAATCGGTGGCCGGAAACGGCGCCTGTTCGATCGAATAGCTATAAGTCCTGGCAGCGTTGTCGAACGCTTGCAGACGCTCGATCACCACACCGCCATCGGCGGTTTGCAGGGTGCGCACGCGCCCGCCTTCGCTCAGCTCACTCTTGGCAATCAACGGCAGCCAGTCCGGCAGCGTGTTGAAGCCGCCGATCAATTGCCAGACCTGATCGGCCGAGGCCGGGATGTCGATCGTTGCTGATGCAGTTGCCATAAATTAACGTTTCTCCAGAAGAATTCGGGGTCAGATCGCCATGCTGTCGACAACGCCACCATCGACCCGCAAGGCTGCGCCGGTGGTGGCCGAGGACAGCGGCGAAGCGATGTACGTGACCAGATGCGCGACTTCTTCGACATCGGCCACGCGCTGGATGATCGAGGTCGGGCGCGCCCTGCGTACAAAGGCGTCGGCCTCTTCGCGCAGGTTACGACCGGACTCGGCCGCGGCGTCCTTGAGCATGTGTTCCACGCCACCGGTAAAGGTCGGCCCTGGCAGGATCGCATTGACCGTCACCCCGGTGCCAGCCAGACGTTTGGCCAGGCCATGGGACACCGCGAGGTTGGCGCTTTTGGTCACGCCATAGTTGAGCATGTCGGCCGGCGTCGCCACACCGGATTCCGAAGACAGGAAAATCACCCGGCCCCAGCCCTGCTCGACCATCGCCGGCACGTAATGGCGCGACAGGCGCACGCCGGAAATCACGTTGACCTCGTAGAATCGCGTCCACTCGCTGTCTGGCGTGTCGAAGAAATCCACCGCGTCGAAGATTCCGAGGTTGTTCACCAGAATGTCCGCACGCGGTTCGGCGGCGAACAGTTTTTCGGCGCCTTCGGCGGTCCCGAGATCCGCCGTCAGACCACGTAACTGCGCATCCGGCACCTTCTGCCGAATGCTCGCCAGCGCCTGTTCGACCTTGGCCGTTTCCCGGCCGATCACGACGACCGTGGCGCCGGCTTCGGCCAGCGACTGGCTGATGCCCAGACCGATGCCACCCGTGCTGCCGCTGACGATGGCCAGTTTTCCACTCAAGTCGATTTTCATGGGTTCACCTCTTCGATTGGCAATGCACGGAACAACCACCCGTCTCGGGCAATTGGAAGGAATGGATCAGCGTAGACCCGATATTGGCCGGTTGAAGGTCTTGCCGACCGACGACCGGCGTTACCGAAGGCCCTTGGCAACAGATCCGACGCCTTCGCGAGCAAGCCCGCACACAGGGGATAGTCGGTGGATGGAGAGCTTGGCGCTGGCCGTGATCAAGGGTGGGAGTGAGCTTGCTCACGAAGTGGCCGGTACATCCAGCATCAGTGTTGATTGACTCGACGCCTTCACGGGTTCAGCGACGTTCTACACTGAAAATGTCAGCCATCTGTTAAGAGATCACCATGAAAATGTCGGCGCAAATGACCGTGGTCGCGGTGCTCACCACCCTCGCCTACCTGGGCCTTGCGGTGTGGGGCATTGGCGGGCCGGCGGTGTTCTTTGCCCATGGGGCACTGGTGGTGATTGCGCTGGCCACCGTGCTGATGGTGGTGGCGTCGCTGTTCACCGACGTGAACATGAGTTCCGGCGAGCGCGAGGACCGGGCCAATCGCTGGGTGATTCCGGCGTTCGGGGTGATCGGGCTGGTCAGCGGTTTTCTGCCGGCCTATTGCGACCGCATCGACTTCTGGACCTTCGGCGGTGAAGGCGTGCGCTGGCTCGGCGCGTTGCTGTTTATCGTCGGCGGCGCGCTGCGGCTGTGGCCGGTGTTTGTGCTGGGCCGGCGGTTCAGCGGGTTGGTGGCGATTCAACCGGGGCATCGCCTGGTCACTGACGGCATTTACACGCGCCTGCGCAATCCGAGCTATCTGGGGCTGGTGGTCAACGCGATGGGTTGGGCGCTGGCGTTTCGTTCCAGCGTCGGGTTGATTCTGGCGGCGTTGACTCTGATCCCGCTGATCGCCCGCATCCATTCGGAAGAGGCGCTGCTGCGCGGGCAGTTTGGCGCTGAGTACGATGCTTATTGCGCGCGCAGCTGGCGACTCCTGCCCGGCATCTATTGATTCCCCTGTAGGAGCTGCCGCAGGCTGCGATCTTTTGATCTTGTTTTTCACAATCAAAGTCAAAAAATCGCAGCCTGCGGCAGCTCCTACAGGTTTATTTGGGTTGCAGGTGCAACTGGCCGTTGCTGTTGACGGTGACGCTGAGCGCTTCGTAACTGTCGATGGTTGCGTGGGTGGTTTCGGGGGGATGCTGGTGCGTCGTGGTGATGATCATCAACGCTGCGCCCGCCGCTTCAGCGGCCTGGATGCCGACAGCGGCATCCTCGAAAATCAGGCAGTCACGAGGTTCAAGCCCAAGGCGTTTCGCCGCCAGACGATAACCGGCCGGATCCGGTTTACCCGCCGTCACATCTTCGGCCGTGATCATCACTGCAGGCTCGGCAATCCCCACTGCTGCCATGCGCCGCAACGCCAGATCCCGCGGCGCTGACGTCACCATCGCCCAGCGTTCGGCAGGCAGGTTGTCGAGAAACACCGCAGCCCCGGGAATCTGCACGATCCCTTCCACGTCTTCGATCTCCGCCTGCGCGATGAACGCCGCTTGCGCCTCGGCGTCCACCCCCGGCAGGTTCAGGCGCCGGATGGTATCGATGGCGCGGGCGCCGTGAATGGTCGGCAGGAACGTCTCGACATCGACGCCGTGGCGTTCAGCCCACGCGGCCCAGACCCGCTCGGCAGCGGCGATGGAGTTGAGGACGGTGCCGTCCATGTCGAACAGGAACGCGCCGAACGCGCGGTCGAAGACGTTATCGTGAGCAGACAAAAGGTCGCATCCTTTGACAAGACTGGGCGGGTTGGCCGGGCAATGTAGCATTTTTGCCCGGCGATTCGACCCGGTACTTCAATGCAGGCGCGGGGCCTTGGACTTGAACGCGCTGTCGACGCAGTCGAGCAACTGGCCGATGGCCCAGGGCTTCTTGATGAACGCCACCGGGCGCTTGACCCCGGAGGTCTCCGGGGTTTCATAACCGGACATGACCATCACCGGTTTGTCCGGCCAGCGCTCGCCGACCAGGTTGGCCAGATCGGCCCCATTGAGGATGCCCGGCATAGTGATGTCGGTGAGCAGCAGCGCGACTTCCGGCGCGTTTTTTTCCAAATACAGCGACGCCGCATCAGCACTGGTCTGCGGCTCGACCTTGAACCCTTCCTCCTGAAGAATTTCGCAAAGAAACTCCAGAATCAACGGATCGTCCTCAACCACCAGAATCAACCCGCCAGGAAGGTGCGCGCTCGCCGTCGATGTTGGACTCATGAACTGGCACTCCCTGAATTGCATTAACAATGTAGCGGCTCGAATCCGCTGCTTATCTGGTATGAGCAGCGCGCCCTGCATAAATTCATTTTTGATACAGGTCTTTTCTTAACAGTCGTCAATGGCCCTTGGCGACAGGCGTTCACCGGGTAGATTTTGTGGTTAAAATGCCGGCCCTTTTGCTTGCCGACCGTGACTGATGAACCCAGAAGCCCTCGCCACCCTCCGCGCCCATCTGCTGCCTGCACTCGCCGCGGCACCGAGCGAAACCCGTCGCCTGTTCCATGGCCGTGGGCGGTGCTGGCCGGGACTGGAACAACTGACGGTGGACTGGCTGCAAGGCGTGGTGCTGGTCTCGCTGTTCAAGGAGCCGGTGCCGGAACAGCTCGAAGCGCTCAAGCACTTGCTGCTCGACATCAGCACCTCGGCCGAATGGCAACAGTCCGGGGCGCACACCTTGCTGGTGCAACACCGTTACCTGCCGCAAAGCACTGCGCAATGGCTGCTGGGCAACGAGATTGACGAGATGAGCATCGTTGAGGGCGGTTTGCAGTACCGCGTCGATCTGGGCCGCAAGCAGAACGCCGGGCTGTTTCTCGACATGCGTTACGGGCGCAACTGGGTGCGCGAGCAGGCTGCCGGCAAACGGGTGCTGAACCTGTTCGCCTACACCTGCGGGTTTTCCGTGGCGGCCATCGAAGGCGGCGCCAGCCATGTGGTCAACCTCGACATGTCCCGCGCAGCCCTGAGCCGTGGCCGCGACAATCACCGGTTGAACGGGCATGACCTGAGCAAGGTGAGTTTTCTCGGCCACGACCTGTTCAAGTCCTGGGGCAAGGTGATCAACAGCGGCCCGTACGACCTGGTGATCATCGACCCGCCGTCGTTCCAGAAAGGCAGCTTTCTGCTGACCAAGGATTACCAGCGCGTGCTGCGCCGCTTGCCGGAGCTGCTGACAGCGCAAGGCACGGTGCTGGCGTGCATGAATGATCCGTCGTTTGGCCCGGACTTCCTGATTGATGGCGTGACCCAAGAGGCACCGAGTTTGCGCTTTGAACAGCGGCTGGAGAATCCGCCGGAGTTTCCGGATGTTGATCCGCAGAGCGGCCTGAAAGCCCTGGTCTTCAAACGCCTCGATTGATCTGACACACGCCCCTCCCTGTAGGAGTGAGCCTGCTCGCGATAGCAGTGTGTCAGCGCCCCCTGTGCAGGATGAACCGGCGCTATCGCGAGCAGGCTCACGCCTACAGGGGATTTTGGTGGTTCAGGTGTTGGATGGGCGCAGCACCAGCGCAAACAACTCGCCATGCCCGTTCACATTGAGCTTGTGATAAAGATTGCGCCGATGGACCTTCACCGTCTCCGGCGAAATACCCATCTGCTGGGCGATGGCCTTGCTGGAAAAGCCCTGCAGAATCAGCCGCGCAGTGTCGACTTCACGCGCGGTCAGGCGGGCGTCGAAGCGGTCGAGCAGCGTTGCCAGATCGCCCACGACCGGTTCAGCGCCCGCGCCCTGCGGCGGCAACAGCTGCACATGGCGACGCATCGCCGCCAGCACCCAGTCGCGCACACACAGCAAGCGGCCCTGCTCGGCCAGATCGAAAGCCGTCGAGCGCCCGAGTGACAGGCCCAGTACGCCGCCCTCGATGTTGATCATGAACTGCAACTCGTCCTCGCCGACCACCGAGCGAAAATAGCTCTGGTAGTACTCGCTGTGCAGAAACTGGTCCGGCGCCACCGAGGCCAGGCTGTGCAAGCCATCGGCGATGCCGGTCGAGGCGGTTTGATAAAACGGGTCGAGCAAGTACATGCCGGCGCTGTAGCTGGCCAGTTCTTCCTGCTCATCGGCCCGGCCCTTGCTGTCGAAATCGATCAGCAATTGCGGCGCCTGCCCCGCCTGCATCAGCGCCACCAGCGCGTTGTCCAGCGGCACCAGCAGACGCAGCGTGTCCACCAGCGCCCGCCAGAACCCGTCCTGCCCGACCGCCGCGAATACCCGCGCCAGACTTTGATGCACCGGCAATTCCTGCAACAACGCGTCCACGCACTACCCCTTTTGAGTAACCCATGATGGGAATGGGTCGGACGTGACCGGGCCGATAGGCTGAGCACTCCCGTTCATCACCGGCCTGCTGCAGGCCAGGAGTGCCGCATCATGCGTTGTCACCGTGGCTATATCAACCTGGGCCTGCTCGCCTGTTTCGGCGTCGTATCCGCCGCCAGTGCCGCCGACGCGCCGAGCGTGCACGTCTACAACTGGTACGACTACATCGGCCCCACTACCCTGGCCGACTTCAAGCGCGACAGCGGCATTCAACCGGTTTACGACACCTTCGACAGTGCCGAAGTGCTCGAAGGCAAGCTGATGACCAGCCGCAGCGGTTACGACGTGGTGGTGGCGAGCAACTACAGCCTGCCGACGCTGATCAAGGCCGGCGCCCTCGCCCCGCTGCCGCGCGATCAACTGCCGGGCTGGAAGAATCTGGACAACGACCTGCTGACCAAACTGGCCAACAACGATCCCGCTAATCAATACGCCGTACCGTACCTGTGGGGCACCAACGGCATCGGCTACAACGTCGACAAGGTTCGCGCCGCGCTGGGCGACAAGGCGCCGGTGGATTCGTGGGACCTGGTGTTCAAGGAAGAGAACCTCGCCAAGCTCGGCCAGTGCGGGGTGGCGATGCTCGATTCGCCGTCGGAAATGCTCCCGGTGGCCCTGCACTACCTCGGGCTGCCGCCCAACAGCACCCACCCCGAGGACTACCAGAAAGCCGAAGCGCTGCTGCTCAAACTGCGCCCACACATTGCCTACTTCAACTCGTCGAAATTCATCAGTGACCTGTCCAACGGCAACATCTGCGTGGCCGTGGGCTGGTCCGGCGCGATGCTCGAAGCCAAGACCAATGCCGAGCAGGCCCACAACGGCGTGAAGATCGCCTACAGCCTGCCCAAGGAAGGCGCGCCGGTGTGGTTCGACACGCTGGTGCTGCTCAAGGACGCGCCGAACCGCGCCCAGGGCCTGGCGTTCATCGACTACCTGCTGCGCCCGGAAGTGATCGCCCCGGTCAGTGATCATCTGTCGTATCCAAACGGCAATCGCGCCGCGACGCCGCTGGTGGCCGAGGCCACGCGCGACAACCCGGCGGTGTATCCGTCGGCTGCGGCGATGGCCACGTTGTACACCCTTGAACCGCTGCCCAAAGCCGCCGAACGGGTGCGCACACGGGTGTGGAGCAAGGTCAAGAACGGCCAGTAAACCCAGCACACTCCCCTGTAGGAGTGAGCCTGCTCGCGACGCGGCAAGTCAGTCCTCGCGATGTTGAATCCAGAGACGCTATCGCGAGCAGGCTCACTCCTACAGAGGGCGTGAACCCTTCAGATCCTTATAGAGAGACAATCGATGAAACCCCGTGCCCGTGACCTCAATATCCGCATCGGCCAGCTGCAACCCGGTCCGCTCAACGCCATCACCGACGTCCCCGGCGTGCGCGTCGGCCACAGTAATGTGCGCGGGCGCAGCGCGGTCGGGCGCGACATCTGCACCGGCGTCACCGTGATCGAACCACGTCGCGGCTCGACCAACCAGCAACCGTGTTTCGCCGGGGTGCATGTGCTCAATGGCAATGGCGATGCCACTGGCCTTGAGTGGATTCGCGAGGCCGGGCTGCTGACCAGTCCGATCGCCTTCACCAACACCCACAGCCTCGGCGTGGTGCGCGATGCGTTGATCGCTCTGGATCGTCAGCAGCAACCGGACGACGGGCGCCTCTACTGGAACATGCCGGTGGTGCTGGAGACGTTCGATGGTCTGCTCAACGACATCAATGGTTTTCACGTCAAGCCCGAGCATGTCGCCGAGGCGCTGGGTTGCGCGCATGACGGTGCCGTCGAAGAAGGCGCGGTGGGCGGTGGCAGCGGCATGATCTGCCATGAGTTCAAGGGCGGGATCGGCAGCGCTTCACGTCGCTTGAACAGCGCACAGGGCGGCTGGACGGTGGGCGCGATTGTTCAGGCCAACCACGGGATTCGCAGCGAGTTGCGGGTCGACGGTTATCCGGTGGGGCGTTACATGGAACAGGTGGATTCGCCGTTCCTGCGTGCGGCGCTGCCGCACCCGGGGATGGGCTCGATCGTGGTCTGCCTGGCCACCGATGCGCCGTTGCTGCCGCACCAGTGCACGCGTCTGGCGCAACGGGCCAGCCTTGGCCTCGCGCGCAGCGGCGGTGGCAACGAAGACCACAGCGGTGACATCTTCATCGCGTTCGCCACCGGTAACGATCACGTCCCGCCGGCCGCATACGAAGGCAAAGGGGCGCCCACCTGCGACGGTTTGCGCATGGTCAATAACGACCACATCAGCGAACTGTTCCTCGCTGCCACCGAAGCGGTAGAAGAAGCGATCATCAACGCCCTGCTCGCCAGCGACAGCACCGCAGGCAACGGCCACTCGGTACCGGGACTGGACAAGGACACCTTGCTCGCGGCCCTCGCCAAGGCCGGCTGGCCCGGCGCCCGCTGACACCACAAAACCCTGTAGGAGCTGCGGCACGCTGCGATCTTTTGATCTAGCTTCTAAAAATCGAAAGATCGCAGCGTG
>Ga0308163_10001644_pt1 | contig 23122 bp, 15 predicted proteins | sample PhyTR1_FD_201037 | JGI IMG/M metagenome (GOLD analysis project Ga0308163, IMG submission 201037) | Phyllosphere microbial communities from UC Gill Tract Community Farm, Albany, California, United States - DLSLT.R1 | ecosystem: Host-associated > Plants > Phyllosphere > Unclassified | place: USA... | reverse complement strand
TTGCAACTTCCTATCAAAACATCATCAATCCTGCTCCTGGAACAATGGTTTTATTATCAAATGGTCCACTTAAAACACTTGCTGTTTATAATGGTGAACAATGGAGTTTTTGGAGTTATTAAAGTGTAATTCAATCTTTATAATAATAAGATCAGATTTATTCTGGTCTTTTTTTTGCTTTAAATTATAATATATCTTTTGCAAGATATGATAAGCTATAATGAAAATCTTGCTTGTTTTAAAAATTGTAAAATAGTTACTTGCCGATACAGTATCTATAAAAGTCTTTATTAATGGTGGTTTACACAATATGAGGTGTACAAAAGTGGTACACGATTAAGATGCTGCAACATCTTTTTTTTCTACTTTTCCGCACGAATCTCGTCGTCATAAATATCTATAAACCAATGTTTTATACTTTTTTACTTATAAATTTAATGACACACTTGTACTAATTTTGTACACCTCCAACCTTATAAACTCCTGTAAATAAGACAATTAACATTTCCCGAATGCATCAGTAATAATTGATACATTTCGCCTGTACACCTCAATTATCATCTATTTTTAGTAGGAAAATAAAGTTAGAATTTTAGAAAAAATAGTTCAAATTTATATTGTAATGTTTTAACAAATCACCACCATCCATTCTATACTTTTCATTGTTTTTTTGAAATTATTTTATTCTGAAAAATCTTGTATTAAATTCAGACATAACTTTTTCTGTTGGTCACTTCCTACACGCCAAACATTCATCAATTTAGTAAATAATTATAAAATAGGACAATGCAATTTTCACTGTTTAAAAGACTGGATATAAATCTTAATGTACTTACCTTTTTTGTGACAAGGCTGTAGAGATTAATTCATCTAATGGAAAAAGGGATTAAAATTTAAACTGTCAATCGTTTAATATGGTTTCCCCTCAAGCGATAATGAGATAATATATTATTTTTGTAAACAGACTTTTAATACCTGATATACTATTATGAAGATACAATATAAACACCCGACCTTAAATAAAATTTCTGAAGAGCTAGAAAACTTAATTATAAAAAGAACTGGAGGATCGGTTAATTTTCGGGGAATGTATTTTCAGATTCTCTATTCATCTTATTTGGTACTTAAAGAACTTAATCAACACTCTGATAATAAATCAATCAGAATGGAAGGAATTGAAGATATAGACTTTAGCACTTCTCAAAATATTTTGATAGAAAAACAATATATTCAAGTAAAATCATCAATTAATAAAATGGATGCCGGAAATTTTTGGAGTTTGGGAGTTCTACAAAATTTTGTTGAAACATTTGATATAAATCCTGAAAGTCAATTTAAGCTAGTGTATAATATGGAAATTGCGAAAGGAAATCTATACGATCTTATTCATAAAAAGGAGATGTCTGAATTTTGGATATCAAAATTAGATACATTAAAGAAGAATTTTAAATTTGAGGACTTTTTCCAAAGAATATCTTTCGAACATAAAACCACTACTGATTTATTTAATGAAATTCTGATATTATTATTTAAAAATTGGGGAATTAATAAGGGGACAGAGTTGCAATTTTTAAGATCATTATTTTACAATGCATTTATATGGTCAAAAAATCGGTCAACTGTAAGCAATAATGATATTAATATTCTTTTTCAAGATATAAAAGATTCTTATTCTAAGGCTCCTGTAAATAATGCAATACAAAATAATTGGATTTCAAAAGTATCATATTCAAAAACGGAAAACATTAATTCTGATGATTTTTATGATGGAAAAGCTGCAAGACCAGTACACATCAGCTTAGGTCTCCCAGTAAAACGTAAAGTATGGCAGAAAATAATTTACGAAAACTTAATAAGTGCAGATGTTACAGTGATAAAGTCTTCTAGCGGTCAAGGAAAATCTACTCTAGCTTGGCAGACAGGGATGGATTTGCAGGAAAAAAATAATTATACAATATATGAGCTTCGTAATTGTGCTAATGTAAATGAGGCTGACTCAATAGCAGAATTTTTGCAGACGAGAATATTGATAGGAGAGAAACCTTTGTTAATTATTGATGGTTTAAATACTTTAGTAGAATCTTGGTTTGAAATTGTGACGCGAACCAGAGATTACCCTGCCAAATATCTCCTTACTACAAGGCAAGAAGATTGGTACCGTTTCGGTGCTGATCTTTCACAGATAAAATTAATGATGGTAGATATATCTTTATCGATAAATGAAGCCCGTGAAATTTTTGAAGAGTTTAAAAGAAAACAAAAAATTCATTCTGATATAATCAGGTGGCAACCCGTTTGGGAGCAGGTTCATCAAAAAGGATTATTAATTGAATATACCTACCTACTTACAAGAGGAGAAATGATTCATGAAAGGCTCTCAGCACAATTAAAGTACCTGTCAAATTCTAGATCATCAGTTGCGAAGATGGAGATGCTTAGAATGATTTCACTCGCAGATTGTCTTAACATCAAGCTAAAAACTATCAATCTTATTAATTACATCAAAGCAGAAATAGGTTTTGAACAAGACAGAGGTGAATTATTAAATGAGCTTGAAAAAGAATATTTTTTGAATTTCGAAGGTGATTTTATTGAAGGACTACATCCAGTACGATCTCAACATTTGAAAGATTTATTGCATAAAACCTTACCCATTGAGGAATCTCTTAAAAATCTTCTTAAAATTATCACTAATGATTACAAGCAGGATTTTTTTAGTAACATACCAACACTCATAACTGACCAGAATAAATCTTCGTTTTACGATACATTGGCAGACGCAATTTCCGAAGAATCCTTTGAAAATATTGTACTCGCATTAGATGGTATAATGCATGCAGAACCTAAAAGATATTGGAGTGAAAACAAATTAATGTTTGATGAAGCATACAAGTCTGGTGGTATAGATTTATTCTCGATTACATCAACTCCATTCACAGAACTTACTACATTAAATGACCTGGCAGAAATAATGGGAGATAAAGGGGATAATTTAAGAAATCTTGCTGCATTAAAAAACCAATTATCTAGCTTTAAATTTGAAAATTCAGATGTGATTATTTTCGCAAAGGCACTCAATTCTCATTTACAAAAACGATTGCGGTCAATAGATACATATATGGGTTTAGGATTTCTGCTAAAATGGTATAATTCCCTACAGTTACCTCTAAGCCTTCCGTTAATTAAACCTGATATTGATGAACTCACAAAAATGGATTTCCAAGAAGCAAAAGAATTTATGTTGTTTTTTCAACTTAGTAACCCATTACTTTATAAAGATTTCATAATAGAACACAGATATAAAATCACGAGTTATCTTAAGGTTAATACAGATTCTTTATTTATAGAAGCAAGGGATAATGAAGTACACATAAAGTATCTTTTGGAGGATAAGAGTGCCAAATATGCCAATGAATTAAGTGTATCAAGAATTGACGATATACATTGTTTTTTACCTTTTTACGATAAATATTGCACTGAAGCTTTAATGTTGCCATTTCCTTCTGAAGATATGATTTCTGTGGTCAAACAGAATTCAATTAAGAGATTAAGTAAGGAAATACTCGGTAATTCTTTTGAGATTCACCTAAATCAAATTTGGAATACTGAGATAAGTAAAATATATCAGGAATCATCTTCATACTACTGGCAGGAGAAAATCTTAGAAATTCGTAGAATAGCATTAGAATGGGCAAAAAATGTAACAAGGATTATCGATTCATTGCTAGAAGGAAATCATATTAAAAAGAAAAAATTCATCGAAGAATTAGACCGAAATAGAAGACTTTTAAATCATTCAATCGTTAGTAGGAAAAAATATCCAAATTTTGAAAAATATAACGAGAAAGAAACTAAAGTTATTGAGGAAAAGGACATTAATTCTTGGATTTCGTCACTTACAAATATTAATACTCAAATTTATAAAATTTTCATACCGGATGTTGAGCATGAGAGAAATTTAGCAGTGATAAATTTTAAAAGTATTTATTTCAGTCTCCAAGATATGCAAAATGCATTTCGAGTTATCGAAATACAGTCCATTGCTTACTTTGATTCTGAAAACATTTGTAATGAAGAGATAAAACACTATGACAGATTATACGCAACAATCCTATACTATTTATCTCAAATTCCATTGGAAAATAAAATTGCTGTTAAAGTTGGAAGAAAGGCAGTCGAAGATTGGTGGTCAAAAGCAAAAACCGCAACATTAGATGACCTTAATCTATCATTAAGAATTATAGAACAATCCTCAGATTATAAATTTATATATCCTGAAAACATAGAAGAAACGCCTACTCTAAAATATCTAACCATTGGAATTTTAGATTTCGATTTTTCAGACTCTCAAGATTTTCAAAACTTATTATTTGCTTTTGATATTTTACGAGATATCAATTATGATTTTATTACAATCGTTAATGTGAAAAATAACATTGCAAGTAATGGCATTAGATTAAAGAAAGATTTAATCACTACAATTAATAATTTTACAGATGGCACTGAAGATATTGACCTGAATTATTTAGCGCCGATGCCTATTTTCACCGATGCTCAGACAATAAAGAATTTACCTGGTGTTCAACTTTCAGAAACGAAAGTAAATAAAGTGCTTGATAAAAAGCTAGAAACATTAATTGACCTTTGGAAATTATCTGAATATAGAAAATACCTTGTAAAAAGTTCTGATATTGAAATGATTTGGTTTCAAAATCTACAATTAGAAAATATTGTAAGAAAGAATTTGGATGAATTGGTATTGCCTTCAAGAGATTTTGTGGAATTTGTTGAAAAAGGCTTAAATTCAGACATAATATATGAACAAAATGAAATTGTGGAAAAAATTTACGATCAGATTTCCCTATAGTATCAGATTTTTATAATTAATAATTTGTCTAAATCTTTAATTTATTTTTACGCCATGACATCATCAGATATAATTTCAATACTAACTGTATTAATCTCCATAAATGCATTGGTTGTCGCAACTCTCAGTTATAGACGGGACAGGAACAAATCAAACCAAGATTTTCTTTTTCAAGAGAAAGTTTTGGTCTACAAAGAACTAATCTACCATGTAAACTATATTTTTGAATCGTTTTATGATTTAGTTGAAGATTTGCAAGACCATGATGGTTCACTAAAAAAGTGGGAAAAATATTTAAATAAAGAATCCGAAAGCTATGATGATTTAGTTACAGAATTTCAGAATTATATATTTAGAGCTCTACCAATGATTCCAAGCGAAATTTATAAGCAGCTCATTGAATTTGGTCAGGAGTCAAGACACTTTATTACATCTGCTTTTAACAAAAACGAAGTATTAACTATTGAAGCACATGACAAGCTTGAGAAAAATCTAAGAAATATAATTAATTTGGTAAGAAAAGATCTAAATGTTGATAAGTTGAATATAGCTCTGTCAAGAAGACTGAAATAGTTACAGATGCAAGTAATACAATAATATCATTAAGTACTAATTAATCATACTAAATACTACTATTGTATTATTTGTTCATTAAAGATGTGTTCATAAAAGTTTAAAAAATTTATGTTATCAAATATTTCTGACACTGTATCCAAGAACGATAAAGGCAATGTACTATTTGTGCAAACAATAAATATAATTGTTGTCGGCGACAATAACATAGAAAACTATTTTAGCGGTCAGGTGGAAAATGGCTAAAGTTCTATTTTTTTTGTCACGACAAGGCATGGAATTAATAAAACTCTTCGATAAAATCTCTTCTTAGCTCATCTTCAATTTCCTGTTTTTTCCGAATAATTTTTAGTTCAAAATGATCAATATGTTCGGAATAATCTAAAATACTTGGTAATGTGTTTATCATTCTGATAATATCCTGATAAAATTCAATTTTCTTTTGAATTAAAGGTACTCTGCTACCTGACCAGCTTTCTGATCTTTCAAAATTGATATGTTTAGTTACTTCAAAATTTCTATTAACTAGAAGAAATTCCTTAAAATAATCTATAAACCAAGCGTTGAAATTATGATAAACCACTTCAGTAAGCATTAGTAAAATTTTTTCATTGTTGCTATGCTTCCGAATAAGATTTAAAATTAGAGATTTCATTTTTTCCGTAGCATCTTCATCAGCACTTGTATATCTAAATAGCGAATAAACATCCTCTTCTAGCAAAAAAGTGAATTGCTCTTTTTCTAATGCTGTTAGTAATAAATCTTCAATAAGTTCTGCATATTCCTCATATTCCCATAATGCACTTGTATTGATATTCTCCAATCTAATTTTTGAGGAATAACTTAATCCAATTTTACCATTCTTTAAACTTTCATTTAGGAAGTTATGATCAATATCTAAAATCGCTTTTAATTCTTTACCATTATAATCAAAATGCGGATCTATTTCATATTGAGACCAAAACACATCTTTTAAGAGTTGTACATGATTAGTAAAAAAGGAAGCGCATTCTTCGCAAAAGTGAAATCCAAAATCGCATCTGGTTTGGCGTCGATTTTCAAAAATTATATTCGTTAGGTAAGTTATAATATTATGATTTTCTAGCTTAGGTTTTCCAATTTTGTATCTATTAAACACATTATCATATTTCAGATAATCTAGCATCCGATGAATGTATAAATATTCATTTTTACTTTGGAAAACCTGTATTAATATATTTAAGAATGACTCATTGACTTGTTCATCTGGTATCATTGTTACCAATACAGATTCCCAATATGGTTTCCCTCTAAAATCATATTCATTCATTAGATTTAAAAGTTCATTTGCTGTCATAATCTTTTCACTCATAGTTACATTCATAACAAATGCACGTAAAGGATAGGATACTTTACCACTAAAAAACAATCTTAATGCACTTTCAAATTCTGATTTGCTTTTCCGTGCAATTGTAGAATAAATATCGGTAATTGCACCTTCTATATGCCACGCATTACTATCTTTTTGCTGATTATAAAGCTCATCAACATTTAAAAAAAATTTCTCCAGGTTCTTCCAATCATTCTCATTGACAAACTTTTCAAATTCTTGTCTTTTTTCCTTTTCACATTCCTCAATTGATTTATCTCGTCTATATTCCCAACTCGGCGTTATAAATTTTGAAAGTTTTATAATGTCAGATTCAATAAATCCATTCCAACTGTCTGGGTAATCTACACCAGCATCCTTCAAATGCTTGGCAAGAACATTCACAAACTTACAATGAGCAAACTGATTATTATCTAATTTTTTTGAAATCCAATCTTCATATATTGGAAGTTCTTTTACAAAAATAGTCTTGTCAATATCTCCACCAGGACGTACAATTTTATTCAAAAGTTTTTGGGAATGTTCGTTTTCAAAATCATACAACTGGTATGCTTTGTTAAGGATACGATTTCTTAGTGCAATTAAAGAATCAGATTTAAATAATCTAAAGTTCAAAATTGTAAATGCTGAACCTTTTGCTGAACCGAATTCTGTAAATTCCCAACCCAGCAATTTTTCCGATATATTTAGAAAAATGCCGTTGGCAATTAATTTTTCTACATCAGTCAATTTTTCATTTAACAGCACATCAAATAAGATATTCTGGCGCAAATAACCTTTTTCTAAATCTTCAACTCTATAACTAAAATAGTCATTTACGAATTTTAAAACTTCAGGTATACGACTTGGATTCTTCGCTACCATCTTTAATGTTAATTCTAGTGATGGAACTAATAATTCATTTGGATGATTCCAAAAATTGCGTAGTAATTCAAAATGTTTGGTCGCTTTTGTATGGTCGTTATGAACGTAACTAAATTCAAACTTTTCAGGATATTCTTCTTGAGAAAGTCCGTTAATCCATTTTTTTAAATAAATCAAACAATCCCGTCCTTTATAAAACCAAAAAAGATTGTAAAATTCATAAAATTCTTTGTCAGATTTTAATTGTGAAATTACTTCCTGCAAATGAGGCAAAACTAAGTCTTTTACGTGAAAATAAGCAAACGTATTATTTATATCAATGAGTGTAGCACTAATTCTATGTGAATATTTTTCAATGAAAGCCATTATCCAATTTGCATAATTAATAACAGCAGACTTCTTATCAGTAAAACATTTGTAAAAAGCATACGTAGCCAAAACTTGGTCCGATACTTTTACAATCTCTTCAGAATAAACATCCAGAATTTCACTATTATGAAGCTCCATTATTGCTGACCATAATTCGTTCCAATCAATTCCAAATTTGGATAATAAAACATCCTTCAGTTCTTCATTATTTCTATCCAAAACTCCAAAAAAGGATACAATTGCCAATGATTTGAGAATGATGGGTTTATTAAATATTCCTATTTCTTCAGATATTTTCTTAAAATATTTTTCATATAGCAACACAGGGCTATCCAAATAATTCGTTTCTGCTTCCGGTACAACTGAATTAGTTGCCATCAATGCTACTCTGGCATTTCCTTTTGCTAATTCAATGATTTTTCTTTTAATGTCCGGATAATGCTTCAGATTAGGTAAGGCAGCAACAATTATTTTCCCAATTTCCTCATCTTTAAACTCTTTTATATTTAATTCTCTATGCGTATAGTTTTCAAGAGTATGCGAAACTTGTTTTTTCACATAGTCTCTCGAAGTAATTATCACTTTAGCAATATAAGATTGCGAGCCCTCTAATTTGCTCAATAAATAAACTAAGTTACTAACCGATTTATTAGCATCATCAAACAAAATAATATGATTTTTACCTGGCAAAAACAGATGTTGATAATCATCCCAAAGAGAAACACCAGAACTTTGAATGACAATAGGAATATAGTCTTCTTTTAAAAGTTCTTCTAATATTTTAACTCCCAATTTTGATTTTCCTACACCAGCAGCTCCTGATAAAAATAAAATATCAGAAGTTTTTAAAATATTAATAGAATCTTTTAATTCTTCTTCTCTACCAACAAATTCATTAGTAAGCGATGGTTGTAATCCTTTTTCAGTTTTTAGTAAAAATTGTTCAAGTGTATAGATATCTCCTTTTACTATCTGAATACTAAGATACTCTTCCGCCAATTTTGGAATATCGAAAATACGCATTGGCAAATTTTGAATTGTCAATATATCCAGAGTAGCATTTGAATTAAAAGATTTTACTTTTTCATTTAATGAATCGTATTCATCTGTACTTACTTTTTCAATACAAGCCAAAAAGACTTTCTCTATTTTATCTTTGCTGATACTTGTTTCATTTTCATTAAAACAGTGATCTATATCTTTTGAAAGTTTATCAAAAAATGATTTTGATTCTCCAATTCTTTCTTTTGTTGTACATTCAACAAAAATGTAATTATCGCCATTGACAAAAAAAGAATCTGGTGTTCCTTTACTTGTTTTTTCTTTACCAACTACAGCACCTGGTGAACCTACAAATTTGTTTCCTTCTAAGTGCAACAAATGATTTATTAAGGTCTGAAAACTTGCCTGATTAATTGCTTGTAAGGCATTTTCTATTTGAGTTATAGTATTCATTGTTTTGTAAGCTAAATTCTTTATTCCTTTTCTTCAAAACTTTCCAACTCCTTATTTACTTCATCTAGTAATTGTTTTTCGGTTGGTAGATATAATTCATATTGACTTGCGAAAATTTGTTTTTGTCCTTCCGGAAGGGTGAATTTCACAACTGCATCGTTTTTATTGGCACAAAGCAAAATTCCAATAGTTGGATTTTCGTGTGATAGTTTTTCTATTCGGTCGTAATAATTGACGTACATCTGCAATTGTCCAATATCCTGATGGGTAAGTTTGGTTGTTTTGATTTCGATGATTACAAAGCATTGTAAAATACGGTTGTAGAAAACCAAATCTACAAAGAATTCATCACCTTCAATATGTATTCTTTTCTGTCTTGCTACAAATGAAAAACCGTTACCTAATTCTAACAAAAAATCTTGTAAATGCGTGATAATGGCACTTTCTAAATCTCTCTCATAGTAAGATGCTTCTCTTTTCAAACCAAGAAACTCCAAAAACATTGGATCTTTTATAATTTCTTTGGCATCAGAAGGCTGCTTCTCATTCCTTGCCACTGCCAAAACATTTTCTTTATCATTACTCAACAGAAGCCGTTCGTATAGACTGCTGTAAATTTGTCGCTCCAACTGGCGAACAGTCCAATTATTTTTCACTGTTTCAGCAATATAAAAAGCTCTTTTATCCTGACTGTCAACACTTAATAATAGTTTATATTGACTCCAGCTCAATTGTGCATACAGTGTATGCACATTCTCAAATGTTCTGTAAAATTGGCGATAAAGGTTGATTTGTCTTGTAGAAAAGCCACTTCCAAACTCAGGTTGTAGTTGTTCTGAAAGATATTTAATAAGAAACTTACCATAATCTGCTCGGTGTTTGCCCTCTTGTTCTTCTTCAAAAATTCGTTTACCAACATGCCAATACATAAGCGTTCGCTGATGGTCTACGGCACGTGTAGCATTGTCTTTAGAATGGGCAATGATGGTTTTTATATCGGTTACTACAGATTTATTTACAAGCATTTTTTAGGTATCGAATTTAACTTGAGAGATTATAAAATTATGAAAAGAAAGCCATATAATATCATTTTACATTCCGAAAATCAAGTATTAAAAAAGATTTCAAAAAATTATATCAGTAAGCAAAAAAATAAACTAATAATTTTTATTAACGCTCTAATCATTTAAAATCACTATTTTTAATTTTAAAAACTTCATCAAATAACAAAAAAAATTAAAATTAAATGAAAGCGTTCCTTTCCTATCAAGTTGGTGATGATATATCTACAGTACATAATCTTCTCTTGAAAAATAATATTGAGATTTTTGATGCATTAACAGATCTTCAATTTAATCATTCTTATCAGCAAGATATTAAGGATATAATAAAAAAATGCGATTTTATAGTAATTATTTACTCTAAAGATAATCCCAATCTTGCTTTTGAAGCAGGTGTAGCAATAGGCAGCAACAAACCTATCTTTTCAATTCTTGCAGGAGGTAACGAAAATATATTTCTCTTAGATTCTACGTACGTCCATGTACAGCCGAGTGAAACTGAAAAAATCGAATTTAGTTTAGAATTATTTTTAGAAAATATCAACTTAAAAAAAAATCTGAAACCTGTAATAAATCCAAATTTAAAATTTTATGGCGGAGGGGAAGTTACTCCAGTGAAGGACTACTTTGATATAGAAATGCAATATGCATCAGTACGAAATAAAACTGGAAGTGATTTAGAAGATTTCATTCAAGAGATGTTGAAAGCATATGGCGTTAAAGTGGTTAAGAATACAAAAAAAATAAATTACAATAATGAATATTCAGAACCGGATTTCGCAATATGGTATGATGAACTATCTTCTTTACTTAATAATCCGATTAATATCAGGGTGAAAAATATCATTAATCCCACTAATCTCCCTTTTTCATTTAGTAATAATTCAATCGGTAGTACTATTGTTCTATATGATAAATTAGTGAATATTACTCCTAAACATTTACCGATATCATCGGATATTATTTTTATATCTATTCCAAATTTAGTTGGAGAACTTTCTTCACATGGCTTTGCTGAGTCAATAAAAAGGGTTAGGAATGCATTAATTCATAATAAATAGTAATGGCCAACTACTCCAAAACAATTTTAGACGGCCATTTTGATAATTGTGATAATGGTGGGACTAATCAAATCAAAGGCAAAGCATTTGAAGATCTTGCATGTTATTTATTTCAGACTATTCCAGGTATAAATATCGCTGTAAGAAATCAAATGAACGCTTTTAATAACGAAGAAATTGATGTCGCTGTTTGGAATGATAAGGTAAGTGATGGACTTCCATTTTTACCTAACATCATTTTAATTGAATGTAAAAATTGGAGAGATCCAGTTTCAAGTAATGAAGTAAGTTGGTTTTGCCAAAAACTCCAATCTCGAGGATTGGATTTTGGGATACTGATTGCAAACAATGGAATTACAGGTAACCAGCAGGATCTAAATGCAGCCCATCATACAATTGCAACTCATTTAATGCAGAAAAGAATGGTTATAGTCATCTCTAAGGAAGAAATTAATAGATTAAATACTACAGAGGAAATGGGTGATCTAATTAAAGAAAAACTTTGCCTATTAGCTGTAGGAGGAAGAATTGTAAATCATTAACTGCAATTAATAATAATTGTTTTTTTAGATTCTAATATATAATTAAAATGATATTAATATTAGTTGGTAATCTAAATTATAACTATGATTTATTTTATATAATTAAACTAAGACATTGTAGCTAAAGTGTGAAAAATTGATTCAAAAATAAGTTTAATTCCTGACCAATCTTGTGATTCTATTATATTTTTGTCTTTTGCATCTTTTATCTTTTTAAAAAAAAGTTTCTGCAAAACATCTTTCTCAACAATTTCGCCCTGATAGCGGCTGACTTTATATTCGTATCCTTTCCATGCTACTGGAATCAAATCCCCATTTTTTGTTAAGATATCTTTTCCTAAATATAGTTCGATACTACAAGCGCTCCCATTTATATTTTGAATTGTATCTCCTTGAGGTCCAATTGTAGGATAATTTGTAGCGAGAGATAGATTGGGAAGTGCAATGGCTTTTATATTTTTAGGAAATGATATTATTTCCAGTCTCATCATTGCACTGTGTCCAGCTGTGTCATTATCAAACAATGCAATTATCTTGTTGCTTATTCCCGCAGCCGCGAATGATTTAAGAGTCCTTTCGAGCGCGCTTGTACCAGCTTCAGCTTTCATTGTGCCAAAATCCATAAAATAAAAATATTCTATTAGCTCAGGATATAATAAATTTAAAGATTGAGATAGAATTTTACTGTCTGATACACCTTCAGTCAATAAAATGATTTTTTCAAATTGCAAAGTTGAATTTAAAATATCCTTAGCAGTTTGTTCACAAATAGATTCATCTTCTCTATAATATCCAGAAGAGATTAGTGAAGTAACATCCAATATTAATAATTGTTCATCATTTGCTGCTTCTAGCAGAGCTCTTAAAAAAAAACCGTATTGAGTTTCTGGGAATTTTAAAAATGCTTCATCTTCACTAGCATTTAGTGCCCAAAAACATATGTCCTCGTCTTGTTTTACGAAAGAGTTTTCATCCCAAAAATTAATCTTTCTTTTAAATATAACTTCTTTGGCAATATTAACCCAAAACCCGAGGCCGTTTATTTGCATCATTTTAAGATATTTTAAGTCTCTGACATAATAACTTGCACTATAAGTCTCAAGATCCAGTTCCGTTTCTGCAATTTTTTCTTTTAAGTTTAGATCATATTTTTCTTTTGTTTTTTCAATAGTATATCCAAGAATATCCAATCGTTTTTTAATAATGGAAATTTTTGCAGAATATACATTATAATGTTCATTACTTGTAGTAGCATCATCTCGGGAAGAATTATTTTGGTTAGTTTTAATATTTTTACGATCACTTTCTTTAAAAATACAACTCCAAAAAGGATTAATGTAGCTCTTCGCAACATCAAATTCGTAATCATCAATGGATAAACTACAATAACTTCCCATATTTTTTAATTTATATTTACAATTTGCTACCGAGCTTAATTAAATCTTCTAACTGATTAAAAGAAAACAATATTACTGGGAGATTTTATTCCGCAATTTAGGCGAGTGGTATTTCATCAGATGCTAAAAGAATAGACCTAATATCATAGCTTTTTTCCTTAAGACATAAAAGTTACTAAGCAATTTTGCATGAGCTTTAAATGCAGGATTGAATTTATTTTATACCCTAATCTCTAAGATTCTAAATAGAAAGATTTAAATATTTGACAACTTCGTCTACTAAAAATTCACCCCTCTTTTTTATATCTGTTACTGTCCACTCATCCTTATCTTTCAATTCAGTATTAAGAAACATTCCATTTTTATAGCCTATGTAGACCTTTTCATTATTGGCTCTATCTCTTTTTTTAGAATAGGAAAAATTACTGAGCTGAGAATTGTATCCTGTTAATGTTAGGTTTCCTAATGTATGAACATAAGTTTCTTGTACTTTCTTAGCTTCTTCAGCATTTCCATTCCCAATCATATTTATCCAGTCCGGAGGAATATTATTTCCCTGTGGTAAAATATGTTCAATTGTCCAGATAAAATTCTTTTTATTATCTCTTGCCCATAAATCAGTAATAGTTTCCTTAGAAGTATTATTTAATTCTTCTATTTTACATAAAATAAATCTTGTGGAACCAACATTTTCTTCATAAACTTTTCCATTTAATTTCTGAATAACCAAATCATCTGATGCATAAGCATTGTGATTCAATATTGAGGTTTTTATGACATCAAAATCAAAGTGTTCTGAAATATGTAATTTTTTAATTATCTCGATAAAAATAGAATCTAAATCTCTCGTAGGTGGACTATCTGTAATATTTCTTCGTAAGAAAAACTTTACCAAAAATTCAATTAATGAAACCTTTTGTACATCATTTAAAGTATATTTTTCAAAAACATACAATAAAAGAGCATAGGAAGAAACTCCACCAATATTTTGTAAATCCTTTAGTTTTTTTGATACAAGCTCGGAGTTTTCTTCATTATCATATACAACAAGCATATTATAAATCACAGAACTATTAAACAGTCTATTAAACAAATAATTGGGATCTGCTTTGATTAATGTCTCATAAATACTGATCAAATTTGAGCTGGTTGCTCTCGTTTTCCCCTTAACTTCAATAGCAGATTCATTTTTAAAGGCGTGATAAAAATGTCTCAGAAACCTTTCCTGAACATTATAATCTTCGGTCAGGTTTGTAACCAATCTGTTCCAATTTTCAAATTTCTCGTCAATGCTATTTTTTTCTCTTTTCTCAGATTCATTTAAAAAAGAGTTTTTAATAAGATCAATTGCAGAAAGTGGAACACCTCGATTGTTTAATGTTTCAAATAATGTGAATGCGTCAGAATGGCTTACAACTTCGATCTTAACCAAAACCGCTGAATTCAGTTTTTTTAGTAATTCTAATGTTACTTTTCGATTGAAAACTTGTACAAAATCAACATCATTTATTTTCTGCAGTTCATTTAGTCTAAATTGAAAATATCTAAAAGCTTTTACTATTCTACGAAGTCCTGCATTTGCAGACTTAGAAAATTTGCCCTCCAATAATTTCGATTCATAAGCAAATAAATGTTGAAAATCATCTTTATTCTTACCTGATACTGAAGGAATAAGACGAAGAGATTTTTTATCAGACTTTAAAATTAATTTGTATTTTAAATTTAATAATTCAGAATTGAATTCACTCAATTCTTCCTCGTCTTCAATTTCTGATTTAAATGAACTTAAATGTTCATAAATAGCAATGAATAAAATACTTAAAGTGGTCATTCTTTGTTGACCATCAATTAGCTCTAGTCTGTCATTGTCTACTGCATCTGTTTTTGTATTGATGCAAATAATTGAACCCAAAAAATGATTATTATCGTTAGAAATAATATCATCAAATAAAAGTTCCCAATTGTTCTTTCCCCACACATACTCTCGTTGATATTTGGGGATAAAATAAGTAACGTCTTTTTCTGGATTAAATAGTTCTGAAATAGTTCTGGCTGCTGCTGAGTTTATCATGGTTATTTTTTAAAAAGGTAAATTTTCTTTAATAATGTCATATTGTGTTTTATTCAAGGGTTTATAATCATTATTTATAAAACCTTCTACAAATCTTTTCATGAAATCTAGCTGTTCTTTTATAGCCTCATCCTTGATTTCTGAAAAATCATTACTGCTGATAAAAGCATAAAAATTATCCCATCCTTCATGATAAAATTTTTCATACAACTCAACATCGTTAGGATTATTTTCAAGAGACCTAAGTGTTTCAGAATTTGAAAAAATTTGTGCTAAAACAAAGTTAGGCTCATATCCTGTAAATTGTCCAACATTCTCATCTATGCCTTCTCTTACGGAATCAAACATAGAAGAGGTGAAATAATCTAAAAATCTACTTTCTACATTTTTTCTTACAATCTTATTGAATTCTTCAGCGTGTAATATCTGTTTATCTCCCACAATTTTTTCAACATGTAGAGTATAAATTGAAAATATAATATTGGAACTACTCTTATTTTCGATTAGATAATTTAATTTTTCGAAAAAAATCTTTTTTAAATCTTCAGTATTGAACTCGTTATTCTTGAAATTCTTAGTTGATTCATCATAATTTAATTTTGAATCCTGACGCTTAAAGTTTAAATTTATATTACTTAGTAAACGGTCAAGATATCCAACTTTTTCATTTTTAATAATTTTAAAAACCTCTTCCAAGAATAATGTTTTATTCTTATCAAAAAATCTATGAAATCCTTCTCTTAAAATATTGATTACTTTCTGATCATCTACCTGTGTGCTGTGTTTAAGTATAATATTCAGTGTTCTTAAAAAATCTAAAAACTGCACTTCTTTTTCTGGATTATTATTGTAGATAAACTGTTTTAATTCATTTGAAATTTGAAAGCTTGAATTTGGTGATGCATCAATATCTTTTGCGATTGCAATAAGAGAAGATGATGAAAATGCTTGTTGTAGAGATGATAAAGATATCTTGCCCCCTGCAATATTATTTCTGATATACACATCTGTATAATATATTTTAGATATAGAGTTTTGATTTGTCTTATAAAAATCAGCGGACTTCTTACCAAACAAATCGCATAATACGGCGTTAATTAGTTCCTTCTCGTCATCACTATAATTCAAATTTTGCAAAATCAAATCTATCTTTTTCTTAGACTCTTCATCATATACATAAATATTACTATTCTCATCAAACGCAGTATTAAATTGTAATTTATTATTTGCTTCATCCAGAATACCTCGACTTAAAAATTTATTAATATCGGCAAAAAGAATATTATTTAAATCTCTAAAACGATATGTAAGCAATTTTAATAAAATATATTCTTTCCCAATTACATCAAATTCACTGTCCAAAAAACCAGCATTAAACTTAAATTCATTAAAAAATCTTTTTACATCACGATAAGTTTTTAAAAAATCTTGGTATCTCAAATCCCGTTTCATACACGTAAAATTATCGTTACTAATACTTTCCAAAGTAGGAACAACATTAACAATAGAAATATTGGGATTAAAAAGGCCTTTAAAAGCTGAGTTAAAGTCAATTTGATCTGTTATACTCGGATTTTTAGGGAAAGATTCATCTACTTGACGTATAAGTTCATCAATAATTAATTGTTCATCGAATGGTAATAAATTAATTTCAACATTAAATATTTTATCTAGGTAGTTTTTACCAGACTTTTCAATTGTATCTACGATATATTTCCGATCATAGCCTGCGATAAATATTACATTATTAAAATCAGATAAAGTACGCATCAACTTCAAAGTATCCATTATTTCCTGCTTTTCGAGTCGATCTAAATCGTCAAGTAGGATAATTATCTGTCTATCTATTTTCTTTATATCATCATTTATACTTTTATAAAATTTTTCGAGAGTTGCATTTTCAGTGAGTGCAGATTGACCTGCTGAAATAAATTTATGTAAGTCTGAATTAGACAAACTCAAAATAGAATCTACATACTTATTTATATCACCAGATATTTCTGCAGAAAATGGTTTTAAATTGTCTTTTAATTCTTCAAAGAAGTTCTCTATGATTGCAACTGAACCTTTATTTTTCCATATTCTATTCCAAAAAATAATTGTCCTAGGTTCTACTTGTTTGTAATCTTTTCTAAATTTTTCTAAAAAACTACTTTTCCCGTAACCCCAAACAGCATTTATTCCGATACTGAACGCAACGTCTGGTTTAAAATTTTGTAATGTAGTAATTAATTTTTCTAATATCTTTTCATTATCTATTTCTCCGTCCTCATAAATTCCATCTTCTATAAAAAATATTTCTTCTTTTGTTTTTTTTCTATTTTTTAAATCAATAAACCTAAAATCTACAGAAAGTAAATTTATTATGTGTAAAATAAAAAGTACAATAATCAAGTCGGCATATTTGATCCAACTATTAATTGGTTCAAAAGAAATCAAATTAGAAAATAAAAAACGGAAAATTAAATATACAATTGAAAAATACGTTAGTAAAATCGAAAATTGTCTATTCTGAATAAATCGGATATAAATGAAGTAAAAATATCCTAAACAAAATATTGATGATATAATGATATAACCAATAAGAAAGTTAGAAGATTTACAATTAATATATTCACCAAGCGATATTAAAATATTACCAATCTGATTTAAATATAATAGCGAAATGCCTAGCCCAATCATTAACACTATTATTGGTTTATATGTTTTTATTAACATTATAATTTTTTTTGTTTTAATTTTTATTAAAAACCTAATTAGGCTGAACGCATTTTTCTCCTTTACTCTTCAACCCTACAATCTCTTCCACCAGCAAAACCCTCGCATCTCCACCAGTCTCCGGCTGCTCTGAAAGTTAGCCTTTGAAAGATTTGTGCAAAATAGTCTGTGGCAAAGTTTATATTGCCTTATAAACTTTTGTAAATCTGCCGGTTGATAAATTTGAGAATGAATTTGCAGTAAGCCTCGTTTGAACGCCTATGGAAATGTTTGATTTATCAAAATATTTTATTTTTGATAAATTAAACGTCTTTTTCTTTTGGAGTTTCTCTGAATGAGAGTGTAAATGGATTCATATTAATAATGTTATTGAGTTAAAGGTTTATAGTTTAATAATATGCTAAAATAGTAAAATTTGGGAAGGAATTTCTTTATTAGCTCTAAATAAAAACATCAAAACTTTAATTTTAATACGCCATTTATTCTTTCAGCAGAAATCCACGGAATTTCATCTATTGAACGATTAATGGGAGATTCTGTAAAATCTTCTAAATTCACGTAGGTTTTAAGTCCTAGGTCTGATACAAATAAAGGATAAGAATTTGAACTATTTTCAAATTTGTAATTTATGTACAATGCTAAAACGCTTTCTTCAAAGATATTACTTGCTGTCTCATCGAAAGGCTTTTCAAGATATGCACATAAATAAACCCTCGCTGTATTTTTATCATAGAACTCAAAAGTTGAATCGTGCAATAAAGCCATTATACAAAGAAGTAAATCATTTGAATTATCACTTATATCTTCAATATAGGACAAATCAATATCAAACAATTTTAGCACATTTTCAAATACCGTATTAAATTCATTATTCAAAGACTTTGCTTCAAAAACAGAATCGTAAAAAATGACACCTCGAATTACTCTTTGTAATCTATCAACAGTTTTTTTTATTGTTTCAGTTAATTCTAATCCTTGCTTTATTGAGTTTTCAAACTCTCTTTTATTTGTATTTTTCTTATTCGGTAAAAGCATAAGATTAATAATAGCTTTTTCCGTCTGTAAAGCTTTCAAATAATAGTAGCCATTAGTTTTAGAATAATTATCATCTAAATATTTTTTTGCTTGTCTTTTATTAAAACCTGTATATTTTATCAGATGGTCTTCGTGTATATCTTCCAATCCGTCACGATATAAAATATCAAAAAGCTTAGTTTCAACTTTATCAATTCCGACACCATCGAGCATAAAATCACTCAATTCATCTTCTGTTTTTATTTTAGATTGAATTTCTTGAAACTCATTATTTTTAATGCGTTCTTCAATGAGCTTCATTTTTGTGTATCTGTTATTTACTTTCCTGTGGAAAATACCTTGACTTCTCTTCGTATGAGCAACAAAATGAGCTAACTCTTTAATAAGACCTTCATATTTAAGGGATTCTCTTGCTGTTATTAATAGCGTTCTAATAGTCTCTTCATCAAAGCTTTGTTCTTTTATTTTATTCAAACTTTTTATTAAAGATTGTTTTATTTTTATTGACATTTAATTAAATTCTATGTTTTGTTATTATACATCCAGGCTTCCCATTCATTTTCAATTGGGTATCCTAAATTTTGAAGTTTTTCATTAATGTTTATATAAAAATCATAATTACTGAAAGTCTCCGAACCAAGCCAAGCATTTAGTTCTTCATTAAAAGTATTAAAAAGCTCTTCATCATATCCTATAAGTAATTCAGAATATTCCGACGACTGATTTTTAATTTGTTGATAATATTCTTCCATTTCAATTTGTTTTAAAATTAATACTAATTGAAAAAAAGTAGTTATAACATCAATAGATGGTTTACTATTAAGTTCCTTGTTAATCTTAAACATCACGCCCAGTGTAATAAAATTTGGTATCAATGTTTCTCTAATCAACTTATCCCCGTAGTTAAGATAAAATTCATTGATATTATAGCCTAACTTAAGAAAAAGTGGAAACATCTTTAAGTGAGCCAATAAATTCTGAATATCAGATATACATTCAGTTTTAAATCTTGTATTATTTGATTTAAATATATCAATAATTGTGAATGTATCCACAAAGCCGTTAACATTACAATATATATGAAGTAATTCATGTGCTAGTGACGACGGAGAAGGTTCAGCATTATTTGCAACTATTTTAAACTTGTAGACTGGCTGAACCGCCCAACTATTAAAATTTGTATCAATAATGGAATCAAATTGCACTCCAGCAATCTTTAAACTATTATAAAGCTCTGTGTTTTTTTCGTCTAAGGAATTTTCAATCATTTGAATAATTATAAATTATTTGAAATATGGATATGTATAAATTCTTTGTGTTCCTTCTTCAAGCGGTAAAGTTAAGTCGGGATATATATTTCTACCTTTGATGTAATGTTCAAAGTTTTCAATATCAATAGTTAGATATTTACTACAAAACATATAGAAAGTTGGTGTATTAATTAAGAACATACCAATGACTTTATATGAAGAAATGTCGATATTAGAGTCATTATAAATCTTTGTGAGATGCTGATTTACAATTGAGATGTTTTTTGTAACCCAATCAATTTTTTTTTGAAGTTTTGGTTCATATTGAGCTGTGAAATTTGTAAAGTCTTGTCTATATCCAACCGCTTCGTACCTAGCTTTATTATATTTTGAATCTGCAACAACAATTTCTTTTCTAATTTCATCAACAAATATAAAATCAATCTCTCCACAAGAGCTGACAATATTAACATTATCATTTGTTGAAGTTTTAAGGCTAGTTATGTTTCTAGCCAACAAATTTTTATTAGCTCTTAAGTTTTGTTCAATTCTATCTTCTAATAATTTATCGTGTTCATTTCCTTTTTTGCTAATGTATTCTAGCATACACTTGTTTTCTTTCCATTCTGAATTTAATGTATTCCATTGTACTGCATTTGTTGCCAATGCATAAACCGCTTCTGAAAATTTATCTTCTGACGTTAATAGTCGTAGCTCATTATTTATATTATAAATTAAAAAAGGTCTGTAAAGGAAGCGTTCCGTAGAATAAGGTTTTAAGATTGTATCAATTAAAGACAAAGAATTGTCTTTTGATATAGTCAATCCTTTATAAATATTCCCTGCATCTTCATCAGTTAAATGGCTAAATTCTGACTTCAAATTTATTGGTAATATATAGGGTTCAATAGTTTGACAAGGATTTTCAGAAAAATGCTTTTTTATAAAAAATGGAATTCCAAATGTTTTATCAAAATCTACCCCATAGCATTCTTCAATTTTTTGCTTCAATTCAGTAACGCCCGTTTCATCAACAACACCCGTCTCATATCCTTTTGAAAAATAAGACATCAAATGGTGTTCAATAGTGCCATAATTATTTTGCCAATTAATTACAATGTCATTTTCATCAAAGCTAATAAAATATGCACCATTAAGCATTCTGTGATAAGCAATTTTATCAGCAAACATATAAAGTTGCATTCCGATATAATACAGTTTTTCGATATTTTCATTGAACTGATTTACTAATGTAGCATCGAGTGTCCCCAACTGCATTTCCACTTTGCAACCCTGTTCAAGTATAATTTTTAAAATTCTTCGATAAACTGCAAAATGAGATTCTTCAATTGATTCAAAAAGGTCTAATTCTCCACTTCTTTCCTTTAGCATTAATTGTAAGGAATCTTCGTGCAATCTAAAAATATAACAATAAAATTTGAAGTTGTCAATATTGAAAACAATTTCTTCAAATTTTTTAATGAAATATGAAAAGCATTCATTAAGACATTCATCTACTATTTCGAAATTATCAATTGTATTATTCCCATATTTTTCAATCATCATTTGACTTATTTCATTCCAATAAATTTCTTTATAAGGGTTATATTCATAAGTAAATAATATATGTCCTGAGATGTTTATTTTTGCCATAAATAGGGTTTCGTTTTAAATCAAAGTTAAGTATTTCGCATAAAAAAATCGGCTTTAAAACCGACTTCTTAAATTTTATTCCAAAACAAATTTTACCAATTGTTACTATTTGCAGATTATAGATATAATCGTAAAGACTTTGATTTAAAGCATTAATATATCTTGCGACCTTCGCCATTTTTCTTTATACTAGTCTCTTACTTTACTATTGTTTTTGAAATGCATCCATTTTTTTTAAATATAATATTGCTCAAACCGATAATGCTTCCGTATTTGTCTGCTCAGCATGCTTCGAAAAACTCTCATCATTTTTACAAAATAACAAGAAAGACCAATTTCACTTGGAATTTACTCTTCAATTTTATATTTCGTAATATCAAGATCGAAATCATATAATTCTTTAGGATGTACATTTAGTGCGATAGCAAACTTTGAGATTGTTTTTAAAGTTAAATTAATTTTGCCGGACTCATATTTACTTATGTCTGCGCTATCAATTCCTGTTATTAATCCTAAAGTTTCTTGAGTCAAAGTCTTTTCTTTTCTAATTACTTTAATTCTTTTTCCAATACCAACTGTGAGATCCTTCAAAATGTCCATCGTAGCTTTATTTAAAAGCAAAATGCAATAAAATCATAAAATTTCTATTGGGATATATCCCAAGTATTAAATATTTTGTTATATTTGCAATACAAGTTACAAGAATGTAACTTTGCGATAGTTCAAAGAAATATAGAAGCTATTGCTTAGATTCTCGCATTAGAAAACTGGTAATTTTATGTGTACGAGAAGATAAGTAAATGTGCCCACGACTTCGGCGTGGGCTCACTTATCGTA
>Ga0308163_10001643_pt1 | contig 23130 bp, 22 predicted proteins | sample PhyTR1_FD_201037 | JGI IMG/M metagenome (GOLD analysis project Ga0308163, IMG submission 201037) | Phyllosphere microbial communities from UC Gill Tract Community Farm, Albany, California, United States - DLSLT.R1 | ecosystem: Host-associated > Plants > Phyllosphere > Unclassified | place: USA... | reverse complement strand
AGTGATTCTGGCACGCATGGAACAAATTCTTGCCAGTCGGGCTTTAACCGATGATGAACGCGCACAGCTTTTATATGAGCGCGGAGTGTTGTATGATAGTCTCGGTCTGAGGGCACTAGCGCGAAATGATTTTTCACAAGCGCTGGCAATCCGACCTGATATGCCTGAAGTATTCAATTACTTAGGCATATATTTAACGCAGGCAGGCAATTTTGATGCTGCCTATGAAGCGTTTGATTCTGTACTTGAGCTTGATCCAACTTACAACTACGCGCACTTGAATCGCGGTATCGCATTGTATTACGGCGGTCGTGACAAGTTAGCGCAAGATGATCTGCTGGCGTTTTATCAAGACGATCCTAATGATCCTTTCCGTGTCCTGTGGCTTTACATCGTTGAGCAGAAGCTCAATGAGAAGCAGGCAAAAGAGGCGTTAAAGCAACGCTTCGAGAAATCGGACAAGGAACAATGGGGATGGAACATTGTCGAGTTCTACCTGGGCAACATTAGCGAAGCAACGCTAATGGATCGGCTCAAGGCGGACGCAACGGATAACACCTCGCTCGCTGAGCATCTCAGTGAAACCAACTTCTATTTAGGTAAGTACTACCTAAGTCTGGGGGATATGGACAGCGCCACGGCACTGTTCAAATTAGCGGTTGCTAACAACGTACACAACTTCGTTGAGCACCGTTATGCATTGTTGGAATTATCGCTCTTGGGCCAGGAGCACGACGACCTGGCAGAATCGGACCAGCAATAGCTGACGACATAAACATCAGCCCGTAATCTTTTGATTGCCATCACCTTAACTGGTGAGGGCGTTGTTGTTCGTCAATACACCTACTTTGAGCCGGTTCACACTTTTCAATGAAAATCGCTAATCATTTTCACGATGAGTTATGTAGACTGGCCGCCATTAATATCGAGGCACTTGTACTACATGGCTGAATTCGAAACCACTTTTGCAGATCTGGGGCTGAAGGCTCCTATCCTTGAAGCCCTTACCGATCTGGGTTACGAAAAACCATCTCCGATCCAGGCAGAATGCATCCCGCATTTGCTCTCTGGTCGTGACGTGCTGGGCATGGCCCAGACTGGCAGTGGTAAAACTGCAGCATTCTCGCTGCCGCTGCTGAACAACATTGATCCGGAACTGCGTGCACCGCAGATCCTCGTATTGGCTCCGACCCGTGAACTGGCTGTTCAGGTGGCGGAAGCTATGACTGAATTCTCTAAACACATGCGCGGCGTGAACGTGGTAGCCCTTTACGGCGGCCAGCGTTATGACGTGCAGTTACGCGCCCTGCGTCAGGGTCCACAGATTGTCGTCGGTACGCCGGGTCGTCTGCTGGATCACCTGAAACGCGGTACGCTGGATCTCTCTAAACTGAAAGGTCTGGTTCTGGATGAAGCTGACGAAATGCTCCGCATGGGCTTCATCGAAGACGTAGAAACGATTATGGCGCAGATCCCAGAAGGTCATCAGACCGCTCTGTTCTCTGCAACCATGCCAGAAGCGATCCGTCGTATTACCCGTCGTTTCATGAAGGATCCGCAGGAAGTGCGTATCCAGTCTAGCGTAACCACGCGTCCGGACATCAGCCAGACTTTCTGGTCGGTACATGGAATGCGCAAAAACGAAGCGCTGGTGCGTTTCCTGGAAGCAGAAGATTTTGACGCGGCGATTATCTTCGTTCGTACCAAAAATGCGACCCTGGAAGTGGCCGAAGCGCTGGAGCGTAGCGGTTATAACAGCGCCGCGCTGAACGGTGACATGAACCAGTCACTGCGTGAGCAGACTCTGGAACGCCTGAAAGACGGTCGCCTGGATATTCTGATTGCAACTGACGTTGCAGCACGTGGTCTGGATGTTGAGCGTATCAGCCTGGTTGTTAACTACGACATCCCGATGGACTCTGAGTCTTACGTTCACCGTATCGGCCGTACCGGCCGTGCGGGCCGTGCGGGCCGTGCGCTGCTGTTCGTTGAGAACCGTGAGCGTCGTCTGCTGCGTAACATTGAACGCACTATGAAGTTGACCATTCCAGAAGCAGACCTGCCTAACGCAGAGCTGCTGGGCAAACGCCGTCTGGAGAAGTTCGCCGCTAAAGTACAGCAGCAGCTAGAAAGCAGCGATCTGGACAAATATCGTGAACTGCTGACGCAAATCAAGCCGATCGCAGAAGGCGAAGAGCTGGATATCGAAACGCTGGCTGCAGCATTGCTGAAAATGGCTCAGGGCGAACGCGCTCTGATCGTGCCAGCTGATGCACCGATGCGTCCTAAGCGTGAATTCCGTGAGCGTGACGAGCGTTTTGAGCGTCGCGACCGTAATGACCGTGGTGATCGTAACGATCGTGGCCCACGTCCAGAACGTGCTGCTGGCGCTGCTGGTGAAGAGCGTCCGCGTCGTGAACGTCGTGAAGCTGGCGATATGGAACTGTACCGTATTGAAGTTGGCCGTGATGATGGTGTTGAAGTTCGTCATATCGTTGGCGCTATTGCTAACGAAGGCGATATCAGCAGCCGTTACATTGGTAACATCAAACTGTTTGGTACTCACTCAACTATCGAGCTGCCTAAAGGCATGCCGGGCGAAGTTCTGCAGCACTTTACTCGCACCCGCATTCTGAACAAGCCGATGAACATGCAGTTGATGGGTGATGCCCAGCCGCGCCCAGACCGTGGTCCTCGTCGTGAAGGCGATCGTCCTGCGGGCGAACGTCGTAGCTTCGGTGGCGGTGAGCGTCGTGAAGGCGGTCGAGGTCCTCGTCGTGATGGCGCAGCGCCAGCTGGTGCTGGTCGCTTCAGCGGTGAACGTCGCGAAAACCGTGGTCCACGCCGCGAAGACGGTGCTGCTCCTACTCGTCGTCGCGACGCGTAAGCCTTTCGTCTCTAGCGTAAAGTAAAATATACAGCCCCGATAAAGACTATCGGGGCTTTTTTTATTCCTTTTGTACTCCTGTACTGGTACAGTGCGACGCATCAGATTGAGTAGCACTATTTTTCACTGGAGAATTGGCGATATGGCGACACTAACGACCACACAAACGTCACCTTCGCTGCTGGGCGGCGTGGTGATTATCGGCGGTACCATTATTGGTGCGGGGATGTTTTCTCTGCCGGTGGTGATGTCGGGTGCGTGGTTTTTCTGGTCACTGGCGGCGTTGGTGTTTACCTGGTTCTGCATGCTGCATTCCGGACTGATGATCCTTGAGGCGAACCTTAACTACCGCATTGGGTCGAGCTTCGACACCATCACCAAAGACTTGCTCGGTAAACGCTGGAACGTGGTGAACGGCATCTCTATTGCCTTTGTGCTGTATATCCTCACCTACGCGTACATTTCTGCAAGCGGTTCGATTCTTCACCATACTTTTGCGGAAATGTCGCTGAATGTTCCGGCGCGCCTGGCGGGCCTGACGTTTGCTCTCGCAGTGGCTTTTATCGTCTGGATCAGTACCAAAGCGGTCAGCCGCATGACGGCGATTGTGCTCGGTGCCAAAGTCATCACTTTCTTCCTGACTTTCGGCAGCCTGCTGGGGCATGTCACGCCGACGACGCTGTTTAACGTGGCAGAAAGCAACGCATCCTACTCGCCGTATTTGCTGATGACGCTGCCATTCTGTCTGGCATCATTTGGTTATCACGGCAACGTGCCGAGCTTGATGAAATATTACGGTAAAGATCCGCACACCATTATTCGCTGCCTGGTATACGGCACGCTGCTGGCGTTGGCGCTTTATATCATCTGGCTGTTAGGGACGATGGGCAATATTCCGCGTCCGGAGTTCATTGGTATCGCGGCGCAGGGCGGAAACATTGATGTGCTGGTGCAGGCACTGAGCGGCGTCCTTAACAGTCGTAGTCTGGATCTGCTGTTAGTCGTCTTTTCAAACTTCGCCGTTGCGAGTTCTTTCCTCGGGGTGACGTTGGGGCTGTTTGATTATCTCGCCGATCTGTTTGGTTTTGATGATTCTGCCATTGGACGTTTAAAAACGGCGCTGCTGACCTTTTTGCCGCCAATCGTTGGCGGGCTGATGTGGCCGAACGGTTTCCTGTATGCCATTGGCTATGCGGGGCTAGCGGCAACCATCTGGGCTGCGATTGTTCCGGCACTGCTGGCAAGAAAATCACGTAAACGCTTCGGTAGCCCAAAATTCCGCGTCTGGGGCGGAAAGCCAATGATTGCTCTGATTCTGGTGTTTGGCGTGGGTAACGCGCTGGTGCATATCCTGTCGAGCTTTGATCTGTTGCCGGTTTATCAGTAAATCTCTCTTTTCACCCTCTCCCGAAAGGAGAGGGTGCTCATCATCATTAACCCAGCAGTTCTTCTTTCACCTGCATCGCTAAATCAAAGGAATGCAAACGCGCCTGGTTATCGTAAATTTGTCCGTTAACCATAATCTCGTCCGCCTGCGTTTCACGCAGTACCGCTTCCAGACCGTGACGTACTTTCGCTTTATCACCCACCAGAGACATGCTCAGCGCTTGCTGGACACCGTACTGTTCCGATGCCGACCAAAGCTGATGCATATTTTCCACCGGTGGCGGCAGCTGTCCACTTTCGCCACGACGCAACTTCGCGAAGGCTTGCTGCATCGAAGTAAACAGAAATTCCGCATCACGATTGCTGTCTGCGGCGATGATGTTGATGCACACCATGGCATAGGGCTTTTCCAGCCGAGCTGAAGGTTTAAAGTTCGTGCGGTAGAGATGCAGTGCCTGGTGCAGCATATCCGGTGCAAAATGCGAGGCAAACGCAAAAGGCAGGCCAAGCTGCGCCGCCAGCTGTGCGCTATAAAGGCTGGAACCCAACAGCCATACCGGAACCTGCTCGCCGTAACCTGGCACTGGGCGCACCTGTGGATTGGGATCATGCGCATCGAACCAGTCCACCAGTTCTGCTACATCGCGTGGGAAGTTATCAATATCGCCGCTCATATGGCGACGCAGCGCACGCATAGTAGGCTGGTCGCTGCCGGGTGCGCGTCCCAGACCTAAATCAATACGGCCAGGATAGAGTGTATTCAGCGTGCCAAACTGCTCAGCAATCACGAGCGGGGAATGGTTTGGCAGCATCACGCCGCCCGAGCCGAGATGAAGCGTCGTGGTATTGGCGGCAAGATAGCCAATCAGTACCGACGTTGCCGCGCTGGCGATGCCCACCATATTGTGGTGTTCCGCCAGCCAGTAGCGATGATAGCCGCGCTGTTCCGCGAGACGGGCAAGATCCAGAGAATGCGAGAAAGCTTCTTTGGCAGAAGAACCTTCGGGAATCGGTGCCAGGTCCAGCACCGAAAACGGAATGGATTTATCAGTCATAACAGCTCACTTTGTCGACGGTGAATCTTTTAATAGTGCATTAAAATTTGATAACCGTTGTTAACAAAGTGAGCTTTATTTACGTCGTCCTTCACGCCGCCTCTGAGTGGGCTACCTCTTTTCCCCGTGAGTCAACGCCCGGGGATTTTCAGACTTACGGCCTGGATGCATTACGCCTGCAGTTCCAGTCCTGCCAGACGTTTCCAGTAACCGTTGCAGTCACTGTTGGCCTTTAACGGCAAAGGTGCGCCACCCATTTCATTGGCGCGGAACGCGTCCATCATCGCGAAAACATCGGTATCCAGCGGGGAGAGACGCACCATATCCACCACGCCATGCATCGACGTTAACTCGTTGCCAAGGTTATACACGTAACCGCTCATCGTCTGAATGCCGTTGAGGACAAACACCTGCTGATTTTCCTGCGATAACATGCCGCGCCCGTTCGGGTATTTGATGCAGCAGGTTTCACATTCGTCTTTGGGCTTGTCTTCCGAGCGGGCGGTAAAGCAGCGCGCCGAGTAGGCCAGCGGCAGATGTCCGTAGCTCAGGACTTCCACTTCAAACCGATCGCGGATACCCAGCTCGTCGCACTGGTTCAGCAGATTGACGAGCCAGTCGCGGGACAATTCAACAGGCATACACCAGCGCGTCATCCCTTGCTTCAGCAGCAGGCGCAGCGTCACTGCGTTGTAGCAGTTAAGCGCATGCCCGACCACGAATGGCAGTTTACGCTCGGCGCACATGTTCACTACCCCGAAGTCGCTGGCTTCCAGCAGAAAATCCCCGTTCTCGACGTAGCGTTTAATTTCACCCAGTTCCGACGATGCCTGTACCAGCGCCAGCGTCGAGAGCACCACCTGTTTCCCGCTACCTGCCAGACTTTTGGCCATCTCCAGCCATTCGCCCACCTTGGTGGCGCGACGTTTACTGCACACGGATTCACCGAGATAAATCGTGTCGGCGCTGCTTGTCGCTGCCTGCTGGTAAAAATCTTCCAGCGTCTCTTTTGACCAGTAATAGAGCACCGGTCCTAATGAATATTTCATTGATTATCTCACTGCCATTTACGGTGATATGCACCCAGCGTGGTTTGCGTGCCTTCAGACATTGCGCCAAGCGTCTCCATCCAGGCGGGCTGCGGAGCGTAGTTCTGCGGATCGGCCATGCAGCGGTCAATCGCCTGACGCCACACTTTTGCCACCTGGCTGACATACGCCGGGCTGCGCTGACGACCTTCGATTTTGACCGAGGCGATATTGGCGGCCAGCAGCTCTGGCAGCAGTTCCAGCGTGTTCAGGCTGGTCGGCTCTTCCAGAGCGTGGTAACGCTCGCCATCCACCAGATAGCGACCTTTACACAGCGTCGGATAGCCCGCGTTTTCGCCATCCTGGTAACGGTCGATAAGCACGTCGTTAAGACGCGACTCCAGCCCTTGTGGTGTTTGCTGCCAGCGGACAAAGCGTGCAGGGGAACACGCGCCCACGGTATTCGGTGATTCACCGGTCAAATAAGAGGAAAGGTAGCAACGTCCTTCCGCCATAATGCACAGACTACCGAAGGCAAAAACTTCCAACGGAACTGGCGAGACGCGCGCCAGTTGCTTAACCTGATGAATAGACAGCACGCGCGGCAATACCACGCGAGCCACGTCAAAGTGACGATGATAGAAGCGAACCGCCTCTTCGTTGGTGGCGGAAGCCTGAACAGAGACATGGCGCTCAATATGCGGATAGCGTTCTGCGGCATACTCAAGCATGGCGAGGTCAGCGAGAATTAGCGCATCCGCGCCCAGCTGAGCCGCCATATCCACGGCGCGCTGCCAGCGCGCGTAGCCATCGGGATGAGCAAAAGTATTGATGGCGATATGTAGTTTACGACGGTGCTGATGTACGAAATTGACGGCTTCCTGGAGTTTTTTCTCCGTGAAATTCAGGCCAGCAAAGTGGCGAGCGTTAGTATCATCTTTCAGCCCGATATAGACCGCGTCGGCGCCATTTTCGATGGCCGCCTTAAGTGCCGGGAGGTTTCCGGCTGGACAGAGCAGCTCCATAATTTATCCTGAGTCCGCTGCCCCAGAGGGCACAAAATTGTTAACGAACGGGGAGTTTAATTAACCTCCGCGCGACAATTTTTGATTTAAGGCAGTTAATGGCGTATTGATGACACCAATAATGAATGATGCAGGAAGACGGTTTGTTGATTTACGCCGCTACGGCTAGCGCCGGATATGGCAAAATGACCGGATTAACGATATCAGGGAGTAAAGCTCGTGCTGGATAAACTGCGTTCACGTCTCGTCCAATTTGGCCCATCACTGTTGAGCGTGCCGATAAAATTGGCACCGTTCGCCCTTAAACGTCAGGTTCTTGAGCAAATGCTCAGCTGGCAATTTCGCCAGGCGCTTGAAGAGGGCGAGCTGGCGTTTCTGGAAGGCCGCTGGCTGAGTATTGAAGTGCGTGATATTGGACTGCGCTGGTTTACCTCGGTAGAAAACGACCGATTGATTGTCAGCGATTCCGCCACGGCGGACGTCAGTTTCAGCGCTGACGCCAGCGATCTGCTGATGATCGCCGCACGAAAACAGGATCCTGATACGCTCTTTTTCCAGCGTCGTCTGGTCATTGAAGGCGATACCGAACTGGGCCTGTACGTCAAAAATTTAATGGATGCCATTGAACTGGATCAGATGCCAAAGCCGCTGCGCGTGGTGCTGATGCAAATGGCCGATTTTGTTGAGGCAGGGCTAAAAACCCCGCCTGAGAGTAAACACACTTCAGTGGGTGAGCCATGCTGATTCGAGTTGAAATAGGGATTGATGCCCCGGGTATCGATGCATTGTTACGTCGTTCGTTTCCGCAAGAGAATGAGGCACGACTGGTGCACGATCTCCGTGAAGACGGGTTGATCACTCTGGGGCTGGTGGCCACCGATGACGAAGGTCAGGTGGTTGGCTACGTGGCGTTTAGTCCGGTTGCCGTTCAGGGTGAAGAGTTGCAGTGGGTTGGAATGGCCCCGCTGGCGGTCGATGAAAACTACCGCGGCCAGGGTCTGGCACGAAAGCTGGTCTATGAAGGGCTGGATTCACTGAATGAATTTGGTTATGCGGCGGTGGTTGCGCTGGGCGATCCGGCGTTTTACGGGCGTCTGGGGTTCGAACCGGCTGCGCCGTACGATCTGCATTGCCGTTGGCCGGATACGGAGACCGCGTTCCAGGTGCATCGTCTGGCGGATGACGCGCTAAACGGCGTCAGCGGTCTGGTTGAGTATCACGATCACTTTACTCGCGTTTAACAGGCGGCGTTTGCAGGCTTTCATATAACGCCTCAAACGAACCGTCCCCGGCGACGAGGCGCTCTTTCTGACGCTTCGTCAGCTGCTTAATGTGGTACTCCATCTTCAGCGCCAGTGAGCGCTCGCCAACGGGCGCGGAAAAGGCCAGGGAGAGTTCACCTTTTCCCCGCAGCGCTTTCGCGCCTTTCCCTGTTTGATGTTGAAGGAAACGCCGCCCGACGTCGGTGGTAATTCCGGTGTAAAGCGCGTTATCAGCCGTTCTGACGAGATAGAGAAACCAGCACACGGTAAGCATATTCAGTGTCTTAAGATGAACGCACCATAGCATGAGAGAGAGCAAAAATGGAAACTCTGGCCGCCATTAACCGCTGGCTGGCAAAGCAGCATGTCGTGACCTGGTGCGTACACCATGAGGGCGAACTGTGGTGCGCCAACGCGTTTTATTACTATGATCCCGAGCGCGTTGCGTTTTACGTGTTAAGCGAAGACAAAACGCGCCATGCACAGATGACCGGGACGAGAGCAAAAGTCGCCGGGACAATTAACGGGCAGCCGAAAAACGTCGCGCTGATTCGTGGCGTCCAGTTTCAGGGTGAGATTCGTCGTCTGGAAGGAGAGGAAAGCGACAGCATGCGCAGGCAGTACACTCGCCGCTTTCCGGTGGCTTTGGCGTTGTCAGCACCCGTCTGGGAAATTCGCCCTGATGAGCTCAAGTTCACTGACAACACCCTGGGCTTTGGTAAAAAGCTTCACTGGCTACGCGCCGAGTAAGCGCAACGCCTCACGATTAAACGCGGGCAGATCGTCCGGTGTACGGCTTGTCACAAGCTGATCCTGATCGACCACCACCTCTTGATCGTAGAAGTCGGCACCCGCGTTTTTAAGATCAATCACGATCGGTTTAACGGCCGTCAGTTTGCGCCCACGCACCACTTCGGCGCTGATCAGCAATTGCGGCCCATGACAGATCGCAAAGACCGGTTTGCCGCTGGCAACAAAATCACGGGTAAATGTGACAAAGCGCTCGTCACCGCGCAGGGTATCCGGCGAGTGGCCGCCTGGCAGTAAAAGCGCGTCAAACTCAGCCGGTGTGACGTCATCAATGGACTTATCGATGGTCACGCTGGCCTCGCCTTTATGGCCTTTCACCGTTTTCCCCGCCTGTTTATCGATTGTCACAACTTCATGTCCCGCTTTGCGGAACGCCTCTGCAGGCGAGGTGAATTCTGAATCTTCAAACTCGTCGGTGATCAAGACCGCTATTTTCTTGCTCATGTTTCCTCCGTTGTTTTGGCTTCAGACAGATTTTTCTGCGTTTGTGGTAAATACTTACCCAACAGACTACTCAGTGTGGTCGAACAGGCTGAAACCGCATACGGACTAATCTGTAAAGGAGATAAAATGAGTCAGGTATTGATTACAGGCGCTACTGGACTGGTCGGCGGCCATTTGCTGCGGCTGTTGATGCAGGAGCGCAAAGTCAATTATATCGCCGCCCCGACACGCCGGCCCTTAAGTGATGTTTCAGGCGTCTTTAATCCTTACGATCCCCAACTCACCGATGCACTGGCGCAGGTTAAGGATCCGATTGATATCGCGTTTTGCTGTCTGGGCACCACACGTCGTGCAGCCGGAAGCAAAGAGGCGTTTATTCACGCCGACTATACGCTGGTGGTGGATACGGCGATCACCGCGAAAAAGCTGGGAGCGAAGCACTTTTTGGTGGTCAGCTCAATGGGTGCCAATGCGCGCTCTCCCTTTTTCTACAATCAGGTGAAAGGGAAAATGGAAGACGCATTGATCGCGCAAAACTGGGAACGGCTGACCATTGTGCGTCCATCTATGCTGCTCGGGGATCGCGATAAGCAGCGCTTTAATGAATCGATTTTCGCGCCGTTGTTCCAGCTTTTTCCCGGAAACTGGAAATCCATTCAGGCGAGAGATGTTGCGCGTGCCATGTTACACGAGGCGTTTTCTCCGTCGCAGGAAGGGGTCAACATTATACCCTCGGCAAAACTGCGTGAAATTGCAAAAGGTGAGGCGTAAACTCCCCCGGCTCATTAATGATTCTCCCCGGGATAGGTTATGACTGGTCAGTCTTCATCTCAGGCGGCAACACCCTTTCAGTGGTGGAAACCCGCACTCTTTTTTCTCGTCGTTATCGTCGGTCTTTGGTATGTGAAATGGCAGCCCTATTACGGTAAAGCCTTCACCGCTGCCGACACTCACAGCATAGGCAAATCCATTCTTGCCCAGCCGGACGCTAGCCCGTTGCAGGCGGCATGGGATTACGCGATGGTCTATTTCCTCGCCGTATGGAAAGCCGCGGTGCTGGGTGTGCTGCTGGGATCGTTGATTCAGGTGCTGATTCCGCGCAACTGGCTGATGCGTACGTTAGGCCTGCCGCGTTTTCAGGGCACATTGTTGGGGACGATTTTCTCTCTGCCCGGCATGATGTGCTCGTGCTGCGCTGCGCCCGTGACGGCTGGCATGCGGCGTCAGCAGGTATCGATGGGCGGCGCGCTGGCATTCTGGATGGGAAACCCGGTACTCAATCCCGCCACGCTGGTCTTTATGGGCTTTGTGCTCGGCTGGCACTTTGCGTTGATCCGTCTGGTTGCCGGACTACTGACCGTGCTGATTGTGGCCTCTGTAGTCCAGTATCTGTTTAAAGATAAAGATGCCCTGACAGCGCCGGTAGACGTCGTCACGCCTGAGCCGCAGGGCGGATTCTTTGCTCGCTGGGGAAAGGCGTTGTGGCAGCTTTTCTGGAGCACTATCCCGGTTTATATCCTTGCGGTGCTCGTGTTAGGCGCGGCACGCGTCTGGTTATTCCCTCACGCAGACGGCGCGATCGATAACACGCTGCTTTGGGTGATTGCGATGGCGGTGGCCGGATGCTTGTTTGTGATTCCGACTGCGGCTGAAATTCCGATTGTGCAGACGATGATGCTCGCCGGTATGGGTACCGCTCCCGCGCTGGCACTGTTAATCACGTTGCCAGCCGTAAGCCTTCCGTCGCTTATCATGCTGCGCAAGTCATTCCCGGCGAAAGCGCTTTGGTTGACGGGTTTACTGGTTGCATTAAGTGGCGTGATAACAGGCAGTATTGCGCTGCTGTAAAACAAAAAACCCGGCGAATGCCGGGTTTTTATTATCAGGGGTACGCACTTATTTAATGAACGTAAAAGCCGTCGTGACGTGCTTGACGCCGCTCACGCGGCTGGCAATATCCGCCGCAGCTTTACCTTCGCGATCCGTTACCAGGCCGAGCAGGAACACTTCGCCATTTTCGGTGGTGACTTTCACGTTAGAGGATTTCACCTGATCGCTACCCAGCAGCTGGGAACGCACTTTGGTGGTGATCCAGGTATCAGAAGATGCCGTTCCCAGACCAATAGGCTGACCCTGGCGAACTTCGTTGAACACTTCCGTGGTGCCTTCTACACCCATAGCGATTTGCTTCGCACGGGCAGCAAGCTCCAGATTGGGTGCCTGGCCTGCCAGCAGCACTTTACCCTGATAAGCCGTCACGTTAATGCGGGCTTCTTTCTTAATTTGTTCGTCTTTCGACAGGGCGCTGTTGACGCGCAATTCCAGCGTGCCGTCATCGACTTGAGTTCCCACAGAACGCGGATCGGTTGCGGCTTTGGTGCCGACAGCCGCTGTACCTACCACAGCCGCAGCGATACATCCTTGAAGCAGCAGCGCAGAAATAAGGACTGCGAGGGGCGTTAATGCCTTCATTAGTACTCCTTAATCATCCTGGTGAGGGAAAAGCGTGTTATCTATCAAATCGCAAAGACAGTTCACCGTCAGCATGTGCATTTCCTGAATACGCGCACTGCGATGAGATGGAATGCGGATTTCCACATCCTGCGGCCCTAAAAGGCCTGCCAGTTCGCCACCGTCATAGCCTGTTAGCGCGACAATGGTCATATCACGCGTTACGGCCGCTTCGACGGCTTTCACGATATCACGGCTATTTCCGCGCGTAGAAATCGCCAGCAGAACATCCCCGGCGTGGCCTAAGGCTCGAACCTGTTTTGCGTAGATTTCGTCATGAAGACGATCGTTGGCAATCGCGGTTAAGACCACATTATCGGTATTAAGTGCAATGGCGGGTAAACTAGGGCGTTCTGTTTCAAAACGATTGATCATGCTGGCAGCAAAATGCTGTGCGTTGGCGGCGGAGGTGCCGTTGCCACAACAGAGGATTTTGTTGCCATTGAGCAAGGACTGCACCAGCGTCATCGCTGCGCGAGAAATAGCATCCGGGAGGGCTTCCGCCGCTGCAATCTGAGTTTGAATGCTTTCTGTGAAGCAAACCTTAATTCTTTCGAGCACGTTATCCCTTTAAATCTTAATTATGCGTCTTCGCCAAAAGCGTTTTTAAGCCACTCGATGTCGTTTCCGGTGAAGGCTACCACATCGAACCGGCAATCCACAGTATCAAAACTCCCATTATGGCGGGCAAGCCACAAGTGGGCAGTCTGTAATAATTTATGTTGTTTGGCGAGCGTCACGCTGGCGGCAGCGCCACCAAATCGGGACGACTGTCTGAAACGTACCTCAATAAACACGATAACCTGACCGTCTTTCATGATCAGATCAATTTCGCCGCCACGTCCGTGAACGTTAGCGGCGATAAAACGCAGTCCTTTGCCTTCCAGCCAGCGACGCGCTTTTAGCTCCCACGCGTCGCCCGTCTGTTTGCGGCTTAACTCGCTGGGACGATTTGCCCCTGCTGGTATTTGAGCCATGATAACTTCCTGTTAATCACACAATCCTGGGTAGCGGTCAGATCGCCAGTATTGCCGTTAAGCTCAAAGCCCGGCACCTGACGCATCTGGGTAAAGTGATTCGCCAGCGCCCACGCATCCACGCCCATCGCGTACAAACGCGCGAGTGAGTAGTCGTTACGCACGCTGTTCAGCGCCTGCTGCATCAGCGCCGGGTTGCTACCCGCCAGCATAGGGATTTCGCTGTATTGCAGACCATCCATTTCCAGACGGAAATCAGGCCCAGCCGTGCCCTGTGCGCTGCGCGAGCTGGCATACAATGTTACGCCGCTTTGGCTGCCGTTGCGCATGGCAATCATCGGTTTAATAAAGGCAATTTCTTCTGGCGTCGCAATGATATAAGCCGCATCCACTTTACCGCCGCCGCTGATTTGTGCGTCAGTGGGTGGAGCCGGAATCGTCAGACCGCCGATGGTCACGCCCTGCTGCTGCGGCAGACTGGCCGAAACCGGGCTGCCGGTCAGCGCAATACCTGACCCGCCATTCACGCCAGCTCTCAGCTCAGAGGTTGAGCCAAATTTCTGTTGCAACACGATATTACCGCCGAGCTGTTGCCATTCCTGAGCAAACGCGGTGGCGACGCGGTCACCCAGCGCGCTACGCGGTGTCAGCAGCAACGGAGCCTGTTTTCCCTGTTCGTGGATATGACGCGCCGCGTCGCGAGCTTCGTCTTCTGGTGAAAGGGCGAAGTAACAGATATTCGCGCGATTCTGAACTTGCTCAGGCTGGTTAAGCGCCAGCACGTTCAGCGAAGTGTTGCTCTTCATCAACTCTTCGACGTTGTTCTTCAGCAAGGGGCCGACCACGATGCTGGCCCCGTCCTTCTGAACTTGCGCCAGCACCTGATCGAGTGGCTGTGAACTGGTGTCATAGATTTTCAGTTCTGCACCCGGATTCGCGGTCGTTGCAGCAACGGCTTGCGGCTGTGCGGCAGGCTGCTGATCGGGCGTCGTGGTTTGTGGTTGTGCCGTTGCCGCATCGGTTGCCGGAGCCGCCTGAGGAACAACAGGCGCTTGTGCTTCCGCTGGTGCTGCGGTTTCTGCAGGGGCTTGCGTGGTCGCTGGCGGCGTTGTCGGAGCGGTCACTGGATTTTGCATCGTGCCTTGAGCTGGCGCTTGTGCAGAGGTCAAATCGCTGGTTTCCACCGCAGACGGGCTAATGACATCGTTCACATTCGCGGCTTGCGCTGCTTGTGCAGGAACGGCGTTACCTGCCACCGCAGTGGTGCCATTTTTTGCAGCTTCAAAGCCCTGCTGAATGGTGCGACCAAATACCGCCGCCTGACCGTTCAATGGCAGCAAAAGGGCGATTTTGCTGACGGAGGCAGGCTGGAAGTTCTGCACGTTGATCAACTGCGTCGGCAGCATTTTAGCTCCCGGGTTTTGCGGGTAACGCGTCTGCCAGTCGGTAATGCCCGCTTTCAGCATTTTTGGATCGCTGCGGTTGTTGAACCACATCTGCTGCAAATCCAGCCAGCCCTGGAGCACATTCTCATCAGCGTTGATTACCAGCGCCTGAGCCTGTTCCGGCGTCATTGAAGAGAGCGCTTGCCAGGTGGCATCAATGTTTTTCTGCTTGTCGGCACCGCTCAGCAGCGGCTCTTGCGCAATAAGCGCGCGCAGGAGTGGCAGGGAAGGGCGACCCTGCTCAGCGGCGATGACGGCCTGCCAGTAACGAGCCTGCTGGTTGTTTTCCAGCGCTTTCACATCGATATCCGCCAGCAGTTTTTTCGCCGCCGGATACGCTTTCTGCGCGATTTTCAGCTCAGCCGCCAGCAGCGACTGCTCGCCGCGCTGCGTATCGTTCAATTCCTGCGGCAACTGGTTATACAGATCGACTGCCTGCTGCGTTTTACCTTCATTCAGCAGTGCACGAATGGCAAGTAATTGCCAGTTGGTCTTGGTATCATTTGAGCTCTGCGACATTTGTTGCAGATAAAAGCCGGAATCAGCCTGCGCGGAACCCTGCATATGGGCGGCAGTTTGATCGGGCGCCTGAGTGCCACAGCCTGCGAAAATCAGGGCTGCCAGCATTATAGGAAGGCTGCGCGAAGCTTTTGTTCGAAGAAACGTTAAGGGTACCATACTGTATCCAGTGATTTTTTTAGGCAATGCTCAATATTAAATCGGCAATACGGACTAAACAATGAAACAACACGAAACGGCAGATAATTCTCAAGGCCAGCTTTATATTGTACCTACTCCTATCGGGAATTTGTCTGATATTACCCAACGTGCGCTCACCGTATTACAAGCCGTTGATTTAATTGCTGCTGAGGACACCCGCCATACGGGATTACTGCTCCAGCATTTCGCGATCAGCGCCCGTTTGTTCGCTCTGCACGATCACAATGAGCAACAAAAAGCCGAAACACTGGTGGCAAAACTCAAAGAAGGGCAAAACATCGCGCTGGTATCCGATGCCGGTACGCCGCTGATCAACGATCCCGGTTATCACCTGGTTCGCACCTGTCGTGAAGCCGGTATCCGCGTCGTGCCGTTGCCAGGCCCTTGTGCCGCGATTGCCGCTTTGAGCGCAGCAGGTTTGCCTTCTGACCGCTTCTGCTACGAAGGTTTTTTACCCGCCAAATCGAAAGGCCGTCGCGATACGCTGAAAGATCTCGAAGCCGAACCGCGCACGCTAATTTTCTATGAATCCACCCATCGCCTTCTGGACAGTTTAGAAGACATGGTCACCGTGTGGGGCGAATCACGCTATGTGGTACTGGCCCGCGAGTTGACCAAAACCTGGGAGAACATCCACGGTGCGCCGGTTGGCGAGCTGCTGGCCTGGGTGAAAGAAGACGAAAACCGCCGCAAAGGCGAAATGGTACTGATCGTTGAAGGGCATAAAGCGCAGGAAGAGGCGCTGCCTGCCGAAGCGCTGCGTACATTGGCGCTGCTGCAAACCGAACTGCCATTGAAAAAAGCCGCCGCGCTTGCCGCCGAAATCCACGGCGTCAAAAAGAACGCGCTGTATAAGCATGCGCTGGATCAGCAGGGCGAATAATCGGATGCGGGCTAACCGCCTGCATTTCTTTTTCTGACGGCGAAAAAAAGCATGGCCTGAGCCATGCTAAAGAGGTTTACTGCAAGTCACGTCACCGGCGCCGGGTTAAACACCGCCAGCTGGTTGTGCAAGCCCCATTGATCCGAGAAGGTTTTCTTGCGCCCGCTCGCCACCTCAAGAATAAAGTGGAACAGCTTCCAGCCCACGTCCTCAATGCTCTCTTCGCCGGTAGCAATGGTGCCCGCGTTAATATCCATCAAGTCATACCAACGGTTTGCCAGCTCGGTACGCGTCGCCATCTTAATGACCGGAACCGCCATCAGGCCGTACGGCGTACCGCGTCCGGTGGTAAAGACCTGCACCGTAATGCCGGATGCGACCTGCTGCGTGCCGCAGACAAAATCGCTGGCGGGCGTTGCGGCATAAATCAAACCGCGTTTGGTCGGGCGTTGCCCTGGCGAGAGCACTTCGGAAATGGCGCTCTGGCCAGATTTTGCAATCGAACCCAGCGCTTTTTCCACCACGTTTGCCAGACCCCCTTTTTTGTTACCTGGGGACGGGTTCGCGCTGCGGTCGGTTTGACCCAAATCGAGATAATTATCGTACCAGGCCATCTCTTCCAGCAGGCGTTTGCCCACCTCTTCGTTGATGGCGCGCGGAGTCAGCAGATGGATAGCATCACGCACTTCGGTCACTTCCGAGAACATCACCGTTGCGCCGCAACGCACAAACAGATCCGACGCGTAGCCGACTGCCGGGTTAGCCGTCACGCCGGAGAACGCATCGCTGCCGCCGCACTGTGTGCCGACAACCAGCTCAGACGCTGGGCAGGTTTCGCGTTGACGCTTGTTCAGCCTCTCCAGATGGCGTGTGGCAACCTGCAGAATGTCGTCCACCATCGATCTAAAGCCAACGTGATGTTCATCCTGCAAACGCACAATGCTTGCGCTGTCCACGGGGATCGCCTTCACATCGTCGGTGCCCTGTAACAGACGTTCTGGCTGGAGTTTTTCGCAGCCCAGGCCAATCACCATTACCTCACCGCCGAAATTCGGGTTCAGCGAAATGTTGTGGATGGTACGGATGGGCACAACGGCCGCAGGCGCATTAATCGCCACGCCACAGCCATACAAATGGTTCAGCCCCACCACACCGTCGACGTTCGGGTATTTCGGCAGCAAATCACGTTCGATGATTTTGACCACGTAATCCACCACGCCCGCCACGCAATGCACGCTGGTGGTAATGCCGAGCAGATTTTTGGTGCCCACGCTGCCGTCGGCGTTGCGATAGCCTTCGAACGTGTACCCTTCCAGCGGGGGCAGTGGCTCCGGCACGCGGGTCGCCAGAGGTAAGGTATTGAGCGGTGGCGCTTCTGGCAGTTCGACGAGCGATTCATCAATCCAACTGCCCTGTGGCACGGCGCGCACTGCGTAGCCGATAATTTCGCCGTAACGGACGATTTCACCATGCGCAGGAATATCAACCAGCGCCACTTTATGTCCCTGGGGAATGTGCTCAATCAGTTCCAGGCCATCGGGAAAACGCGTTCCTGCTTTTAGGCCGTTGTCGTTAACAATAATCGCCACGTTATCAGTGTCGTGTACTTTTATATAGAACGCCGTCGGCGACGTTTGTCGAATTTCGATGTCGGCCATTGTTCAGTATTCTCCAGCGAAAAGTAGATATTAAATGTCGTTAAGAGTGTGCTTATTTTCTTATTAGAAAAAATAAAGACGCTGCCTGCTTTAATAAAGAATGTCAGGACTAACGAGATAAAAATGTGATCAATATCACCTAACGGGGCGAGTGCTGACGGCGTCTGGTGGGGAATGCGTAAATCTGTGCATCAGCGCCCAGGGGGTTGTGCATATGCTCAAATTATTATTCTTAAAAACGCTGATAATTGAGCGATGCGACAATGTGCAGGCCGGGGGTGATGTTTATACTTAATCACGATTTCATTGCATCTGGTTAATTAACTGATATTGCCTGCTATCGATAATAATCAGTATAGATTTCTCTCAAAATAATAAAAATACCAACATCGATGTGCCCGAGGAAATAAACATGTCACTAGATACTGCTGTAGAAACGAAAAAGGGTATTCATACCCGTCATTTAATATTACTGATTATTTTTATTGTGACGGCAGTTAACTACGCTGACCGCGCGACACTTTCAATTGCCGGGACCGAAGTTGCAAAAGAGCTGCAGTTAAGTGCGGTATCGATGGGATATATCTTCTCCGCGTTTGGCTGGGCATATTTACTGATGCAGATCCCTGGCGGCTGGTTGCTCGATAAGTTTGGCTCGAAAAAAGTCTACACCTATAGCCTGTTCTTCTGGTCGCTGTTCACGTTCTTACAAGGTTTTGTCGATTTCGTGCCGCTGGCGTGGGCAGGTATTTCTATGTTCATCATGCGCTTTATGCTGGGCTTCTCCGAAGCACCGTCATTCCCGGCTAACGCTCGTATCGTGGCGGCCTGGTTCCCGACGAAAGAGCGTGGTACGGCATCAGCCATTTTCAACTCTGCACAGTATTTCTCGCTGGCGTTGTTCTCGCCGCTGCTGGGCTGGTTGACCTTTGCGTGGGGCTGGGAACACGTCTTTACCGTGATGGGTGTGATTGGTTTTATCCTGACCGGTATGTGGGTGAAATATATTCATAACCCAACCGATCACCCACGGATGTCTGCTGAAGAACTGAAGTTCATCACCGACGGTGGCGCGGTGGTCGATATGGATCATAAAAAGCCAGGCGATAAAGCAGCGAGCGGTCCAAAGCTTCATTACATCAAGCAGTTATTGACCAACCGAATGATGCTCGGCGTGTTTTTTGGTCAATACTTTATCAACACCATCACCTGGTTCTTCCTCACCTGGTTCCCGATTTATCTGGTGCAGGAAAAGGGCATGTCGATTCTGAAAGTCGGCCTGGTGGCCTCCATCCCGGCGCTGTGTGGATTTGCGGGCGGTGTGCTAGGCGGCGTGTTCTCGGATCATCTGATTAAAAGCGGTAAGTCGATTACTCTGGCGCGTAAGTTGCCGATTGTGCTCGGAATGCTGTTGGCTTCCTCCATTATTCTGTGCAACTACACCGACAATACTGTCCTGGTGATTGCGCTGATGGCACTGGCGTTCTTCGGAAAAGGTTTTGGTGCGCTGGGCTGGCCGGTAATTTCTGATACCGCGCCAAAAGAGATTGTGGGCCTGTGCGGTGGCGTGTTCAACGTTTTCGGTAACGTGGCGTCGATTGTCACCCCGCTGGTGATTGGCTATCTGGTCAGTGAACTGCATTCATTCAATGCGGCTCTGGTCTTCGTTGGCTGCTCTGCGTTGATGGCGATGTTCTGCTACCTGTTCGTAGTGGGCGACATCAAACGTATGGAATTGCAGAAATAATTGAAGGTATAAGCGATGAGTAACGATATTTTCCCGAACAAGTTTAAAGCGGCCCTGGCGGCGAAAGAGATTCAGATTGGCTGCTGGTCTGCGCTGGCAAGCCCCATCAGCACCGAAGTGCTTGGTCTGGCCGGTTTCGACTGGCTGGTACTGGACGGTGAACATGCGCCGAACGATATCACCACGTTCATTCCGCAGCTGATGGCGCTCAAGGGCAGCCACAGCGCACCGGTGGTACGTGTGCCAACGAATGAGCCGGTGATCATCAAGCGCTTACTGGATATCGGTTTCTATAACTTCCTGATCCCGTTCGTGGAAAATGTGGAAGAAGCAGTTCAGGCCGTGGCGTCTACCCGCTATCCGCCGGAAGGGATTCGCGGCGTTTCGGTTTCTCATCGCGCCAATATGTTTGGTACCGTGCCGGACTATTTTGCGCAGTCCAACAAGAACATCACGATTCTGGTGCAGATCGAAAGCCAGCACGGCGTGGATAACGTCGATGCCATCGCGGCAACCGACGGCGTAGACGGCATCTTTGTTGGCCCAAGCGATTTGGCGGCGGCGTTCGGGCATCTCGGCAATGCCAACCACCCGGAAGTACAACGCGCTATTCAACACATTTTTGAACGTGCAAAAGCGCACGGCAAACCGAGCGGCATCCTGGCACCGGTTGAAGCGGACGCCCGTCGTTATCTGGAATGGGGCGCAACGTTTGTGGCCGTCGGCAGTGACCTTGGCGTGTTCCGCTCTGCCACGCAGAAGCTCGCCGATTCCTTTAAAAAATAACCACCACTGAGATAAAGAGAGACGCAATTATGACAATGAAAGTTGGTTTTATTGGCCTGGGTATCATGGGTAAACCAATGAGTAAAAACCTCATCAAGGCAGGTTACTCGCTGGTGGTTTCTGACCGTAATCCAGAAGTGATTGCTGAGTTGATTGCCGCTGGGGCAGAAACGGCCACCACCGCAAAAGCGATTGCTGAGCAGTGCGACGTAGTCATCACCATGCTGCCAAACTCCCCGCACGTTAAAGAAGTCGCGCTGGGTGAGAACGGCCTGATCGAAGGCGCAAAACCGGGCCTGGTGCTGATCGACATGAGTTCCATTGCGCCACTGGCGAGCCGTGAAATCAGCGATGCGCTGAAAGCGAAAGGCGTCGAAATGCTGGACGCACCGGTCAGCGGCGGAGAGCCAAAAGCCATCGACGGAACGCTTTCCGTGATGGTCGGCGGCGATAAAGGCACGTTCGACAAATATTACGACCTGCTGAAATCCATGGCCGGTTCCGTTGTGCATACCGGTGATATCGGTGCGGGCAACGTCACCAAGCTGGCAAATCAGGTGATTGTGGCGTTGAACATTGCTGCGATGTCCGAAGCGCTGACCCTGGCGACCAAGGCAGGGGTTAACCCGGATCTGGTGTATCAGGCGATTCGTGGTGGACTGGCGGGAAGCACCGTGCTGGATGCCAAAGCGCCGATGGTGATGGATCGCAATTTCAAGCCGGGTTTCCGTATCGATCTGCATATCAAAGATCTGGCGAATGCCCTGGATACTTCGCATGGCGTTGGCGCGCAGTTACCGCTCACCGCTGCGGTGATGGAGATGATGCAGGCGCTGCGTGCCGATGGCCTGGGTAATGCCGACCATAGCGCCATTGCTTGCTACTACGAAAAACTGGCGAAAGTGGAAGTCACTCGCTAACAAAGACGGGCGCGGAAACGCGTCCGGTATTTTTGCCGCGTGCAGTAACAGGCTACAACTATGAAAATCGTAATCGCCCCTGACTCTTATAAAGAAAGCCTATCTGCCGCTGAGGTAGCTCAGGCCATAGAAAAAGGATTTCGGGAAATATTTCCTGATGCTCAGTATGTTTCTGTGCCCGTCGCTGACGGTGGCGAAGGCACGGTCGAAGCCATGATTGCCGCCACCCAAGGGACAGAACAACACGCGGTTGTCACGGGGCCGCTGGGCGAAAAAGTAAAAGCCTGCTGGGGGATTTCTGGCGACGGCGCAACGGCGATTATTGAGATGGCCGCTGCCAGCGGTCTGGCGCTTGTTCCTGCCGCAAAACGCAATCCGCTGATCACCACATCGCGTGGTACGGGCGAGCTGATTCTGGATGCGCTGGATAAAGGCGCGCGCAATATCATTATTGGCATTGGCGGCAGCGCCACTAACGATGGCGGGGCCGGCATGATGCAGGCGCTGGGGGCCAAACTGTGTGACGCTAACGGCAAAGAGATTGCCTTTGGCGGCGGCAGCCTGATGGCGCTCAACAGCATTGATGTTTCCGGACTGGATCCGCGTCTGAAAGATTGCACTATCCGCGTGGCCTGTGACGTGACCAACACGCTGGTGGGTGAACACGGGGCCTCGCGTATTTTTGGTCCGCAAAAAGGGGCCGATGAAGCGAAAATTGTTGAGCTGGATAAAAATCTCAGCCATTTCGCGGACGTTATTAAACAGTCCCTGCATATCGACGTTAAAAACGTGCCGGGTTCCGGTGCGGCTGGCGGTATGGGCGCTGCGCTGATGGCGTTCCTGGGTGCAGAACTGCGCAGCGGGATTGAGATTGTCACCCAGGCATTGAACCTGGAAGAACATATCCACGATTGCACGCTGGTGTTGACCGGCGAGGGCCGTCTCGACAGCCAGAGTATCCACGGAAAAGTGCCTGTGGGTGTGGCGATCGTCGCCAAAAAATACCATAAACCCGTTATCGGTATTGCGGGCAGTTTGACCCCTGATGTCGGTGTCGTGCATCAATATGGTATCGACGCTGTATTTAGCGTGCTGAGCAGCATTGGCTCGCTGGAAGAGGCATTCCGTGGGGCCTATGACAATATTTATCGGTCGTCGCGTAATATTGCCGCCACTTTGCAGGTGGGGATGCGCACGCAAGGGTGACAGCGGCGCGCAAACCCTCTATACTGCGCGCCGAAGCTGACCAGACAGTCGCCGCTTCGTCGTCGTCCCCTTTCGGGGGGAGACGGGCGGAGGGGAGGAAAGTCCGGGCTCCATAGGGCAGGGTGCCAGGTAACGCCTGGGGGGGAAACCCACGACCAGTGCAACAGAGAGCAAACCGCCGATGGCCCGCGCTAGCGGGATCAGGTAAGGGTGAAAGGGTGCGGTAAGAGCGCACCGCGCGGCTGGTAACAGTCCGTGGCACGGTAAACTCCACCCGGAGCAAGGCCAAATAGGGGTTCACAAGGTACGGCCCGTACTGAACCCGGGTAGGCTGCTTGAGCCAGTGAGCGATTGCTGGCCTAGATGAATGACTGTCCACG
>Ga0308163_10001641_pt1 | contig 23145 bp, 24 predicted proteins | sample PhyTR1_FD_201037 | JGI IMG/M metagenome (GOLD analysis project Ga0308163, IMG submission 201037) | Phyllosphere microbial communities from UC Gill Tract Community Farm, Albany, California, United States - DLSLT.R1 | ecosystem: Host-associated > Plants > Phyllosphere > Unclassified | place: USA... | reverse complement strand
TGGCCTGGAACTCGGGCCAGGTCACCGCCTCCATCTCGGTGGCCGCGTTGAGCTTCATGGTGCAGGAGCCGAGCGGGATCATGCCGCGGTCGAGCGCGTAGTCCTTGTCGGAGAGGCGCTTGAGGTAGCGCATCATGCCGGTCTCGGAGCGGTGCGTGGAGAAGACGGCGTGCGTGAGGTACTCGCTCGTGCGGATCGACGGCCCGGGGATCGACGAGAGGTCGCCGGTCGCGCCCTCGTCCTCCGCGAGCTCGGCGCCGAACGCGCGGGCGACGACGGCGAGGTCCTCGACGCGCGTGGCCTCGTCGACGCTGAAGCCGATCGTGTCGGCGTCGACGCGGAGCAGGTTGACGCCGCCCTCCGCCGCGGCGGCGAGGATCGCGTCGGCGCGGCCGGGCACGGAGACGCGCACGGTGTCGAAGAACGCGGCGTGCAGCGGCTCGACGCCGACCGTCGCGAGCGAGCGCACGAGGCGGCGAGCGCCCCTGTTGGCCTGGCGCGCGATCACGCGGAGGCCCTTCGGCCCGTGGTACACCGCGTACATCGAGGCCATCACGGCGAGGAGGACCTGCGCGGTGCAGATGTTGCTGGTGGCCTTCTCCCGGCGGATGTGCTGCTCGCGCGTCTGCAGCGAGAGGCGGTAGGCGGGGTGGCCGGCCGCGTCCTGGCTGACGCCCACGAGGCGGCCGGGCATCTGGCGCTCGAGGCCGGCGCGCACGGCGAGGTAGCCCGCGTGCGGGCCGCCGAAGCCCATGGGCACGCCGAAGCGCTGCGACGTGCCGACCGCGATGTCCGCGCCGAGCTCGCCGGGCGAGGTGATCACCGTGAGGGCGAGCAGGTCGGCCGCGACGACCGCGAGGCCGCCCGCCGCGTGCACGCGGGCGATGACGGCGCTCGGGTCGAAGACGCGGCCGGAGGCGCCCGGGTACTGGATGAAGGCGCCGAACGCGTCGGGCAGCTCGGCCGGATCCACCGTGGCGAGGTCGTGCGCGACCAGCTCGATGCCGAGCGCGGCGGCGCGGCTGTCGAGGAGCGCGCGCGTCTGCGGCAGGGCGTCGGCGTCGATGAGGAACACGCTCGTCTTGGCCTTCGAGGCGCGACGCGCGAGCAGCATGCCCTCGACGACCGCGGTGGACTCGTCGAGCATGGACGCGTTCGCGGTGGCGAGGCCGGAGAGCTCCGCGACCATCGTCTGGAAGTTGATGAGCGCCTCGAGGCGGCCCTGCGAGATCTCCGGCTGGTACGGCGTGTAGGCCGTGTACCAGCTCGGGTTCTCGAGCACGTTGCGGGTGATGACCGCGGGCGTGATGGTGTCGTGGTAGCCGAGGCCGATCATCGAGGTGCGCACGCGGTTGCGGCCCGCGATGCGGCGCAGCTCGGCGAGGGCGTCGCGCTCGGTCGCGGCCTCGGGCAGCACGGAGTCGCCCTCGGTGCGGAAGCGGTCGACCTGGATCGTCTCGGGCACGGCCTTCGCGAGGAGGGACGGGATGGAGTCGTGGCCGAGGAGGGCGAGCATCGTGGCGCGGGCCTCGGAGTCGATGCCGATGTGGCGGGCGCCGAACGCGCCGGGCGCGAACGTCGAGGACTCCACGGCCGTCTCGGGCGCGGCGGCGGGCGCGGGCGTGGCCGGGCGCGTGCCGGCGTCGACGGCGGTCACTCGCCCACCAGCGCGACGTACTCGTCGTGACTGAGGAGCGTCGGGAGCGCCTCGAAGCGCACCTTGACGAGCCAGCCGGATCCGAACGGGTCGCTGTTCACGAGGTCGGGCGACGCGACGACCTCCTCGTTCACCTCGGTGACCGTGCCGTCGATGGGCGCGAAGAGCTCGCCGACCGACTTGGTCGACTCGATCTCGCCGACGACCTCGCCGCCCGCGAGCTCGTCGCCCACGGCGGGCAGCTCGACGAAGACGACGTCGCCGAGCTTGTCGGCCGCGTAGGCCGTGATGCCGACGGTCGCGACGTCGCCGTCGACCTGCACCCACTCGTGCTCGGCGGTGTACTGGAGGCTGGTCTGGTCGGTCATGCGAGGGCCTTTCGCGAGTAGAAGGGGAGGGTCACGACGGTGGCGGGCACGCGCGTGCCCCGGACGTCGACGGCGAGGCGCGTGCCGGGGGCGGCGAGCGCGGGATCCACGTACGCCATGGCGACGGGGTGGCCGAGCGTGGGCGACAGGGCCCCGCTCGTGATGATGCCGACGGGCGCGACGGCGCCCTCGGTCGCGTCCATCACGGCCCCGAGGGCGTCGGCGGAGTCGCCCGCGGCCTCCTCGGCGTAGACGGGGTAGTCGGCGCGGGGCGCGCGGCGGCCCTCGGTGACGAGGCCGACGAGCACCCGGGCGGCCGGATCCGGCCCCCGCTCCACGGCCTCGCGCCCGCGGAAGTCGCCCTCCTTGGCGAGCGCGACCACCTTGCCGAGGCCGGCCTGCTCGGGCAGCGTGCGCAGCCCGAGCTCGTGGCCGTAGAGCGGCATGCCCGCCTCGAGGCGGAGCGTGTCGCGGCAGGCGAGGCCGGTCGGCAGGAGGCCGAGCGGAGTGCCGGCGGCGACGAGCGCCTCCCACAGGGCGACCGCGTCCTCGGTGGCGACGTACAGCTCGTAGCCGTCCTCGCCCGTGTACCCGGTGCGCGCGACGAGCACGTCCTGGCCGGCGAAGCGCGCCGCGGTGGCGCGGTAGTAGCGGAGCGCCTCGAGCGGCGTCGCGGTGTCGAGCCCGGCGGTGGCCTCGAGGATCGCCCGGGAGACCGGGCCCTGCACGGCGATGAGGGCGACGTCGTCGCTCGCGTCGTCGACCTCCACGTCGTCCCGTCCCGCGGCGGCCTCGGCGAGGACGGCGAGCACGGGGTCGTGGTTGCCCGCGTTGGCCACCACGAGGAAGGACTCCTCGCCCGTGCGGTAGACGATGAGGTCGTCGACGATGCCGCCGGAGGGATCCAGCAGCAGCGTGTACTTCGCCTGCCATTCGGCGATGGCGGACAGCTTCCCGGCGAGCACGGAGTCGAGGAACCGGGCGGCGCCCTCCCCCTCCACGGCGATCTCGGCCATGTGCGAGATGTCGAAGATGCCCGCGGCCTCGCGCACGGCGCGGTGCTCGGCGAGATCGCTCGTGTAGCGGACGGGCATGAGCCAGCCGGCGAAGTCGGTGAAGGAGGCGCCGGCGGCCTCGTGCACGGCGTGCAGCGGGGATCGGCGGGGCGGGGCGCCGGCCGCCGCGTCGGGCGCGGTGCCGGCCGGTGCGGTTCCTGCGGGTGCGTCGGGCATGGAGTCCTCCGGTCGTGACCGGCGCGGGCGCCGGGTGCGGGACTCCCCCTCTGTCATGTGCCTGAGAGCTTCGCGCCGTCCGAGGAGGGTGCTTTCACCGTGGGCGAGCCGTGCGGGACGACTGCTTTTCAGAGTGGCCAGTGCATCGCGGTACGTGGACCTGAGAGATTGGCGGGGAGGCTTGCTCCTTCGGTGCTCCCGGAGGAGCTCTCCCGCGATGCGTGCGCGGCCGTGTTGTGGGCTCCAGCATATCGAGCGGGACGTTTCGGGCGTGTGACGATCCCGCATCCGGTGGCCGTCACCCGCACGCGACGACGCCGCCGCGTCCTCGTCGGATGCGGCGGCGTCGGGTGGTCGGGTCGAGCCGGCGTCAGATCGCGTCGGGCGAGGGCGCGGCGGGAGCCTGGGGCGCGCCGTCCTCGTCGCTGTCGATGACGCGGCGCACGTCGTCGGCGAGCTGCGCGACGCCCTCGGGCATCATCTCGAAGCCGTCGGTGGTGCCGACGTTGATGACGAGGCCGGTGCCCTCGGGGATCGCCTGCACGAGCTCGGCGGCGGGGATGGTGGCGACGTGGTCCGCGACGCTCGTGACCTTCTCGTCGATGCGGTCCTCGTGCGTGAACGCGGCGAGCATGGGCACGCCGTCGCGGTCGAAGAGGACCGGCTGGAGCTGGTCGGTCTCGGGAGTGAGGGGCGTGGCGGTGGGCACCACGACCGTCGTGTTGATGAACTCCGTGAGGACGGCGGTCATGTCGGACTCGCCGGCCTGGCCGCGCGCGATGGCCTGCTCGAGGGGGGTGGGCTCTCGGTCCTGTGAATCGGTCATGCCCCCATCGTGCCCGATCGAGCGGCGCGGCGCCTGACCGGGCGGCGGTCGCCGGCGTCGGCGCGGGCGTCCGCGAGGCTGGTGGGTCGCGTCACCGAGTTAGGATCTACCTTTCCCGTCCGCCACCCGTCCCGAGGGGAGCCGCCCGTGCCGATCGGACGCCAGCGCCCCCGCGGCGAACTCGAGGCCGCCATCATGGACGCGCTCTGGGACGCCGATGAGCCGCTCACGGCCAAGGACGTCGTCGCCCGCATCGCGGATCCGCGTCCCGCGCTCACGACCGTGCTCACGGTGCTGGAGCGGCTCGGCCAGAAGGGCCTCGTGACGCGCTCGGACGAGGCGCGGTCGCTGACGTTCGCGCCCGTGCGCTCCCGCACGGACCACGCGGCGTCGCTCATGTCGGGCGCGCTCGCGGCCACCAAGGACCGCGAGGCGGCGCTCCTGCGCTTCGCCGGCACGCTCGACGGCGACGACCTCACGGCGCTCCGCCGCGCGCTCGGCGCGGACGACCCGGCCTAGCGCTCGTCGTCCTCGCCGTCGGTCGGCCCGCCGACGCTCCGGCCGTCCTCGCCCGGGAAGCGACGCGACGAGCGGCGCACCACGCCGAGCACCACGAGCACGGCGGCCGCGAGGATCACGAGGCCGATGAGCACGAACACCCACACGGGCGTCGTCTCGGCGGCCTCGGCGATGGGCACGGACTCGCCCGACCGCGCGTCGGCTGTGGGCGCGGAGGCCGCGGATCCGCCCTGCGTGGTCATGGTGCCCTCCGGCTCGGGCGTCGCGGTGGGCGCGCTGCCCGCCCAGGCGTCGCCGCACGCGGGCGCCTGGAGGATCGCCGGGCCGCCGACCGTGTCGCCCGCGGGCGCGTAGGTGAAGGAGTAGGTGCCGTCGATGGGGTGGCTGTCGCTCGAGACCGCGCGCCAGGTGACCTGGTAGGTGCCGGCCGTGCCGAGGGCGATGCGGCTCGTGGCGGTGGATCCGTCGACCGTGACGCAGCCGTCCTCGTGGAAGGAGCCGTCGGAGGTGTTGACGACCTGGATGGCGAAGCCCGAGTTCTGCGCGTCGAGCTTCAGGAGCTCCTCGCTGAAGTCGAGCGCGATGCTGCCGGGCTCGGCCGTGACGGTGGCGTCGGCCGCGGGCGTGGATCCGACGAGCCGGTCGTGCGCGGACGCCGGGCCCGCCGCCAGGAGCGCGCCCCCGACGACGAGCACGGCCGCACCCGCGGCGAGCGCGGCGCGGCGGAGGGCGGACGGGGTGCGGGGGTGGAGCGGAGACGCCATGCCCTCATCATCCCCCGCGGCGGGCGCATCCGCTCCGGGCCCGATCGTCGTTCGTCGTCGATTCCTTCGTCCGCCATGGGTAGCCTGGCGAGGACGATCGCTGCTGCCGGGGGGTGCTGCGTTGGCTCCGGCCGTGATGTCCCCGGCGGACGCACCGCTCCCGACCGGCCCGCCTCCGTCCGGCCCGGGCGCCCGGCCGACCGAAGGACCACGGACCGCACCTTGCTCGACTCGCTCACGCTCCGCATCGCCTTCGGCGTCACCTCCCTGGTGCTGCTGTTGCTCTTCGCGCTCGTCACCTACCGCGGCACGCGCTCGTCCTTCAGCTTCTGGTGGTGCGCGGCGATCGCGCTGTTCATGACCGGATCCCTCGCCTACGTCCTCGACGGCACCGGCGGCCAGGTCTGGGCGAACCCGCTCGGCAACGGGCTCATCGTCTCCGGCTCCGCATCCATGTGGATGGGGAGCCGCTCCCTCCGCGACCGGCCGACCCCGTGGTGGCTCGTCGTCGCGCCGGCCGTGCTGGTGACGGCCGTCTCCAGCGCCGACTCGCCCGCGACGAACGACTGGTCGGGCGGGCCCCTCTTCCTCGCGCTCATGGCGGGGCTGATCGGGCTCTCGAGCCGGGAGTTCGCGATGCTGGACGCGGCGTACTCGCGCACGCGCTGGCCGCTGCTGCTCGCCTCCGGCGCGCTCTCGGCCTACTACGGCGGGCGCTTCGTCGCGTTCCTCGCGGTCGGCCCTCGGGGCGAGGTCTTCACGACGTGGTTCGGCACGCCGTCGACCGCGCTGATCACGCTCGTCCTGCTCGTCGTCGTGTCGTTCAGCATGGCGTCGCTGAGCGGCGAGCAGGCGGCCAAGGCGTACGCGGCCCGCGCGGCCGTGTCGCGGGAGGAGCTGGTGGAGGGCGGCGGCGTGCAGCGGCGGCTCCTCCCCCGCACCGTGCCCGACCTGCAGGGATACGAGGTCGCGGGCGCGTGCGTTCCGAGCGGCGCCGTGAGCGGCGACTTCTTCGACTGGCAGCGGACGCCCGACGGCCTCGTCGTGACCCTGGCCGACGTGATGGGCAAGGGCGTCGGGGCCGCCGTGATCGCCGCGACCGTGCGGGCGTCGCTCCGGATCGCGCTGCCGGGCGAGGATCCGGCGCGCACCATGTCCGTCGTCGACCGGGCCGTCGAGCCCGACCTCGAGGCGAACGACGCCTTCGTCACGCTGCTGCACCTCCGGCTCGAGGCCGCGAGCGGCGGGATCACGGCCGTGGACGCGGGGCACGGCCTCGGCGTCGTCTGCCGGGTGGACGGCACGCGGGAGACGATCCCGTCGCGGAACCTTCCGCTCGGCGCGCTGGGCACGCAGGAGTGGGCGACCAGCTCGATGCGCCTCGATCCCGGCGACCTCCTCCTCATCTGCAGCGACGGGGTGCTCGACCTCTTCGACGGGTCGGTAGAGTCGCTCGACCTGGCCGTCGACGCGGCCACGTCCGGCGGGCCGCGCGCGATCGACGCGGTGCTCGGGATCACGGGCCGGGTGGCCGAGCACTCCCTGCCCGACGACGTGACCGTCGTGGCGATCCGGCGGCTGGGGGCCGACGCGCCGGATGCCGCCCGGTCGTGACGCGGGCGCCTGGGCAGGGCGCCATCCGGAGGGGCACAGTGGGGGGACGGGCGCGCGAGGACGCCCGCACCGAGCACGAGGAGGATCCGTGGCCCCCGACGACGACATGCCGAGCACCATCCGCCGCTCCCCCGAGCACGCGCAGGCCACCTGGTCGGCGGCGCACGCCGCGGCCGAGGAGCAGTACGGATCCGGCGAGCGCGCCGAGCGCACCGCCTACGCCGCGCTCAAGCACGGCTTCGAGAAGGTCGGCGACCACTGGGAGCCGAAGGACGAGGCGGGCCCGTCGGACGACGGCGCCGAGCGGCGCGGCGCGGGTACGGCGGGCGGCGTCGACGCGAACGCCTCGAAGGCGCACCTGATGGAGGTCGCGCGCCGCCTCGACGTGCGCGGACGCAGCCGCATGACGAAGGACGAGCTGGTCGACGGGATCCGGAAGGCGAACGACCGGGAGACGCGGAAGGCGCGCGGACGCGACAGCTGAGGCGGGGCCTACGGCAGGTCGATCCGGAACAGCTCGCATTCCGCGTCGTAGTAGGCGCGCGTGCGGCCGACGCCGCGCATCCCGATGCGGCGGGCCACCGCCTGCGACGCCGCGTTGGCCGGCTTCGTGACCGCGAGCACGCGCGCGAGGCCGCCGTCCGCCGCGTGAGCGAGCACCCGGCGGGCCGCCTCGGTCGCGATGCCGCGGCCCCAGGCATCCGGATGCAGGTGCCAGCCGATCTCGGTCTCGCCCTCGTCGGGCGCGTCGCGCGGCGCCGGGTCGTCGTCGGCGACCGGATCCGCGGACGCCGGCAGGTCCTTGAGCAGCAGCGTGCCGAGGAGGCCCCCGCCGTCGCGGTCGGCGATCGCCCATACCCCGCGCACCGGGTGCTCGAGGCCGGCGTAGCGGGCGGCGCGCGCGACGGCCTGCGCGGGATCCGTCTGCACCTGGCCCGAGCCCAGCCAGCGCTGCACGTCGGGCCGGGAGTGCAGGTCGAGCAGGAAGGGCGCGTCGGCCTCGGTGTAGCGGCGGAGGAGCAGGCGGTCGGTGGCGAGATCGGGCATCGGACCAGGGTAGGGGGCGGGGCGCTGGCTCCGCAGCGGCGCCCGGGCGGCGACGTCGGTGGCTCCCCGTACCGTGACCGCATGCCCGAACCGGTGGACGCGTGGTGGGCGCGGCGCCGCTGGTCGCGCGGCCTCGACGTGCCGTACCCGGTGGGCTCCTACCGGGAGGCGTGGGCGTCGTTCCCCGTGCTCATCCGGCAGTACCACCCGGAGTTCAACCGCGGCATCACGCTCACGCAGGTGCCGCCCGCGGCCGACGTGCTCCTCACCTGGCAGTGCGACGTCGGCCACGTCTTCGTCGCCACCCCCGAGGAGCAGCGGATGCGGCCGGGCCGCGAGCGCCGGCGGTCGTCGTGGTGCCCGGACTGCGCGGAGGCCGCCGCGCCGCGCACGCCCGTGCTGCCCATGGCCGACCGGGTGCGCTGGCCGGGGGCGTCGCCGCTCGTCGCGGGGCCGGTGGCGGGCGGATCCGAGGCGCGGCCGGGCATCGCGGCGCGGCCGGGCACCGGCTCCACCGGGTCGCGCCCGTCGCCCGGCGACGCCTCGCGCGGCCGCCGCGCATCCCGCGACGGGACGCCGTCGACCCGCGGCACCGCACGCGACCGACGCGGGAAGGACGGCACGCCGAGCAGCGGAGCGCCGGCCGCCGCCGCGTCGGCTCCTCCCGCTGCCGCTGCCGGCCCCGCTCCCGCTGCCGGCCCCGCGCTCCGCCGCGCCGCTCCCGGTCCGGCCGCGCCGACCGCCCGCGCCCGCCGCTCCCCCGGCGTCTGCGCGAAGACGCCCGATCTGCCCGTCGGCGAGCCGTTCGCCAGCGCGTGCGCGCCGCCGCCCGCATCCGCCGTCGAGGAGCGCCTCCGGCAGGACCTCGCCGCGCGCCTGGAGCACACGCCGGGCCTCACGGCCGTGCGCCTCTCGCGGCCGTTCTTCGAGCACCTCGAGGCGTGGCCCGACATCGTGCTGCCGGAGCTGCGCGTCGCGATCGAGTACGACTCCACCGGTCGCCACGGCCTCGAACACGTGGGCCGCCGCGAGGAGGCCGACCGGCGCAAGGACCGCGCGCTGCGGGCCGCCGGGTGGGAGGTGATCCGCATCCGCACCGGCAAGCTCCCGCCCCTCGGGCCCTACGACCTGTGCGTGTCGGGCCTCACCCGCGGCACGGTGGACGCCCTGCTCGACCGGCTGCGCGAGATCCGCGGGCCGCTGTTCGTGGACGCCTACCTGCGCGATGCGCCGCCGTCGGCCGCCGCCGGGTGATCCCCGCGCCCGTGCCGTCCACGCCGGCCGCATAGGCCACGCCAGCAGCACCCGCCGCACCGCCGCACCGCGCACCGCCGCGGCGATCGTCAGCTGACCCGCAGCGCCAGCGCCTCGCTCCGCCACCGCGCGAGCAGCTGCCACGGATCCGGCTGCCCCGCGGCGAGCGCGGCGACATGCGCCCGCAGCTCGTCGTCGAGCGCGAACCACTCCGTGCGGTCGAACCGCTGCCGGGCGAACCGCGCGTGCCGCGCCCGCTCCACCGCCCGGCCGCCGCGCTCGAACGCCAGCAGCTCGTCGTGCCGGAGCGTGCCGAGGCGCTGCCGCGGGTTCGCGCTCGTGCCGATCTTCATCCGGTCGCCGAAGCGGATGTAGTAGACGACGTCGACCCGCGGCGCCGCCAGCTCGCCGTCCGGATGGTCGCCGTGCCGCCACTCGCACACGGCGCAGAGCCACGCGGACGGGAAGCGCACGCCGAGGCGGGATCCGCACGCCGGGCACGGCGACGGCAGCGCGTCCTCCACGCCGTTCGCGCGCTCCGCCCACGTGGCCGCGGCCACGAGGTGCGCGGAGCAGAGCGGCACGGGGGCGCCGGGCTCGGCGGGGGCGGGGCACGCCTCGGCGCGGCACCCGGCGGATCCGGTCGACGTCATGCCCCGACGCTAGGCGCGAGGGCCGACACCGGCGCCGCGCGGGCGGCGCGTCACGCCTCAGCGCGCCGCCCGCACCACCACGGGCGCCTCGTCCTCGAGGCCGCGGCGGAGCTCGACGGAGGTCCACGGCACGGGCGCGTCGGCGAAGATCGGCTCGAGCACCTCCCACATGATGCGGCGGTCCGGTCCCACGAAGTAGACGTCGTAGGAGCCGTCGCCGAACTCGTTGCCGTCGATCGCGCCCGCCTCGAGCAGCTGCAGAGCATCGTCGCCCGCGGTCTCGGTGGCGGCGAGCGACTCGAACGCCTCGTACGCGGACGCCGCCTCGCCCGACTCGAAGCGGAGCACCACCCAGTCGTCGGGCTCGTCCTCGCGGGTCCAGGGGCGCGCGACCGCGACGATCGCCATGGTGAGGCCGGTGATGATCCCGGTGAGGAGGAGCGCGCGGATCCGGGGCGTCATGCGCCCGCCCGCCCGGTGTCGACTGCTGATGCGCTCATGCGGCCTCCCCTCCCGGCGGCCGCCCGGAAGACGGCGGTCTCGGCCCAGTATCCCCTGTCGCCCGCCCGCATGACGTGTCGGCCGCGGCCCTGGACCGGGAACGGTCCTGATGGGTAGCTTTCCCCCCAACGAGCAGGCGACCCGCCCGCCGACCCATCCGCTTCGCCGAAGGAGCGCCGTGTCCGACCCGAGCACGCACGAGGAGCTGATCGCCTCCATGGCGACCGTCTTCGACCTGATGGACGCTGCCACCCTCGACGCCTGGGAGGGGCTCACCGGCCTGCAGATCCAGCTGCTGCGCGTCGTCGCGACCGGCATGCACGTGGACCGCCAGTCGCTCTCCATGTGGACCCGAACCTCGCGCGCGGCCCTCGTGCCGAGCCTCGCGGCGCTGCTGCAGCGGCGGATCCTCGCGGAGGAGACGGACGACCGGGGTGCGCACCTCGTCGTCGGGCCCGTCGGCCGCCAGATCCTCGAGACGGTGCTGCGCGCCCGCATCGACTGGATCCGCGGAGCCTGCGCCGCCGTGCGCCCGCCCGTCGACGAGGGCGAGCTCCGGCACGCGATCGGCGCGCTGCAGCGCATCGCCGAGGGCGCCTGAGCCCCCTCTCGCACCGAGCCCCGCGGGAATCCGCCCCCTCGACCCCTCGCCACCACGCCCCTAGGGTGGGGAAATGGCGAACACGAGCGAGGCCCAGGCACCCCCGCGATCCGAGCTGAAGCGCTCCATCACGGTCAAACAGCTGTACTTCTACGTGGTCGGCGACGTGCTCGGCTCCGGCATCTACGTGCTCGTGGGCCTCGTGGCCGCGGCCGTGGGCGGCGCGTTCTGGATGGCGTTCCTCGTGGGCGTCTCCATCGCGACCATCACGGGCCTCGCCTACGCGGAGCTCGTCACGAAGTACCCGCAGGCCGCCGGCGCCTCGCTCTACATCAACAAGGCGTTCCGCAGCCCCGTGCTCACGTTCTTCATCACCATCTGCATGCTGAGCGCCAACATGGCCGCGGTCGGCTCGCTCGCCGCCGGCTTCGTCCGCTACCTCAGCGACCTCATCGGCCTGCCCGAGTCGGCGATCTGGGGGACGACCGGGATCGCGGTCGCGTTCGTGGCGGTCATCACGCTCATCAACCTCATCGGCATCACCGAGTCGGTGGTCGCGAACGTGATCATGACGTTCGTCGAGATCACCGGCCTCATCGTGGTGGTGGCCATCGGCGTCATCGCGCTCGTCGAGGGCGTCGGAGACCCGGCCGTGCTGCTGCAGTTCCAGGTCGAGGGCGGCGCCGGATCCGCGGTGCTGGCCGTCCTCGCCGGCGTCTCGCTCGCCTTCTTCGCCATGACCGGCTTCGAGAACGCGGCCAACGTGGCCGAGGAGACGGTGGATCCGTCGCGCGCGTTCCCCCGCGCCCTCATCGGCGGCATGATGACCGCCGGCGTCGTCTACGTGCTCGTGTCGATGGCCGCGGCCCTCGCGGTGCCGATCGGCGACCTCGCGGGCAACACGCTCCTCGAGGTGATCCGCGCCGACCTCTTCTTCATCCCCGCCGCCGTGATGCTCGTGATCTTCGCGCTGATCGCGATGGTCGCCATCAGCAACACGGCGCTCGTGACCGTGGTGGCCCAGTCGCGGATCCTGTTCGGCATGGCGCGCGAGAACGTCGTGCCGTCGGTCTTCGCGAAGGTGCACCCGGTGCGCCGCAGCCCGTACGTGGCGCTGATCTTCGGCGGCGCCGTCGTGGCGTCGCTGCTGATCATCGGCGCGGCCATCCGCTCCAGCCAGGCCGGCATCCCCGAGGACCAGCGGCTCGACATCGTCGACCGCCTCGCCACCATCACCGTCGTGTTCCTCCTCTTCATCTACGCGCTCGTGATCGTCGCCTGCCTCAAGCTCCGCGGCCACGACGAGACGGACGACACGTACCGGGCGAACACGCCGCTCCTCATCGTGGGGATCCTCGGCAACGTCGCCGTGCTGATCTACACGCTCGTCGACGACCCGGCGGCCCTGTTCTGGGTCGGCGGGCTCCTCGCGCTCGGGCTCGTGCTGTACCTCGCGCAGCGCACGTTCGGGAAGACCCCGCCGGACCTCGAGGCGGCCGCCGGTGTCGCCGCGGCCGGCCCGACCGACCGGGAGGTCTGAGCCGTGCATGTCATCGTCACCACCGACGGATCCCGCGCCTCGCTCGAGGCCGCCCGCCAGTTCCAGGTGATCGCGGACTCCCGCGAGATCACCGAGGTCAGCGTGCTCGCCGTCGTGAGCCCGTACGCCGCCGCCCCCTTCGCCAACGAGCTCGGCCCGCGCCGCGCGCACGGCCAGACCGAGCTGAGCTACCGCCGCGACGCGGAGGCCGCCGTGGCGACGGTCGCCGGGGTCTTCGACGGCTGGGGCCCGACCATCCACCGCGAGGTGCGGAGCGGATCCCCCGCCACCGAGATCATCCGCGCCGCCGAGGAGCTCTCCGCGGGCCTCATCTCCATGGCCGCCGGCAGCCGCGGCCTCACCGCGACGATCCTCCTGGGCAGCACCGCGTCGCGCGTGCAGCACTCGGCGCCGTGCCCGGTGCTGATCTGCCGGCCGACGGTGCGCGGGCCAGCTTAGAGCGAAATAGATAACGCGGGTAATAGGGTCGTCACCACCAACATTGAGCGCCTGTCACGCCATCTTCACGTGGCCGTGCCGGCAGGGCTTGGAATCCGGCGCTCGGCAGATCTGCTCTCTTCCTGAGCCCGTACGTCGTTGCGACATCACACCGAGACACGCACTACCATCAGGCATGAAGACTCGAATGGAACTGACGAATAATGTCGCATCATTTACTATTATGAGCGTGTCGGACCTCAGGAAATCATGGGACGCGTCTAGCGTCTACCTTCGCGATCTCCATCAGTGCTCCGGCTTCTGTCGAGCTCAGCGCGACCTGTTTCACGTGCCCTGTTGCGATTACATGCACGGGCTTGATCACCAGCGAGCCATTGACGATGCCTGCAAGTACCTGCGCGCGAATTACACAGGCCGGGTCCTCGGGACCATACCCATCCAGCATGTCTCGTCTGGCCTAGCACCCAACTCGCCGCAGGCTGAGTTGACGCTCTCGTTTCTAACAGATCCTGTCATGATCAAGGCAGGTAGGATTTTCGACAACGGACGGCACCGAGCGACGGCTCTCTTCGACGCGGGAGTGTCGAGGAGCCTTCCGGTCCTTCTGACACCATGATCGCCTCGATTCGATCGACTCCCGTGGAAACGGTTCTTCATCAAAAGGCCGGAAAGGTTCGGAAGCGCTAATCGCTGATGGTGCGCGGGCCCGTCGCCGACTAGCTGTCGGGCGTCGCGGCCGCCGTCGCGATCAGCGTCGTCAGCGTGCTCGGGTCCACCGGTCCGAGGATCCGCGAGCTGACGCGCCCCTCCGGGTCGAGCACGAGCGTCGAGGGGGTCGCGTTCGGCGCGGTGCGGGCCGCGAAGGCGAGCTGCACCGCGTTGTCCTCGACATCGAGCACGTTCTCGTAGGGGATGTCGTAGGTGTCCACGAACGACCGGACGGTATCGGCCGAGTCGCTGGTGTCGACGCCGAGGAACGTGGCCGTGTCCGACGTCGCCGCGCTGACCTCGCGGAGGTCCTTCGCCTCGAGCCGGCACGGACCGCAGCCGGCGTACCAGAAGTTGACGACCAGGACCTTCCCGCGGAACTGCTCCGCGGTCACGTCGGCGCCGGATGCGTCCGGCGCGCGGAAGGAGATCGGGTCGCCTCGCTCGCTCACCGGGAACTCCGTGACGCGGGCGTCGCCGGAGCCGCCGCCGTCGCCCGAGCGGAACTCGCTCGCGAGCTCGTCCGTCGCGGTGCACCCGGCGAGCGCCAGCGCGGCCGCGACCGCGAGGGCGGCGGCGAGGGGGCGGCGGATCATGCGGCCATGCTACGGCGCGACGCCGGGCCGGAGCCCGGGCCGGACGGACGCCGCGGCACCCGCGAGGCCCGCCACGCGCCCCGCCCGAATGTAAAGCCCATGTGAACACTTCGCGGTGGCGTCGATAGCGTGCGTATCGTGCTCATCACCTCCCGGCCGACGCCTGGCGCACCGAGCGGGAGGATCCCCCACCCGAGAACGCCGACCCGCACGGAGGCCCTCATGGCACCCGCACCCCAGCTGCACAAGGGACTGACGCAGAGACAGCTCAGCATGATCGCGATCGGCGGGGTGATCGGCGCCGGGCTCTTCGTCGGCTCCGGCGTCGTGATCAACGGCGCCGGCCCCGGCGCGTTCCTCACCTACGCGATCTCGGGCGTCCTCATCATCCTGGTGATGCGGATGCTCGGCGAGATGGCCACCGCGAACCCCAGCACCGGCTCCTTCGCCGACTACGCCCGGCAGGCCCTCGGCGGCTGGGCCGGCTTCTCGATGGGCTGGCTCTACTGGTACTTCTGGGTCATCGTGGTCGGCTTCGAGGCGGTCGCCGGCGCGAAGGCCCTCACCTACTGGTTCGATGCGCCGCTCTGGCTGCTGTCCCTCGGGCTCATGGCGCTGATGACCGCCACGAACCTCGTCTCCGTCGGCGCGTTCGGGGCGTTCGAGTACTGGTTCGCGGGGATCAAGGTGGCCGCCATCATCCTGTTCCTCGGCCTCGGCGGGCTGTACGTGCTCGGCATCTGGCCGGGCCGCTCCCCCGACTTCTCGAACCTCGTCGCGCACGGCGGCTTCTTCCCTAACGGCGTCGGCGCGATCTTCTCCTCGGTCGTCGTCGTGATCTTCTCGATGGTCGGCGCGGAGATCGCCACCATCGCCGCGGCCGAGTCGAAGGACCCGGCGACCGCGATCCGGAAGTCCACCAACTCGGTGATCCTCCGCATCTCCCTCTTCTTCGTCGGATCCCTGTTCCTCCTCGCCGTGATCCTCCCGTGGGACTCCACGGAGCTCGGCGCCTCGCCCTTCGTGAGCGCCTTCGACCAGATGGGCATCCCGTTCGCGGGCGACGTGATGAACGCGGTCGTGCTCACGGCCGTGCTCTCGTGCCTCAACTCCGGGCTGTACACGGCGTCGCGCATGCTCTTCGTGCTCGCCGGCCGGCGCGAGGCGCCCGCGCGGCTGCTGCAGGTGACCTCGCGGGGCGTGCCGCGCGCGGCGATCCTGCTCTCCTCGGTCGTCGGCTTCCTCTGCGTGATCGCCGCGGCCGTCTCCCCCGACACCGTCTTCCTGTTCCTGCTCAACTCCTCGGGCGCGATCATCCTGTTCGTGTACCTGCTCATCGCGATCTCGCAGATCGTGCTCCGCCGCCGCAACGGATCCTCGGGGCTCGTCGTGCGGATGTGGCTGTTCCCGGGCCTGTCGATCCTCACGGTCGCGGGGATCGTGGCGGTGCTCGTGCAGATGGCGCTGGATCCCGAGATCCGCCCGCAGCTCGTGCTGAGCCTCGTGGCGTGGGCGGTCGTGCTCGTGCTGTACGTGGTGACGAAGGCGCGCGGCGGGTCGGTGGATCCGGTGGCGGCGGAGCCCGTCGACGCATCGGAGACCGCCATCCCGGTGGCGCGCGAGGCCTGATCCCTCCCGCCGGGGTCGGCGGGCCCGCTGGTTAGGCTGGCCGCATGGCGACAGTGATCCTCGTGCGGCACGGACGAACGACAGCGAATGCGACCGGGATCCTGGCGGGGCGCACCCCCGGCGTCGACCTCGACGACACCGGACGCGACCAGGCCGACCGCGCGGGCGACCGCCTCGCCGCGGTGCCGTTGGCGGCCGTGGTCTCCAGCCCGCTGCAGCGCTGTTGGGAGACCGCGCAGCGGATCCTCGAGCGGCAGCAGGCGAAGCCCGCCCAGCCCGTCGACCCCGACCTCACCGAGTGCGACTACGGCGACTGGCAGGGCCGCGCCCTCGCCGACCTCGCGAAGGAGGACCTCTGGTCGCGCGTGCAGTCGCACCCGTCGTCGGTCGTCTTCCCCGGCGGCGAGTCCATGGCCGGGATGCAGGCGCGCGCGGTCGCCGCGATCCGCCGCCACGACGCCGCCATCGAGGCCGAGCACGGACCCGGAGCCGTGTGGGTCGCGGTGAGCCACGGCGACGTGATCAAGTCGATCCTCGCCGACGCCCTCGGCACGCACCTCGACCTGTTCCAGCGCATCGACGTGGGCCCCGCCTCCCTCTCGATCGTGCGGTACGGCGCAGGCCGGCCCACCGTCCACGCGACGAACACCGACGCGGGCGACCTCTCCTGGCTGGCGGCGAGCGTCGGATCCGACGATGCGCCCGTCGGCGGCGGCGCCGGGCACAGGACGCCGTGACAAGGTGCGCCTAGGCTGAACCCATGCCCACACGAGCCCTCGAATTCGACTGGCCGGACCGGGCCGTGGTCGGCACCATCGGCCTCCCGGGCGCGCGCACCTTCTACTTCCAGGTGCGCTCCGGCCCGCAGCTGGTGACCATCGCCCTCGAGAAGCAGCAGTCCGCGCTCCTCGCGGAGAAGATCGACGAGATCCTCGACCAGCTCGTCACCGTCGAAGGCAACCCGTTCAGCATCCCCGAGAGCACGCCCCCGGAGCTCGTCGACAACGACCCGCTCGAGGACGTCGACGAGCGCTGGCGCACCGGCGCGATGGGCCTCGGCTGGGATCCGTCGATGGCCCAGGTGGTCATCGAGGCGTACCCGCTCGCGGAGGACGACGACAGCGACGACTTCGACCTGCCGAGCGACGACGACTCGGCCGACACCGAGATGCTCGTGGTGCGCATGCCCGTCGGCGCGGCCCGCGCGTTCGCGAAGCGCACCCACGAGATAGTGGGCGCCGGCCGCCCCATCTGCGCCCTGTGCGGCTACCCCATCGACCCCGACGGGCACATCCACACCTTCCCCGACGAATGATGTCGGAGACGGACCCGCTGGACGGCGAGCTGATCGTCACCGGCCGCATCCGCACCGCTTCGAACGCGACCTTCCTCGGGACGATCGGCGACGTGGCCGTCGTCTACAAGCCGATCCGCGGCGAGAATCCGCTCTGGGACTTCCCCGACGCGGTGCTCGCGCATCGCGAGGTCGCCGCGTACCTCGTCTCCGAGGCCCTCGGCTGGGGCATCGTGCCGCGCACGTGGCTCCGTGACGGCCCGGCGGGCGAGGGCATGGTGCAGCTCTGGCAGGACGAGGATCCCGACCAGGACGCCGTCGACCTGATCCCCGCGGCCGAGATCCCGGAGACGGGCTACCGCACGGTCCTCGGCGGCGAGGACGAGGAGGGCAACACGGTCGCCCTCATCCACGAGGACACCCCGGCGCTGCGCCGCATGGCCGTCTTCGACGTGATCGTCAACAACGCCGACCGCAAGGGCTTCCACGTGCTCGCCATGCCCGACGGCCACCGCTTCGGCGTCGACCACGGCCTCACCTTCCATGAGGAGCACAAGCTGCGGACGGTGCTGTGGGGGTGGGTCGGGGATCCGCTCACCGAGGAGGAGCTCTCCGGGGTCGATCGGTTGCTCGCGGGGCTCGACGGGGAACTGGGGCGGGAGCTGGCGAGGTTGTTGACGGTGGAGGAAGTCGCGGCGCTGGCGGCGCGGTGCACGCGGTTGCGTGCGGCGGCGCGGTTCCCGGCGCCGGCGGGACAGTCGTCTGCGGTGCCCTGGCCGCTCTTTTAAAGACCACGCAACGTGCTCCGTCTGCACAAGGGACTGCATCGAGCGCAACCTTCGCTGGGCCACGCCCCCACTCCGACTCGTCGCTTTTGACGCCGCTCAAGCTCGTGAGCACGCGCGCTTCTGGCGCGGAAGTTGGATGACGGCTGGATAAATCATGCTCTATCGAGCGCGCATCGTATGCGCTCTTGGGCTGTATATCCGCGCGCGGCGTGCTTAGCTCTCAGCTATCGTCGCCCTCTGCCCAGGTGGGCCCTCGGCACTACGGCCGAGCTCAACTCCACCCGGATGCGCCAGACAGACGTGTAAGTTGCACATGCATTATGATGCAAATGCGAAACTGCGCGCTTATGCGCTTCACACGTAGTACACGGAACAACCTCACGGAACTAGAGACGCAAATATGGCTAAAGATCACTATCTTCCGGCAACCCTCATCGCTAGATTTGCCAGCCAGGACGGTGCGGAACCTCGCCGCCGTAAGGTGTACGTCCTTCGTGAAAACGGTGTCGTAACTCGCTCCAGGGTGGATACCATTGGATACGCGAACGATCTTTATAACGTCGACCCCATGATGTTCCCTACATCGGGCACAAGAAGTGTCGACTTGACTTGGGACGCATACGAATCACGCCTTGCCGGCGCTCTGGACCATCTCATCGAAGGATCCCTCAGCGCCGAGGATTGGATCGACGTAGTTGTCCCTTTCGTATCAGCCGCTTTCGGACGCGACGAGTCCTACGAAGCGCGCGTGATAGAGCGCCTTGCAGGCATGGAGAGTGAGGACGAAGATCTGTCAAGCATTCATGCCCTCATGAAGAGCCAGACAAACATAAACATCAACCGAATACGGGAGCGTGATCGATTTGCTGCTCGCGCGTTGGCGTGTGCGTGGGAGCTACTCGAATTTGATGGCGAGCTAATTCTACCCGATATGGGATTCGTGCCGATCATCGCCAACCGAGACCCAGATGAAGTTGTGTATTTCATGCCGATTGGCAGGCATCACGGGCTGCTTCTAACACCCCGCGCCGAGGGCACCATCGCACAGCGGGCGCCTACAGGTTTTGCCCTACGCATACCGCGCAGAAAGTGCGATGTGACGGCTTTCAATGAAGAACTAGCTCGAGTCGCTCGGCGTTTCATGGTTGGTCCCCAGGCCACCCTTGCGACCCTCGCGCCATTATTCGGATCTCGAACCCTTGCCGAGATCGATAGAACGCTGGATTTCTGGCCCTTTAACGTGGAGACTCGCCGGCTTGGCGGGATGACAAGTGTCGTCAGCGACGTCATACATGGCGCCATCACGTCCTTGGACGGCGTCTACATGGACGGGAATAGCAGCATTGCAGCCTTGGAGCCCAGAGCCGTAGTCGTGGGCGGGTCGCCGAAAAGGCTAGCCTCCCATGTGCTGGCCTTGACCGCGACTGGTCTTGAACTCAAAGTTCACCACCCGTCCACCCCAGAGAGCAAAATGAAGCGTTTCTTACGCCTGCTGCGGAACGGTTCAGCCGCGGGCCGGGGATAAATGCTGAAATAGCAAGTTCAGTGAGAGCGAACATCAGAGCAGCGGCGACTTTATACGGCATTGACGACAGATCGATCAACGGACCAAGCCGTTCCTAGTGCGGTACTCTTATTCACTCAGGAACTATTGATCAGTTGTTGAACCGGAACTCCACAACGTCCCCGTCCTGCATGACATACTCCTTGCCCTCGATGCGGGCCTTGCCCTTGGAGCGCGCCTCGGCGATCGAGCCGGTCTCGACCAGGTCGTCGTAGGAGACGACCTCGGCCTTGATGAAGCCCTTCTCGAAGTCGGTGTGGATCACGCCGGCCGCCTGCGGGGCCTTCCAGCCACGGCCGATGGTCCAGGCCCGCGTCTCCTTGGGGCCCGCCGTCAGATAGGTCTGGAGGCCGAGGGTCTCGAAGCCGATGCGGGCGAGCTGGTCGAGGCCCGACTCCTCCTGGCCGGTGCTCGCGAGCATCTCGGCGGCGTCCTCGGGGTCGAGCTCGATGAGCTCCGACTCGATCTTCGCGTCGAGGAACACGGCCTGCGCGGGCGCCACGAGGGCGGCCAGCTCGTCGAGACGACCCTTGTCGCCGAGCACCTGCTCGTCGACGTTGAACACGTAGATGAAGGGCTTCGCGGTCAGCAGGCCGAGCTCGCGGACGGGCTCCAGGTCGATCTTCGACGCCGACAGCGGCTTGCCCGAGTCGAGCCACTCGCGCGCGGCCTTCGCGGTCTCGAGCACGATCGGCTCGATCCGCTTGGTCTTCAGCTCCTTCTCGTAGCGCGGCTCGGCGCGCTCGAGGGTCTGCAGGTCGGCGAGGATCAGCTCGGTGTTGATGGTCTCCATGTCGCTCGCGGCGTCGACGCGGCCGTCGACGTGCACGACGTCCTCGTCCTCGAAGCCGCGGACGACCTGCGCGATGGCGTCGGCCTCGCGGATGTTCGCGAGGAACTGGTTGCCGAGGCCCTCGCCCTCGCTCGCGCCGCGGACGATGCCCGCGATGTCGACGAAGGAGACGGGCGCGGGGAGGATCTTCTCGCTGCCGAAGAGGCCGGCGAGCACCTCGAGGCGCGGGTCCGGGAGGTTCACCACGCCCACGTTCGGCTCGATCGTCGCGAACGGGTAGTTCGCGGCGAGCACCTGGTTCTTGGTCAGGGCGTTGAAGAGCGTCGACTTGCCGACGTTGGGGAGACCGACGATCGCGATAGTGAGAGCCACGGGAGTCCATCGTACGGGGCCCTCCGGCTCCTCCCCCGCCCGCGCCGGGCTGGGCTGTCCCGGGATCCGGCGTCGGTCGTGCGTGGAACACTCGGACCCATGCCGTTGGACTTCACCGCGATCGATTTCGAGACCGCCAACAACTCGTCGGCGAGCGCGTGCTCGGTGGGTCTCGTGAAGGTGCGCGACGGCGTCGTGGTCGAGACCGCGTCGTGGCTCATCCGGCCGCCCGCGGGGCACGACTCCTTCTCGGTCTGGAACACGCGGATCCACGGCATCGTGGAAGACGACGTGGCCGGCGCCGACGGCTGGGCCGACCAGCTGCCGCGCCTCATGGCCTTCGCGGGCGACGACCACCTCGTCGCCCACAACGCGCGCTTCGACATGGGCGTGATCCAGGGCGCGTGCAAGGCCACCGCGCTCATCCCGCCGCCGTACTCCTACCTCTGCAGCCTCCAGGTAGCGCGCCGGACGTACACGCTCGACTCGTACCGGCTGCCGGTCGCCGCGCGGGCCGCGGGCTTCGAGGACTTCGCGCACCACGAGGCGCTGGCCGACGCGCGGGCGTGCGCCGCCATCGTCGTGCACGCCGCCTCCCGGCACGGGGCCGCGTCGATCGCCGGGCTCGCGGAGTCGGCGGGCGTGGGCCTCGGCCGCATCGGCGCGCCGCGCACGCAGACCGTCACGCGCGCGTCGGCCGCCGCGACGCCGCCCATCGACTGGGCCTGATCCTCCCCCGGCGCACCCCGCCGGATCCGTCCCTCGGGCGCGCGCTCCGCGTCCCTGCCGTGTCGGGGGCCGCTGGCACACTGCACGCATGGATCCCGTCATCGCCCTGCTCGTCGGCCTCGTCATCGGCCTGGCCGTGGGCGCGGTGGTCGGGCTCGCCGTGTCGCGCGCGCGCTCCGGGGTGGATGCACCGGGCAGCGCCGGCGAGGCCGCGCGCCTCGCCGCCGCGGAGGCGACGGTCACGGCGCTGCGCGAGCAGCTGGATCGCACGGAGCGGCTCGCCGAGGAGCAGGTCGCCCAGACCACCGCGCAGTTCGCCGAGCGCGCCCAGACCCAGGACGCGCTGCACCGCGAGCGGCTGGATGCGCAGGAGTCTCACCTCCGCGAGCAGATCGGCCAGCAGGAGGACCGCATCGCGGAGCTGCAGACCCGGCTGCGCGAGATCCAGCGCGCCGAGGTCGCCCGCACCGAGGAGGACGGCCGCGTGCTCACCGCCCTCAGCCCGGTCGCCGAGAGCCTCAAGCAGGTGCAGGCGAAGGTGCACGAGCTGGAGGAGCAGCGCCGGCAGCAGCACGGCGAGCTGAGCGAGCAGCTGCGGAGCGCCACCGAGGCCGAGGAGCGGCTGCGTGCCACGGCCGAGACGCTCGCGTCCGCGCTCCGCTCCAACAGCACGCGCGGCGTGTGGGGCGAGACCCAGCTGCGGAGCGTCGTGGAGGCGGCCGGCCTCATCCACCGGGTCGACTTCGACGTGCAGACGTCCGTGTCCACCGCGCACGGCGTCGGCCGCCCCGACATGGTCGTGCACCTCCCCGGCGGCAAGCACATCGCGGTGGACGCGAAGGCGCCCTTCACCGCGTACCTCGAGGCGAGCGCCATCCCCGCCTCCGCCACCGGGCCCGAGGGAGCGCGGCGTGACGCCCTCATGAAGCAGCACGTGCAGGCGGTGCGCGACCACATCACGGCGCTCGGCAGCCGCGCGTACTGGGAGGGGCTCGACGCGAGCCCGGAGCTGGTCATCGCGTTCATCCCGAGCGAGTCGCTGGTGTCGTCGGCGCTCGAGGCGGATCCGAGCATCATGGAGTTCGCGTTCTCCCGCCGGGTCGCGCTCTCCTCCCCCGTCACGCTGTGGTCGGTGCTCAAGACCGTCGCCTTCAGCTGGCAGCAGGAGGTGCTCACGGAGGACGCGAAGCAGCTCTTCGACCTCAGCCGGGAGCTGCACGCGCGCCTCGCCACGAGCGGCGAGCACATCGCCAAGCTCGGCCGCTCGCTCACCGGCGCGGTGGGCGACTACAACCGCGTCGTCGGATCCCTGGAGCGCCAGGTGCTCCCCACCGCCCGCCGCCTCACCCGGCTCGACGAGTCGAAGGTCATCGGCACGCTCGAGCCGCTGGAGGCCACCGCCCGCGAGCTCACGGCCGACGAGTTCACCCGCCCGGCGTCCCCGGTCGCGGACACCCCCGCTGGGTAGAGTGGCGACCACGCGGGGCCCGGCCGCGGGATGCGCTCCCACCGGCCCAGGGGTCACCGCGACAGCCGCACGGCGCCGCCGTGGATCCGCCGAAGGAGATGCACCATGCCCGTAGCAACCCCCGAGCAGTACGCCGAGATGCTGGATCGCGCCAAGTCCGGCGCCTTCG
>Ga0308163_10001637_pt1 | contig 23194 bp, 18 predicted proteins | sample PhyTR1_FD_201037 | JGI IMG/M metagenome (GOLD analysis project Ga0308163, IMG submission 201037) | Phyllosphere microbial communities from UC Gill Tract Community Farm, Albany, California, United States - DLSLT.R1 | ecosystem: Host-associated > Plants > Phyllosphere > Unclassified | place: USA... | reverse complement strand
CTGCACGCAACGCTGTCGCCGTCGATGGACATCATGGTGTCGTCGAACTTCGAGCGCCTGCTGTTCGACCTGCACGGGCGTAACGGTGCGGCGATTGCCGGCCTGATGGACTCGTTCAAAAAGGACGGCAGTTTCAGCGTCGAGCAAGAGCGCTGGACCGAAGCACGCAAGCTGTTCGATTCGCTGGCGGTGGACGATGCGCAGACCTGCGAAACCATCGCCGACGTCTACGAGCAAACCGGTGAGGTGCTCGACCCGCACACTGCCATCGGTGTGAAAGCCGCGCGCGAATGCCGTCGCAGCCTGGATATCCCGATGGTCATTCTGGGTACTGCCCATCCGGTCAAGTTTCCTGAGGCAGTGGAGAAAGCGGGTGTAGGAAAAGCGCTCGAACTACCTGCACATCTTTCTGATTTGTTTGAGCGAAACGAGCGCTGCACGGTTCTGCCAAACGACCTGAAAGCCGTGCAAGCCTTTGTCAGCCAGCATGGCAACCGCGGCAAGCCACTCTAAGCCAGTAAAAGCTGTCACATTTTGAAGCCCGTCTCCTGACGGGCTTTTTTGTTTCTGCTGCCACACTGCTCGGGTTTTCACCCACGAAGGACGGGTGAGTCGATCACGAAGGAAATGGCAATGCTGTTTTACAGAGGTTTGAAACCGGCACTGGGCTGGTTGTTTTTGTTGGCGGTGCTTGGGTGGACACACAGCGGCGTGGCAGCGCAAATGGCACTCGATCAGGCCAATGCGTCAGCCAGTGTCCAGGCTATCGAGCTGGATGCGCACGAGCAGCAATGGATACGTGACAACCCCAGAGTGACGGTGGCATCGGTGCAATATCCGTTGTACCTGTTTCAGGACGAACATGGCCAGTGGAGCGGTCTTAACAACGATGTGCTCAAGCGCGTCAGCGCAATGACCGGCCTGCAATTCGAGCACCAGGAATCGTTCTCTACCGACCATATGCTCGATCGCCTGCAAAGCGGGGTCGCGGACATCAGTACGACCTTGGCCATGAGTGATGATCGCAAGGCGTTTCTCGATTTCAGTCATGCTTTTGGAGGGGCAGGCTGGGTGTTTGTCGGACATGCCAATACCCCGCGGGTGGAGTCTTTCGAGCAACTGGCCAAGCGCGTTCTGGTGCTGCCCGCCCGTCATGCCCTGGAGGATGGGATTCGGCGCGATTATCCGTCGATTGAAATACGCTCGGTGAAAACCTATGCCGAAGCGCGGGCGCTGGTCGAGAGTGGTGAAGCCTACGCAACCATCGAAAACGAAATCGGCGCGCAGCTCTATCCGTTGGGCATGCTCAAGGTCGGTGCCCTGGTAGAGGGCAAGTGGGAAGCCGATCATCTGGCTGTACGAAAAGGCATGCCGCAACTACTGAGTATTCTCAACAAGGCGCTGGAAGCGTTCCCTGCGGCGGAGTTGCGCGCGATTCGTCTCAAGTGGCTGGCGGGCGTTTCGCCGCCTCCCGTGCCCTCCGTATGGGAACGGCTGGTCGAGTGGGCATGCTGGGCGATGGGGGTAATCGGCGTTTTCGGGATGCTGTCGCTAGTGTGGAACAGACGCCTGGCGGCCGTGATCAAGTTGCGCTGCGCAGCGGAAAAGGAGCTGGGTGATCAACTGGCCTTTCAGCACGCCCTGATCGATTCGATGCCGGATCCGGTGTTTGTCCGTGATCTGCACGGGCGCTTGATCATCTGCAATCGCAGTTACGAGGAAGCACTGTCGGTGCGCCTGGACCAGATGCAGGGGCGCCTGCTGATCGAAGTCGATGCGTTTCCGGAAACCACCGCGCGCATGCTCCACGATGAGTTCATCACCCAGTTGCAAACCCGCAAGTCGCGCTTCAGCAAACGACAGCTGCTGTTCAAGGGCGGGTCTCGCGAGGTTTATCAGTGGACCGTGCCGTTTTACAGCGGTGACGGTAAATTGCGCGGCCTGTTGGGTGGCTGGACCGACATCACTCAGCGCAGGACCGAGAGCGGGTGTCGCTGTCTGCCGTAAAGAAGGGAAATGTCCTGCAAGACGCGGCTACTTTTCTGATGGGAGGCTTAAGACGCCTGCCCTAGAGTGAACGACAACTGCGGTGAGAGTCCGCGATGATCGCTCCAGAGGTCGCCCATGCGCTCGCTTAAAGTCCTGATTCTTGAACCCAACCCGTTCCAGCTGATGGCATTGCATCAAATGCTCAATGCCATCGGCATCTACGATGTATTGACCGCACCTTCGCTAGCGTCAGCCTTGAGTTCACTGGGGCATCGCGGCGCGGTCGATATCGCCATTTGCGATCCGCAGCTCAAAGGTGGCGATGGGCTGGCTTTGATTCATCACCTGGCGGCGCACCATGAGGCGCGTGCCCTGATTCTGCTGGGCTCGGTCGCGCAGAGTTTGATGAGTGATCTGGAGCCGCTGCTCCGCCAGCAACGCCTGCGCCTGCTGGGACGGCTGCAAACGCCGGTTTCGGCGGTGTTGATGAGAGGCCTGCTGGACAGTTATCTGATCACCCCGCAGGAGCTCATCGAGGCCTGAAACCGGCGAATATTTTTCTGTCATCTTCGCCGTGCATGCTCTGTCAGACTAGGACCCGCAAGGTCGGGACGCGACAGGCAGAACTTTCTTCTCGGGCCGGTGGTCATTTAATGTGAACACGCCCCAGGCACTGTGTTTTCGGACTATTGAGTGGAGATCGAGATGGAAAGTATCAGTCTATTGCTCGGTGAGGCTCTGAGCCCGTATCAGGTGACGCTGACCCCTCGCGGCAGCCATGGTGAATGTCTGGTAACGCTGAAGAACAGCAGCGGCGCCATTGTGGTGGAACGCGAATTCAATCAGGCCCAGTTGAGCGACAAGCGCTTGCTGACCGACGTGGTGGACGGCCTGCACCGTGACGTGATGATCGCCGAAGGACGGCTGGAACCCTGCGTCATTGCGGCGTTGCGCAATGCAGCTCTGGACAAGCGTCCGGCCCTGTAAAGATGAAATATTTTTTGTGGGAACCTTCCTGCATCCCTGTCAGTCAGACCCCATAACAGCGAGATCAAGCATTGTGCTCCGGTGCTTGTCGCTTGCTGCTACGGGTCTCGAAGCAGACCCCGTTTAACCCCGAGTCGTCTCCCCACTTCTCGGGGTTTCTTTTGCCCGGCGTTTGCGCAGTGCGCGGCTTGTTGCTTGAAAAACCGAAGCGCCCGGCGCTGCTCAGATGGCCCCGTCTTCGCGCAGCCGAGCGATTTGCGCAGCGTCGTAGCCCAGATCGCCAAGCACCTGCGCATTGTGTTCGCCCAACTGCGGCCCGACCCATTCGGATGAACCTGGGGTTTCGGAAAGTTTCGGCACGATGCCGGGCATCTTGAAGTCCTTGCCGTCCGGCAGCTTGGCATGCAGGAACATCTCTCGCGCCAGATATTGCGGATCGTTGAACATGTCCTCGGCGCTGAAGATCCGGCTGACCGGTACGTCGGCCTGATTGAGCAAGTCGAGAACAGTCTGCAGTGGTAAGGAATTGACCCAGCGATCAATCACGCCATACAACTCGTCCCGGCGACTGTCACGCCCGTCATTACTGGCCAGCAGCGGGTCGTTGGCAAGATCTTCGCGGCCAATCACGAGCATGAAGCGTTTGAAGATCGCATCACCATTGGCACCAATCTGCACATGCTTGCCGTCGGCGCTGGTGTGGATCGAAGAGGGCGTGATGCCCGGCATGATGTTGCCGCTGCGCTCGCGGATGAAACCGAACACGTCGAACTCCGGCACCATGCTTTCCATCATCGCGAAGATAGCTTCATACAGCGCAACGTCGACCACTTGGCCCAGTCCGCCGTTGACCTCGCGATGACGCAGCGCCATCAGCGCACCGATCACGCCCCATAGCGCGGCAATCGAATCACCGATGGAGATTCCGGTGCGCACTGGTGGGCGGTCTTCGAAGCCGGTGATGTAACGCAGACCGCCCATGGATTCGCCGACCGCACCGAAACCTGGCTGGTCCTTCATCGGCCCGGTCTGACCGAAACCGGACAGGCGCACCATCACCAGTTTCGGGTTCAGGGCGTGCAGGGTTTCCCAGCTCAGACCAAGTTTTTCCAAGACGCCGGGGCGGAAATTCTCGATGAGGATGTCGGCTTCGCCCAGCAGTTGTTTCAGGATCGCCAAACCGTCCGGGTGTTTCAGATTGAGGGTCAGCGACTTCTTGTTGCGCGCCTGGACGAACCACCACAACGAGGTGCCTTCGTACAATTTGCGCCACTTGCGCAGGGGATCGCCGCCGTCCGGCGACTCGATCTTGATCACCTCGGCGCCGAATTCGCCGCAAATGCGCGAGGCAAACGGCCCGGCGATCAACGTACCCAATTCAATGACTTTCAGACCCGAGAGCGGTTTGCTGGTGAACGGCATGCGAAATCCTGTAGGACAAGGCTGAACGGATACAGGGTTTTAACATAGCCGGCTGTCAGACGCCGCAGCTGGATCGCCATCAATTCGATGATTGCCTGTGGCATCGGTTAGACTTGCCGACTTTCCTCGTATCAAGAAGCCCGTTCATGGCCCAGCCGTCCACTACCTACAAATTCGAACTGAACCTCACCGACCTCGACCGCAGCGTCTACGAGAGCGTCAAGCAGACCATCGCCCGTCATCCTTCGGAGACCGAAGAACGCATGACTGTGCGGCTGCTGGCCTACGCGCTCTGGTACAACGAGCAGCTGTCGTTCGGCCGTGGTCTGTCAGACGTGGATGAACCGGCCTTGTGGGAAAAGAGCCTGGACGACCGTGTCCTGCACTGGATCGAAGTCGGTCAGCCGGATGCCGATCGCCTGACCTGGTGCTCGCGCCGCACTGAACGCACCAGCCTGCTGGCCTACGGCAGCCTGCGTGTCTGGGAAACCAAGGTGATCCCGGCGATCAAGAACCTGAAAAACGTCAACATCGCCGCCGTCCCGCAGGAAGTGCTGGAGACCCTGGCCAAGGACATGCCGCGCGTCATCAAGTGGGACGTGATGATCAGCGAAGGCACGATCTTCGTCACCGACGATCGCGGTCAGCACGAAGTCCAGTTGCAATGGCTGCAAGGTGAGCGCGGCTGAGGTCGCGACACCGCTGATATTTCCCACGAATCAAAGAGAAGCCTCCGTCGCCCCATGCGTATCGAACCTCGTCAACTGCCTGCCACGCTGCCTTTCCTCGGTGATCTGCCGCCACTGCTGACCCGCCTGTACGCGGCGCGGGGCGTGCAATCGGAAGCGGAGCTGGACAAAAGTCTGGCGCGCTTGATCCCGTTCCAGCAGCTCAAAGGCATTGATGCGGCGGTTGACCTGCTGGTGACGGCATTGGAGCAACGCCAGCGCATTTTGATCGTCGGCGACTTCGATGCGGACGGCGCCACCGCCAGCACCGTCGGTGTACTCGGCCTGCGCCTGTTGGGCGCGGCGCATGTCGATTACCTGGTGCCGAACCGTTTCGAATACGGCTATGGCCTGACGCCGGAAATCGTCGAAGTCGCGCTGACCCGTGAACCGCAACTATTGATCACCGTCGATAACGGCATCTCCAGCGTCGAAGGCGTCGCGGCGGCCAAGCGCGCCGGACTGAAGGTTTTGATCACCGATCACCACTTGCCCGGCGATGAACTGCCGCAGGCCGATGCGCTGGTCAATCCGAACCAGCCGGGCTGCGAGTTTCCGAGCAAAGCGCTGGCCGGCGTCGGGGTGATCTTCTACGTACTCATGGCGTTGCGCGCGCGTTTGCGCAGCCTCGGCTGGTACGAGAGCAAGCCGCAACCGAACATCGGCGAACTGCTCGATCTGGTGGCGCTGGGCAGCGTCGCCGACGTGGTACCGCTGGATGCCAACAACCGCATTCTTGTGCATCAAGGGCTGGAGCGGATTCGCGCCGGCCGGGCGCGGCCGGGGATCAAGGCGATTCTCGAAGTCGCCAAGCGAGAGGCTGCGCGGATCACTTCCACCGACTTGGGTTTTATCGTCGGCCCTCGCCTGAACGCCGCCGGACGTCTGGACGACATGAGCCTGGGCATCGAATGCCTGCTCACCGCCGACGCCAATCTGGCGGGGGAAATGGCTGCGCAACTGGACGGCATGAACCAGGATCGCAAATCCATCGAGCAGGGCATGCAGCGTGAAGCGCTGGCGCAGCTCAAGGATCTGCCGGTCGAGTCGATGCCGTTCGGTCTGTGCCTGTTCGACCCGGAGTGGCACCAGGGTGTGATCGGCATTCTCGCTTCGCGCATGAAAGAGCGCTATTTCCGCCCGACCATTGCTTTTGCCGATGCCGGTGATGGTCTGCTCAAGGGCTCCGGTCGCTCGGTGCAGGGCTTCCATATTCGCGATGCGCTGAGCGTGGTCGCGGCGCAGCATCCGAACCTGATCGCCAAGTACGGTGGCCACGCGATGGCCGCTGGTCTGACCTTGCCGCAGGAGAATTTTCCTTTGTTTGCCGAGGCTTTCGACGCTGAAGTGCGCAGGCAACTTCGCGAAGAAGACCTCACCGGGCGCATGTTGTCGGACGGCACGCTGGCCGTCGAAGAATTCCACCTCGAACTGGCCCGCGCCCTGCGCCACGCCGGGCCGTGGGGGCAGCATTTTCCCGAGCCGCTGTTTCACGGTGTGTTTCAACTGGTCGAGCAGCGCGTGGTTGGCGAACGGCATTTGAAAGTGGTGCTGAAAAGCGAATGCGGCTCGGTGAAACTCGATGGCATCGCGTTTGGCATTGATCGCGATGTGTGGCCGAACCCGACGATTCAATGGGTTGAACTGGCTTACAAGCTCGACGTCAACGAGTTTCGTGGCAACGAGACTGTGCAGTTGATGATCGCCCACATCGAACCGCGTTAAGCCATTCGCGAGCGGGCTCGCTCCCACAGGTACGGTGCTGCCTTGTGGGAGCGAGCCTGCTCGCGAAAGCGTCCTTTCACACACTGAATTACTCTGAACCCTCCGTCATCTCCGGTTGTCGACTAGGCTCTAAGCACTGCTTGATTGGCCTTGTGACGTCTTGTCGAATTCTTGCCCGCGGGGGCGGGCGCTGTACCCTTTTTCTGTCACTCGTCGACTTTTCAAACAGAACCCTGGAGCCTGCCCACTGATTCGAGAGGTGCCCCATGAGTCTGCTGCTTGAACCCTTTACCCTGCGCCAACTGACCCTGCCCAACCGCATCGCCGTGTCGCCGATGTGCCAGTACTCCAGCGTCGACGGCCTGGCCAACGACTGGCACCTGGTTCACCTGGGCAGCCGCGCGGTGGGCGGTGCCGGTCTGGTTTTCACCGAAGCCACGGCGGTGACCGCCGACGGGCGTATCACCGCCGAAGACCTTGGCCTGTGGAACGACGAACAGATCGAACCGCTGCAACGCATCACTCGCTTCATCACCGCCCAGGGCGCGGTCGCCGGCATTCAGCTGGCCCACGCCGGGCGCAAGGCCAGCACCCACCGGCCGTGGATCGGCAAGCATGGCAGCGTCAAACCCGAGGATGGCGGCTGGACCCCGGTCGGGCCATCGCCGATTGCTTTCGACCCGCAGCACACCCAACCGAAGCAGCTGGATGAAGGGCAGATCGCCGAAGTGATCCAGGCCTTTGTCAACGCGGCCAAACGCGCGCTGACGGCGGGTTTCAGCGTGGTCGAGGTGCATGCCGCGCATGGCTATCTGCTGCATCAGTTTCTCTCGCCGCTGAGCAACCAACGCCGCGATCAGTACGGTGGTTCGTTCGAGAATCGTATCCGTCTGGTGCTGCAAGTCACTGAAGCGGTGAGGGCGGTATGGCCGGAGGAGTTGCCGGTGTTTGTCCGCGTCTCGGCGACCGATTGGGTCGAAGACGGCTGGAATCCGGACGAAACCGTGGAACTGGCGCGTCGCCTTCACACGCTGGGCGCCGATCTCATTGACGTGTCTTCAGGAGGGACTGCTGCAAACGCGGAAATCCCGGTTGGACCCGGATATCAGACGCGCTTCGCCGAGCGTGTACGCAAAGAGTCAGGCATTGCCACCGGCACTGTCGGCATGATTACCGAGCCTGCCCAGGCCGAGCACATTCTGCGTACCTGTCAGGCCGATATCATTTTCCTCGCCCGAGAGCTGCTGCGCGATCCGTACTGGCCGCTGCACGCCGACGATGATCTGGGCGGACGCAAAGCAGTGTGGCCCGCGCAGTATCAGCGCGCGACCCATCGGGATCAGCCCATTCATGAGTCGGATTTGCGTGATTGATTGAAGGCTGGAAAGCAAAAGCCCCGAACCAGTGATGTTCGGGGCTTTGGTTTGTCTGGTCCGGCCTCGCTGTCTGCGCTGCCGTCATCGCGGGCAAGCCCGCTCCCACAGGTTCGAGTCGACTACAGGTCTTGTGATCAACTCACCACTGTGGGAGCTGGCTTGCCAGCGATGAGGCACTGGCAGGCGCTACAAAACCTCAAGGGTATTTACGCTTGTCCGGCGCCGGCGGGAAATACTGGTACAGCCAGGTCTCGCTCAACGTGCGGTCATTGGTGCGAATGAACAGGCGCAGTTCCACTGGCTCGACACTGTCATTGGTCGGATACCAATCGAACAGAATCCGGTAACCCTTGATGTCATCCAGCACCAGCACGCTGAAGTCCTGCACCTTGCCGTTGGAACAGGTAATCACTGGCTCGATCCCGGTGCCCTGTGGCAGGCGCTCAAGGCCGCCACCGGTGAAGTCGACGGCAAAACGGCGCGCCCAGACTGGCGGGTAGTGCTCACCCGGCGCCCAGCCCTCGGTGAAACCGCCCATGCCCGAACGCGTCGCGTGCACCCGTGCCAGTGGCGTGCCGACCGGTGGCAGGGCGCTCCAGTACAGCTTGTACCCGTAGTTCAGCGAATCACCGGCAGCCACGGGTTTCTTCGGCGTCCAGAAGGCGACGATGTTATCCAGCGTCTCGCCGGTCGTAGGAATTTCCAGCAGATCGATCGAGCCTTCGCCCCAGGCGGTTGTCGGTTCTACCCACAGGCTCGGGCGCTTGCTGTACCAGTCGACAGTGTCCTGATAGTTGGCGAATTCGTGGTCGGTCTGCACCAGGCCGAAACCCTTCGGGTCCTTGTCGGCAAATGCGTTGAATTGCAGCGTCGCCGGGTTGTTCAACGGACGGCAGATCCACTCGCCATTGCCGCGCCACATGGCCAGACGGTCGGAGTCGTGAATCTGCGGGTGAATGGTGTCGCACATGCGCCGTTCGTGGGTGCCGCAGCTGAACATGCTCGTCATCGGCGCCACGCCCAGTTGTTCGATGGTGGTACGCGCGTTGATGTGCGCGTCGATTTCCATCACCACGCGCTCGGCCTGGCAGTCGATGTCGAAGCGATACGCGCCAGTGGCGCTCGGCGAGTCGAGCAGGGCGTAGACCACAAAACGCGTGGCGTTCTTGTCCGGCGTCTCGAACCAGAACTTGGTGAAGTCGGGAAACTCTTCGCGCTTCTTCGCGTAGGTATCAATGGCCAGGCCGCGCGCGGAGAGGCCATATTGGCCAGTAGCATCGACCGCACGGAAATAGCTGGCGCCGAGAAACGACACCACGTCATGCCGATCCAGCTCCGGTGCCTTGAACAGTTTGAAGCCGGCAAAACCCAGATCGCCCTTGAGCTGCTGGGTGTCGACCGAAGTGTTCTCATAATTGAATAGCGCCGGGCGGAAATGCACCTCGCGCGCCATGCGCGTCTTCGGATCAACGCTGTACATGCGCACCGGCTGACGGAAACCCATGCCGACGTGGAAAAACTGCACGTCCAGCTGACCTTTGTTTTCCTTCCACAAGGAATGCTCGCCGTCGTAGCGGATCGCGTTGAAATTCTGCGGAGTCATGGTCGCCAGGGTTGGCGGCAACACCTGTTTCGTATCCTGATAGGCATTGCCGGCGAGCTGCTTGGCCTGACGCTTCAACGCTTCGAAATCGAAAGCCTGGGCCTCGCCATCGGCGGCGCCACCATTGGCCGCCCAGGCGCGAGCGGCCAACAGACCCGACGCGGAAAGACCGGTATAGGCCGCAATGGCCATGGACGCTTTGAGCAAATTCCTGCGGTGCATAAATACAACCTGTCGTGTGCAATCCAGCGCCGTTCCTGGCACCTGTCGGATCGGAAATTACGGTTCGGTCATGCCTTCGGCCAAACGCAACGGACTATAAACAGATGCCCGCTAGCTTAATCGGTTCGATTGTCGGGCAAAAACGCTTGTTTGCGTTGCGCCATCTGGCAATGAAACAAGACATGTCTGTAATTTTTCTGACAGGGCCCTCTGATTTAGAGGGCATATCTGCTTTTTTCGATTAATTACTCTAAAAACCACTTTTCAACGCCGATTTAATTCCTATTCTATGAGCAAGACCGGATACAAGCCTTCGTGCCGGCGGGGCACACGACGCTGCTCGAAGAGGCAGGGCGATGTGAGGTTCAGCAGTTTCTTGACTCAATAGAGAAGGACATCGTCCATGGCAAAAATACAAGGCATCACCGAAATGTTGGGCATCTTCCCTTGCTTGGGCGGCGGGCGCAGAAGACGCCGTCTCAATTCCGAGGAATTGAAACTGGTGGAACGTTATCGAGAGCTATCGGAAAGCGACCGGATCGCCATGCGCTATCTGGTGGATGCGATGCGGAGTGTTTCGCGGTTTTAAAGAGGAGGGTAGAAGGGGGCAGGTCGAAAGGCCCGCCCCTTTTCATTGGGTAACGCTCGGAACGAGCCCTTTTGAGTGGCGAGCAACATCTCGAAGCACACTCGCGGGGCGGGTCCGGGCACTTTCGAACTAGGCTGAGGGCCTTAGATCCGGATAACCCTTGTTTGGAGACGGAACATGAACACCCGTGGATTGCTCGATCAACTGCTCAAGTCCGGGCAGGAAATGCTGCAGAACAAGGCCGGCGGCGCTTCCAGCAAATCGGCTGCCAGCGGACTTGGCGGCTTGCTCGGTGGCTCGTCTGGCTCCAGCGGCCTCGGCGGTCTGCTCTCCGGCGCGGGTGGCGGCGCATTGGCCGCAGGCGCGATGGGCCTGCTGCTCGGCAATAAAAAGGTCCGCAAGGTCGGCGGCAAAGTCGCCCTCTACGGCGGCCTCGCCGCGCTGGGCGTACTGGCTTACAAGGCCTACGGCAACTACAACGCCCAAAAAGGCAGCGCACCACAACGCGAACCGCAAACCCTCGACCGCCTGCCACCCGCGCAAGTCGAGGAGCACAGCCAGGCCATCCTCAAAGCCCTGGTCGCCGCCGCCAAAGCCGACGGCCACATCGACGAGCGCGAGCGCGAACTGATCGAAGGCGAATTCACAAAGCTCGACAACGATCAGGAACTGCAACACTGGCTCCACGCCGAACTCAACAAACCCCTCGACCCCACCGACGTCGCCCGCGCGGCGAGCACGCCGGAAATGGCGGCGGAGATGTACATCGCCAGTGTGATGCTGGTGGATGAGGAGAATTTTATGGAGAAGAGCTATCTGGATGAACTGGCACGGCAGTTGAAATTGGAGCCGGGGTTGAAGGTGGAGTTGGAGAGGCAGGTGCGGTTGGCGGCCGATTGATTCTATGGGGTGAGAAATCGCAGTGTTGTGCTGCGATTTTTTCTGTGTCACTTATTGAAGCGTCAATACAGATTTGCTTGGAAAGCCGTTTTTAATATTTTTGATTCGTCAACAATGATGTAATCAAGCCTCAATCATGAAGTCTTCAACTCTTTCAATGAATTCAATTTTGCTTTTAGTTCTGAACTCACCTAGAAACTTTTCGGAGTTTTTGATTGGCTCACCTCTTCTATCGTATTCGATCGTTAGCATGTCGATCACAAATTCTCCGTCGGGATCCCCTTCGGGCTCGACTCTCGTGTCAAAGCAATGGCCGGTACTCTGGCGGACTCCTCCGATCAGTACCGAACTAGAGAACCAGCCGCAAGTCTCCGGTGTCAACTCCACCTCATATAGATTGTTGATTGTTATTGTCCAGCCGCTTGGTACTCTGATAGGTTGGAGCTTGTATTCGAGTTTTAATCTCATCGGGTCTCTTCAAATCTTTGCATTCGTGAATACTTTGTTCTGATCATTCAAACGATAGTCGTGCTTGCTGTAGCGTTGAATAAGTGCGCTGGCAAGTATCAATTTTTTTACTTTAGTTTGTATTCGAAATTTTCATCTAAACCCAGGGATATGTCCTGATTTTTTGTTCGCTCGAATATAAATATTATTTTTTTAAAAGTTTCGCCCATGCTTTGTTCAGATTCTTTCGAATTTTTCCATACTATTTCAATCGGACGCTCCACGTCCGTACTGAGCAAATCCCACAGAGAATTTAGGTTGTTTCCATAGTACTGAGCCCAAGAAAATGCAGAAGCTATACGCTTGTGGAAATCCTGATCGGAAGAAATGGATAGGCCGTCAAGTTCAATTATCATTCAGGTTATTTCCATTTTCCTATTGAACTGACAGTTTCATAATGATCACTGGTGATATATAGCGGGTCATTCGAATAGAGCAGCCTGGTTCCAGGTTGGTTGCTCCGTGACATAGTGTTGCTTAGTCCGACGTTGGCCTCATACGAAGTTCGGCTAGAGGCGGATGGGAGAACATTTGTATCATTGTAGAAAATATCTCCACCTATTTGTCCAACGGAAACGCTGTTGTTAACTGCCTTACCCGGCGCCCATTCGCTCTGAGCAGCCTGAGCCTTAGGAAAAGGGGACAGATTTATATTCAGTTTGAAGAAAGAAATCTGTCCTCTTTTACTCAGTCCCTTTTGCTCAGGAGACAAAGCGACCACATGATCGCTCTGTCTTCAGAGATGAATTAGACCTCCTGCCGCCAAGCGGAGAACGTGATCACTGTGCCGGCTTCTTTTCTATTGGCGATTTCTATTTTATAGGTACCACCATCGATGCGGCCTTCAACGAGCGCTTTGCGCTCGTTGCCGCTGACTTCGGCGTCCTTCGCATGCTGCTGATAGAAGTCGATAACATCCGCGTATTCGGTAAAAGTCCTGAGAATGACCTCATATTCATGCTGAGGGCGTCCGGCTATTTTGTCCCAATCACCGTCAATTGGAGTGCCCTCCATACCCGGTGTCGTAAAAACACCGTGAGCGCCAGCGCCAATCAGGTGAGCTCGCTGCGGAAGCAATGCCAGCATCGCTTTTGGAAAATCGGAAGGTAATTGAGCCGCAGTCCACGCTCCCTGTTTCGGCTGAGTCACGATGTACTCAACGTGGGCAATCTTCTGCGCAGCGGCTCGGCGTTCTGGATCGTCACTCTCCGCCCACAGCGCCATCATAGGAGGCAGTTGCTTACTCCAAGTGATCAAAGCGTCGGCGTCACCCTCACTAGCGCCTTCTGGCTGGAAAATGGTCAGCACGGTTTCCGGAGCATCGTTACAAGTCAATGGCTCGTCACGAGACTTGACGGAGCAATGGCCATTGACCAGTCCTACGGCGAGCAACTGCCCCTTGTCGTCCAGCAGCAATGCGCCGCGCTCCAATCCGTTGTTACCGTCGTCCATGGCGGTGATCATTTTTCTGCCGGGAGGCACTCCATCAACAAACGTCGCCATTTCCGAATCGAGCGCTTCAAGAACCTGCTGCACGATCATCGTATTGTCATTGGTGTAACTTCCGGTTTGGTAGCCAAGAAAATCAACGAGTGCAGAGCGAACCGCCGGGTCTTGGTTGAGCTTGTGAGCCCGTTCTGGACTGGCTTCGTTTGTAAGCAACAAGACAGTTGTGCCGTCGGGATGTTGTTCGGATCGTAGTGACAGCGCGCTTGCGCTTAGGGAGAAGGTAAAGGCTAGAAGCAAGGAGAGAGTGCGGCTCAAGTGTTTCAAGATAACAGTCCTTTGATTATTTAATCCGTGAGAGTGGTCGCAGAAATTTGATCTGGTGATTATGCGTTGAGCATAAGTTTTCTGTTTTTCATTATTCTTGAATGGGGAGTTTAAGTTGACAGTCGCCTTGAAGGTTTCAGTGACGTGTTTTTCACGCGTATCAGGCGGCCCAGCCGATTTCTTCGTACAGCTAATCATTCAAGGCTTCCAGAATTCAATTCCCTCCATATGACGCTCTATGTCATTCATGTGAATCCTCACCAGGAATTGGGGCAAATTTTTTGCTGATGATTTTTTGATCTTGGATTGGTCGCTGAGTGACGTATCATCGTTAATGAGCTCGGTTGTAGTTTTTGATATTCTTTAACCGGTTTGTCGCTATAGTAACTTCCCATTTTTTGTAGAGAAATCAAGGTAAATTCAATGTTTGCGAGTGCTTTCAGAGTATCTTCGATGATGAGTGTGAATATCCTGTTTTTTATATTTGTTTTCTCTGATTGAATGGCGCAAATGGGGGCGGATTTATTTCAATAGAAAATCGATTTTCCCTATTTTTCTGCTATGTGTCATGTTTAAGTGGTCGCACTAAAATTGATTTCGCCCTCGCTGCTTATGCAACCTATCAAACTAAACTGCTCGGAGAAAAAATAGGTGTGTTGCGGTATTTCAGAAAATGTCATTATTATTTTTTTAAGATCAGCGGTGTGGAATTTGTAAGCATTCTCTGTTAGCGAGTCGCCGATAAAGGTAATCTCAGTTATTTTGAGATCTTTTGCTTTTTCTGAAATTTCTTCAATGGCTTTTTTTATAGTGTTTTTTGAATGCGATGTGCTGTTGGGAAGGGAGCTCCAAGCGATTTTTGATCCAATAAACGGAAAATTTCCATTGATATGTGAGGCGGCGTTGTCATGCGCATCATTGTTAAGTTTAATGTAGTTAATGCTAGATTCTAACAATTCTTTCTCAAGTTTTTCGTCGAAGTAGCTCATTTTTTAAATGCCTTTAGTAATTTTAATACGGTTTTTTCGCTTGCATTGAAAAGGTAATTTGGTGCTGGCTTTTTTCATGACCAAACGTTTATATGTGCGCCGCTTCTTTCATCAAATTCGATTCGATAGCCAGTCTTGCCGTCAGCGGTTGGCATGCCTACAACCTTCTCGGCATTTGTACCAAACTTCCCAATGGTTGGCTTTTCTGCTTTGAATCCATTGCTTTCAAGCCATTCAAGTGCCTTATTGCCCGCTTGCTCGAAATGCTCAAATTTAAGTGTCTCGCCAACCTCGGGCGGGGTCGTTTTTTGCGGAGGCTTTTTCGGAGTGGCACCGTTTGTCTGTTTACACACCAGCCCCAACGGATCCACCCACCCCGTAGGGTTAGGCACGTACTGGTAGCTGTTCAACCCACCCGCAAATTTCATCGGGTCAGGGGTCAATAACCGCCCAGTCCCCGGATTGTAGTAGCGGTGGTGGTTGTAACTTAACCCGGTCTTGGCGTCGAAATACTGACCCAAGAAGCGCAGCCGGTTATCGACATCACTGACATCCAGCGCTGCGAGGTTGTCGTAGTCGCGGTATTTCGCTGACCACATTTCGCCGCTGCAATCGGGTAGTTCCTCCGTCATGCCAAGGTGGCCAAGCTTGTTGTAGAACGGCGTAGCTTTTAATTAGCTTTCGCCGCCGAGTATGAGGATTCTAGAAGTAAAAAAACATACCTGTGTCGTATTTTATCGCCATCTCGTTGAGATGTATGATCTTCCTTAGTGTGTCGGAATTTGTAGTGGTATATAATTTTTGAAATATCTTGAGAGCTGATTCTAATTCGGTTTGTCCTTGTATGCTTTCGTCTTCATATTCATCGATGAGTTTGCTCAGCGTCGAGTTTATTTCCTCAAGCACCCCCGTTTTTGAAAGGGCTAGAAATTCTTTTTCTGAGACTGATAGCTCTTCTAAGTCGCCGGGTATACATTCATCCAAGTCCAAGCGATGCATTGCATCTCTAGATAAGGGTACTGAAATTGTTTTCATTTTTTATGGTTCCTTATTGAAGTGCGTGACTTCGTTATATTCGCTTTGTGTTCTTCCGGCTTGCTTTCCGTTTGGAAGCGTTTTGTTGCTCGGAATAATTCCTTCAAGGTTTAAATACTTACGCTTTCCAGGCAAGGAAGGATCATAAATTCTGAAATAATTTCCGTTCATGTCTTCAACCACTTCTATCCCGTTTTGGGGGTTTTTATATATTCTTTTGCCCTTGTCCGTAGTGCTGACGATCGGATTGCTTCCAGCGAATTTTTCAACGGCACTGTTTAAGTTTGCTTTAGCCCAGTTTGCGGAATATAGAGCCGCGCGGGCAGCTCCCCCTGTTTCGGGCGCTTTTTGGTCGCCTTCATCTACTTTTGGTTTTATAGCGGAATCATCAGCGCCGATGCTAGGCGTACAGTTTTCGCCTCCAGGACAAGTATTCAACCCTAAAGGATCCACCCACCCCGTAGGGTTAGGCACGTACTGGTAGCTGTTCAACCCACCCGCAAGCTTGATCGGGTCCGGCGTCAAGAACCGCCCAGTGCTCGGATTGTAGTAGCGGTGGCGGTTGTAATGTAACCCTGTCTCGACGTCGAAGTACTGACCCTGAAAACGCAGCGGGTTATCGATTTCGCTGATATCCAGCGCTGCGAGATTGCCGTAGGCGCGGTACTTCGCCGACCACATGATTTCGCCGCTGTAGTCGGTCAGTTCTTGCGGGGTCCCGAGGTGGTCGAGTTGGTAGTAGAACGGCGCCGCTTTTAGAGGGCCTTCGCCGTCTAGCATTGCCAGCGGGCGGAAGCTGCCCGGTTCGTAGATGTAGCTGCGGTAACGGTTTTCGGCGCTTTCGGCGATCAGGCGTTCGCCTTGCCAGAGGAATTCAGTGGTATGGCCGTCGACCGTTTTCTCGATGCGGCGGCCAAAAGCGTCGTATTTGTAGGTGGCGGTGCTGCCGCCTAGGAGGCTGACGCCGATCAAGCGGTGTTGGCAATCGTAGCGGTATTCGGTGACGAGTTTTTGTCCGGTGCCGCGACTTTCACGGGTCAGGTTGCCATAGGCGTCGTAATCGTAGTGGCGGTCGCCTTGCATGAGCAGGCGATTGCCTTTGACGTTGGCGAGATTCGCCGCAGGTAGCTCATTTTGGCTGAGCAGGTTGCCTGCGGGGTCATGGGCGAAGCTTTCAGGGATAGCACCGCGCACGCTGATCAGGCGATCCAGCGGGTCGTAGTGATAGCTGAGATTGCCTTTGCGGCTGTCGTTAATGCCGGCGAGGTTGCCGTTGGCATCGTAGTTGTAGCGACGCTGGAACAGGTGTTTGTCCCGCTGGCTGACGCTGTGTGCTTGAAGTCGGCCCTGTTCGTCGTATTGGTACTGGCTGAGCAGCAAGCCTTGTTGTCGCTGTTGTTCGCGACCGGCGTTGAACTGATGGCTGGTCAGGCGTGAGCCGTTGAGGTCGATGCTGCTGAGTTGCCCGCCAGGCTGGTGACGATAATCGAGTTTGCTGCCATCGGGCAAACGGCAGTGCTTGAGCTGGCCGACGCTGTCGTATTCGTAGCGCAGAGTGCCCCAGCCCTGGTGTTCTTCGATGAGTCGGTCTTGCAGGTCGTATTTATAGGCGAGCGGCCATTGGCCGTCGTCGACGTTAACGAGACGACCAAGCGCGTCGTAGCTGTAATGAATCTCTTCGCCATCGGGCAGCGTCTTGACCAGCAAACGGCCAGCGGCATCCCGCTGATATTCGGTGGTCAGTTCGCTACCGTCATCGCCGAACTCGGTTTTCTTAAGCAGTTGGCCGTTCAGGTCGTACTCGTACGCGGTGCGTCGGCCGTCGAAGCCGGTTTCCTGCTGGATCAGGCCGTTGGCGTAGTATTCGAGGTGGTAGTGCTCGCCGCGCTCGTTTTCAATTTCAGTGAGCAGCAGGCGCGAGTTGTCGTAGCGATAGCGCAGTTGGCTGCCGTCGGGATTGATGCGGCGGCTGACGAGGTGCAGATTATCGGCGTATTCGTAGCGGGTGATGCGGCCGAGCTCGTCGCGCTCGGCGGTGACACGGCCATACGGATTGTAGGTAAAAGCACGGGTGGTGCCGCCGGGCAAAGTGACCTGATTCAGGCGGCCGACCGCGTCCCATTGATATTGTGTGATCGCGCCAGTTTCATCCTGACGAATGGTTTGCCGCCCAAGTGCATCGTAGCGGTACGTTCGTTTGCCACCGTCTGGCAGTTGCTCCTCTAACAATTCGCCAAGATTGTTCCAGGTTAGTTTATGGCGGCTGCCATCTGACTGCCGAATTTCCAGCAGGCGACCACGGCTGTCGTAGTAGTAATGTGTAGAGTTCCCATTAGGATCAATCTGTTGAGTGATATCCCCTTGTTTATTTCGGGTATATTTCCAGATCGAATCGCCTCGACGAACCTCAGACAGAAATCCAAAGGAGTAATCGTAGAGAGTGGGTGTATCCTCAGGAGGAATGAGCGCTTCCATTCGGCCCGCGTCATTGTATTGGTATTCGGTGACTGCACCCATCGGGTCTTTTTCGGAAATCAATCGCCCTTTGTCGTCATAAACGTTGATGTGTTCAGCACCATCTGGCTCGATCTTACTTATGAGCCTTGCATGATCATCATGAGTGTATACTTCCTCACTCCCGTCAACATTAGTGACGGTAACGCTTCCGTCGTCATCCCAAGAATAGCGGGCATCCATTTGAGTAAAATTTGCCCAGTGATGAATGCATCGAGCGGATTTACCTTCCTTTTCCCATTCCCAAAAGAAGCTTGCCCCGCCCGCGAGTTGTCGCTCCTGAATCACGTTCAGATGGTCGTAACTATATAGTTCACTTTCACCAGCGGCATTTTTTACTTCTATAAGGCGATTGCGTTCGTCGTATTTGTAGGTGACAAGTGTCTGAATGGTAATCCAAGCGTCTTCCAGATTGTCTGCAGGAGTGAATTGTTGAATGTCCACAGACACGATATGTTGTCGATCATATCTTAATAGCAGGCCTCGTCCTGCTCCGTTATCTACCCGTTTGATTCTTCCGTGAATATCCCTGCCAATATGCAGCCGATTGCGATACCGGTCAGTTATTGCGATAAGGGTTGCGCCCATGTTGTCGTACTTAAAGTGATAAAACAGTGGGCGCTCCCCGGCCTGGGTGAGAATTAGTTCAGAGGGATCATCACCTAAAAAAATGGCAGCTTTGGCTAGGCTGTTGGTAATAGCTGGTCGTTGACTGCCAGGGTGCGGAAAATGAGTAATACGGTTTTCATGATCCGTCCAAACTATCCCATCTTGATTAACCTGGAGTCTTTGCGCCAAAGCATGACTCCATCCGTAGCCAAGCCCACAATCCACCTCTACTGAACTGGTACGGTATAGGCGGGTCCATGCGAATGGAAGAGTTCCGTTTAACTGTCCGTCAGTAAGAGTTAGTAGCTCTTCTCCGGTAACCATTGATACAGGGCATCCGTTAACACAAGTGTCTTTGGTGCATGCAACAGCTTTGTCATCATGGTTCGTCGATTGTTTTGATTTGTCGTCAACGTGTTCGGTACTCGCTACCTTCGCGTGATCTTGTCGATCCCAACCAAGTCTCACCTTGCCTTTGGCAAACGTTCCAGCAGCAGCTCTCGTAGCAAGTTTTTTGTAACCCTCGATTGCTTCCATGAATTTTTTGAGGATGCTAAATATTGATCTTACGAACCCAGAAACAGCTTCGACGACTTTGCTGCCGTAATTGATAAGGCGGACGCCCAGGTATGCAATTCCCGAGCCCTCCGCTGCAAAAGTTAAGACTATCGCCAACAGTATATCGATCAGGACAGTTACTATAGCGCTGGACAGCTGCTCAGCTGTTTTTCCTGAAATCAAGCTCGGAGGAAGCTGTGCTAACCAGATTCCCGACGCCTTGAGAACTAGGAATAGTGCGGCTTGGTCGCTCGCTAACAACATCAGCTTTTCCATTGCAGCTGGTGTTTCTTTGGCCAGCTGTAGGAGATCTTGCGCGCTGTCTCCTAGTTCTTCCGCGAATTTTTTTGGATCTTTCAGTATCTCGAATATACGTTTAATTCCGTCAAACGCTGACTTTATTGCCTCCCAGCTGCCTATGATCATTCCCTTTTGCTGGGCAATGTAAGAGGAAGTGAATGTCTCGTTTGGCCAGAGTGGTCTATATTTACTCCATTCGGAATTCAGCCACCTGTTCAGGTGGTCAGTTAAACTTTCATAAGAATTAAACAATTCGTTCAGCTGATTTTTCGTGACTGAGCTTTGTACGCGGACGTAGTACTTCTTTCCTGGTATACCCTTGTAAACGCCTTTGCCTTCAGCGTCGAGCGTGATTGAGGTTGACGGACCACCTTCCTTTGGAGTGACCTCAACCGTTATGTTGCCTACGGGAATATCGTTTACGGAAACAAACTTACTTTCAATTAACAGTCTTCCGTCTTTAGGGCACTGTGCGACTGCGGATTCAAATTCATTATCTTTTACGCTGACGGTAGCATTTGCGCTGCCAAGCTTTATGGTTCTGCTCAATCCAAAGAAAGCTGGTTTATCGAAGAATTGGGGTCCTGCGTCTAGCCATTCGGCATATTTGCTTTCGGTCAGTTTGCGATAGTCATTCAAACTGTCGGGGAAGGCAGAGAGTTGTGTGTCAACAAAGGCAACGCGATCCATCAGCCTTGCTCCAGAATCAGGTGGTTTATCAATGCTTCTTTAAGATTTTGCGGCGCATCCGGGCGGCGCACGAAGCGGGTGATTTTCAGCTTCAGATTGTTCTCGGGCCACGCGGTGTAGAGGTCCGGGCGGTCTTCTTCCAGCCACTGCATCAGGTTGCTGACCAGCGTCGCCGGATTGTCCTTGCTCAACCCCTCCAACAACCCCTTCGGCACCTCCCACCACGGCCAGTCCCTGACCTTCGGCACCACCCGCGTGCCGACTTCCAGCGCCTGCCCATTGATCAGATACCGCTCAAACACCGGCAGCACTTCCCCTGCCTTCTCTCCAAGCCCCCGCAGAATCGGATAGATATGCCGCCCATCCCAAAACCGGAAAAACACCTCGGTGCCATCCGGCATTTTCACCTGCGTCAGGCTGCGCAGGTGTTCGAACACTTCGTTCGGTTCTGAACGCGATACCGCCAGCCAGCCCCAGTCGAGGGCGTCGGTTTCGGCGATCCATGGCAGGAAGGCTGAGTTGGCTTTGAGTTCGGTGAGGTAGGGCATCACCGGTTGCCAGGTGGAGTAGGGCGTGCCGCCCCAGATCGGGATGAGTTGGGCGGTGGGTTCGGTGAGGTACAGGGTTTTCAGGGCGTCGGCGTCGCTGGCCGCGCTGACGATCAGGTACAGGCGCTCGCCGCTTTGCAGCGGCTGTTGCGCCAGCCAGTCCTTGGGGGTGATTGGTTCAGATGGCACAGGCACCTGCCTTGCATTTTTCGCATTCTTCACAGAACGGCGCGTTACGTTTTAGGGTGTTGATTTGCGCCGGGGTCAGGACCTGGCCAGCCTTGTCGGCATCCGCCTGTTTCAGCACGCCGGGCATCAATGGCGCGGCGCCCGTACCAACGCCGGGGCTGCCGCCGGAGTTCATGTTGATCACCGGCCCACTCATGGTCACGCCGCCGGCGTCGATCTTGATGAAGCTGCCGCCGCCGATCAGCGTGAGTTCCGCACCAGCCTCCATCACCACTTTCATGCCGCTGCTCAGGTGGATTTCCTGGCCGGCGTCGATGAACTGGCCCGTGCCGATCTTGATGTGCTGATTCACACCGACGGTGAGGTGGTCGTTGGCGCGGGTTTCGACTTTGCGGTCGGCGTAGACGGTGTGGTGTTCTTCGGCTTTGAACTCGGTGTAGCTGTTCTGTTCGACGGTGTCGTGGCGTTCGTTGCCGACGCGGATTTTCTGGTCGTGCTCGATGTTTTCGTCCCAGTCGCGCTGGGCGTGCAGGTAGATCTGTTCCTGGCCTTTTTTGTCTTCGATGCGCAGTTCGTTGTAGCCGCCGCCACCCATCGAACTCAGGGTCTTGAAAGTACTGCGGGTCTTGTTCGCCGGCAGTTCATAGGGGACGGTGTTTTCCTTGTGGTACAGGCTGCCGCTGATCAGTGGTTGGTCGGGGTCGCCCTCAAGGAAGGTGACCAGCACTTCCATGCCGATGCGCGGGATGGCGATGCCGCCGTACTGGGCGCCGGCCCAGGCGCTGGAGACGCGCAGCCAGCAACTGGTCTTGTCGTCGGCCTGTCCTTCGCGGTCCCAATGGAACTGGACTTTGACCCGGCCGTACTCGTCGCAGTGGATTTCTTCACCTTTCGGGCCGGTGACCACCGCGCTCTGGCTGCCGAGAATGCGCGGTTTCGGGTGGCGTAGCGGCGGGCGATTGGGCACGTCCCACGGCGTGGCCTGGAAGCGGTTGCGGTAACCCTGATGGAAATCGTCTTTCAGCGCGGTGGTGTCGCTGGTCACCGACTCTTCGAGCACTTGCGGCTGTTTGCCTTCGTGCAGAACTTCGGTGAGCAGCCAGAGGTCGTTCCACTTGGCTTTCGGGTGTTCGGTCAGGGCGAGGAAATGACCGCTGACCAGCAAAGGCTGATCACTCTTGCCTTCGGCCAATTGGAAGTCGCTGCGATGACGTTCGAGGGCGCGTTTGGCCAGGTGCTTGCCGCGCTCGCGGTCGATGAAACGGCCCGGGTAATCGTAGTCTTCGAGGTCGGGCAGGGCGTCGCCACGGTTTTCGCTTTCCAGGGTCAGGCGCGGTTTTTCGAAGTCGTAGTCGCGGCGCGTGGTGCGGCTGGTGCGGGTTTCCAGGCGCAGGTCGAAACGCTTGATCACCGGGTTGCTGGCGACCATGCCGGAGTCTTGCTGATAGGGCACAGGTGCCAGTTTCGGGAACACCGTCTGGTCATCGCCGAAAACGAGCTTGTGCGCGTTGGCGCTGTGCTGGAAGTGGAAGTGAATGCCTTCTTCTTCACACAGGCGCTGGATGAAGTGCAGGTCCGACTCGTCGTATTGCACGCAGTAGATGCGCTCGGGATAAATTGAACCGGTCTTGAATTCGTAGGCGTTGCCTTGAATACCGTGCTCTTCCAGCACCATACCGATGATTTTCGGCACACTGAGGTTCTGGAAGATGCGCTGGTTGATGCGGTGCGCCAGATACGCCAGTCGCGGGCGCAAGGTCACCGAATAACGGGTCAGGCGCTTGCCGGAATCGCCTTGCGCGGCGCGGTAGATCTGGCCATGAATGCCGCTGCCGTCGGGCGACAGCTGCAGGAAGGCCGGTTTGTGCAGCAGGGTTTCGAGGTCCAGCGACGGCTGCTCACTGACCAGCTCCACCTCAAAGACAAAAGGCTGGCTGATGG
>Ga0308163_10001634_pt1 | contig 23207 bp, 18 predicted proteins | sample PhyTR1_FD_201037 | JGI IMG/M metagenome (GOLD analysis project Ga0308163, IMG submission 201037) | Phyllosphere microbial communities from UC Gill Tract Community Farm, Albany, California, United States - DLSLT.R1 | ecosystem: Host-associated > Plants > Phyllosphere > Unclassified | place: USA... | reverse complement strand
TCTTGGAGTGTACAAGCCCTTTGCTTCATCCTCAGAACCCTACTCTGAGGAGTTAAGAGCGCACCAAATCGAGCAGTTAAACGCGACCAAAATAGAGAGCGTCTAGAGTGAAGCGCAGGCAGGTCCGCCATCTTCGCTTCGGGTCGATAGCGGCCTTAGTCGTGGGACAGCAAGCGGCCAAAAGCAGACCGTCGCGACTAAATCGATAACTCTTCCATAGGCGCACCATGGGTCCTCTATTCTCACTTGCGTTGATAGCGTTCGCATCAACGGCACTGTTTGGACTAGTATTTCTCTCCATGAGAATGTTTCTGTGCCCGTCTGATGCGCTGCGACGCGCACGTGGTTTTGTCATGGGGACGGGTATTGGCGCGGCGTTGTCTGTAGGGATAGTAGCTTTGCTGACCGGGGCTGACCTCACACTTACGACGAAAACACAGGTGGTTGCTTATCTCGCCACTGTTGGCCTCGGTGCTCTTACTGGCGGGACTGCCGTGTCGTATTTCGTGTCTAGGAAATTTCGTTAAAGAGTGTCTGCTGTGGGCCTATTGTGTTGAAAATGTCGGGCGGCAGCGATTTCAAGAGGTCTCAGATGTCCAACCGTTCCAAGATAGTTCAATAGGGGCGGTTCTGGTCAGTCTAGGCCGCCAAGATTTCTGTCCACAAGTCAACTTCACCGAGTTGTTCACATAGGCCAGAAGCGGACGGTCGAGCAGGTATTCCATTGCATAGATTAAGGATGACCAGGATGATAAAGCAGGCATTGCTGACAGAGATGGCTGACTTGTTGGATTCCGACGGTACCAACTACTCGGTGTTTCTTCGAGCGTACTCCGGCGTGCCGGCGAGCCTAAGTAAAACAGGCAGTGTCGTCAGCTGGCTCATAGGTCATGACGTCGTGCTCAATGGCATTCGCGATACGAATGTAACTGAAGTTATAGAGACACTGCGTCAGTCTCTCGGCTACGTTGGGGACCACGGCACAGGGCCCGGTGCAAGCTGTCTTAAGTCGACAGAATTTGCACGTCTGCTTCAAGACATCGAAAAAGAGGTAGTGCAGTTGAGTCAAACTGCCCACGAAATCAAGTCGTTTGAGTTCGTTCACGGCCATCCTGCTTATCCGGTATTCTGGGATTTTGCCTATCTGTTTATAGGCGCCGATGAGCATGTTTTACTCGTCGGCTCGAGCTCCGACTAGATCCGCTTCGGGTCGGAAGCAGACTGTCCTGCCAGTCTGCGAATTTTCAGCTCAGCAACCTGCTATGCTGGATCGACCATCTGCCGCCGACCAACCGCGGACACTTGAGCGAACACTGGCCCTGAACCTCTGCAGGCTATTTCATCAACACTTGTGAGAGAGACGTTTCCTTGATTTGTTCAAAATGTGGTGAAGAGCATCCGCCCGAAGAAATGGAATTGACTTTTCGCCGACCCGATGATGTGGCGAAACTTTCCGCGGAAGAACGGGCTCGTCGGGTTCGTGAAAATAACGATTTTTGCATCGTTGAAGGAAAGCGTTTTTTCATCCGTGCACTGCTACCGTTGCCTGTCGAATCCCGTGACATCCCTTACTGCATTGGCTTATGGGTTGAAGTCACTCAGGCCACGTTTGAGCGAGTCTATGAACTGTGGGACTCGGACGAGCAAATACACGAGCAACCCTTCGCAGCACAAATCGCTAATGACATCCCGACGGCGGATGGCTCGCTCGGTCTACATGCGGAAGTGCGTCTGACCGGCCCGGCCACCAGGCCAGAAGTTTTCCTTCAAGCGAGTCAACACCAGCTGTACATCGACCAAACCAGCGGAATAGATGAACATCGGGCAGCTGGATACACTTCGCTTTTTGCCTAGCCTGTTTTCCCGCTATAGGTCGGTCCCGCAAATAGCCATTGGCTCGTAATCGGCCAGAAGCAGGCATAAGTGCAACTAATTATCAAGACTCGACAAGGATCTCGATGTTTCTCCTCCGTTATGACACCAGGTGCGATGAACAGATGGCCTTCCCGGCAAATCTGCACTCTGCCGTACGCGACGCTGTCGCCTCTGTCGCCATCGGAGAATCGCATCCGCCAAATGATGCCTTCGTCGTCAACGTGGCGGGCGAAACGCTTCGCATACCTTATCGGCTCTATTACGATCCTAACTTGCTGCGCCGGGAACTGAACAATGCACAAGCCGACGCCAGGCTGATACTCCTGTGTCTCGGCACGCGGCATTACGACGGCTACTTGCGCCAGGAATGCCTTCAGGAACTGCTGAAAGACGAAACGCCCTGGCTCACCCCATATATGGTGCAACTCGCCGGCGAATACGTGGTCGAGATCGCAGAAGATGTCGCCAATACGTTTGTCGAACGCGATCCAGCCAGCTTGCAGCTATTCGCATCGGAAAACCCCGCTTATCTGGCGACACTTGAGCGCCGGGTGACAAGTTATTGGAGTTGTTACTACCGCACGGCTTACCCGGAGCGCCGTTGTTATCCCGGGGCCAGGGTTATGGCTGTTTTGCGTGCCGCTATGGGACGACGCCCGCGGATCGGCTACTAGCGCGCGCGATCGGCAAGCTCGCCAACCTGGACATCCAGCCTGTCCACCACCACCCCTGGATCGATGCCATACAGCCGCAAGGTATGCGCCCCCGGCGCCAGCGTCCCAAGGGGTGCCTGCACGCTGCGCGCATTGTCGAGCACCCCCTGCGCCCATGCCGGGTCGCCGTCGCGGTTCGCCAGTTCCAGCACCTGCGGCGCGCCGTCGTCGAGCGCCACCGCAAAACGCAGCGTGCCGGCGCTCGGATGGGTCGGCAGCAGCTGCACGCGCAGCGTGGCCGCGCCGCCGCTGCCGATGCGGAAGCGGTAGTCGAGACGCGGGGCCTCGGCCGCGATGCGCGCCGGCGCCGCCGCCACTGCGGGCTGGAACAGCGTCACCCCACCCTCCCCGCTCGTGCCCAATCCGGGCACCGCCTGCCAAGCTGCACCGCCGGCGGCGCGCTGGCCGTCGAAGCGTTCGGCTTCGATCACCACCGTCGGCGCTGCGGCCGCGCCGGCACCGGTCGGATAGGCAGGCATGCTCCACTGGCTCAGCCGGAAAGAGCGCCATTGCTGGTCGGCCGGTTCCTGCGCCATGATGTGGCGCCACTTGCCGCCGGCCAGGTCGCCGTTCCAGCGGGCGGTCAGCTTGTCCAGGCGCGCGTCGGCCGCCAGCGCCGCCGCGCGGTTGCCACGCTCGCCCTCGATGAAGCGTTGGTTGGCCAGCGCCGATGCCGCTACCGGATAGGCGACCAGTTCGAACCAGGCGTCGCGATTGGCCGGCGCGATCGACGGCGCCAGGGCTTCCACGCGCGCGCGCAAGCGCAAGAACGCATCCAGGCGCGCATCGCGTTCCGCATGTGACCACGTCGCGGCGCGCGGCTGTTCCTTGGGCAGCCACCATTGCAGATGCTCGGGCCGGCGCCGGAAATTCAGGCGGTAGTAGTCGCCCATGATCGCCGCGATCTCGTCCGCCTGCGCCGCGCCGAATTCGCGCGCTGCCCACTGCTTCAGGTAGACCGGCTGGGCATCCGCGCCCCACTGCTTCACGTCCCAGGCCAGGCGCAGGAAGAATTCGGTGCCGATCTCGCCGGGTTTGAGGTCGCCCACGTTCAGGATCCAGACGCGGTCGGCGCCGGCATCGTAGGCGCGCCGCATCTCTTCCAGCATCAGCGCCGGCGGCGTGGTGCTCAGCCACAGGTAGGACAGCGGCGCGCCCAGGTACGACAGGTGATAGTAGACACCGAAGCCGCCCGCGCGATGTCGTTCCGCCGGCGCGGTAAAGTTGCGCACATAGCCGAAGTTATCGTCGGTCCACATGATGGTGACGTCGTCCGGCACCTTCAGGCCCTGGCGGTACTGCGCCAGCACTTCCTTGTACGGCACGAACAGCTGCGGCACCTTGCTCACGTCCGGGTTCACGTGGCGCGCCAGCAGTGCGCGCTGGTCGGCGATGATCCGCTCCAGCAGCGCCACCCGCGCCGGTGTGTCCTTCGGGCCCTGCATCGCGGAGTCGTGGATGCCGCGCATGCCGACCGTCCACAGGTTCTCGTACTTGCCGTTGGCGGCCACCCGCTGTTCCCAATAGGCGCGCACCCCGTCCGGGTTGGTCTGGTAGTCGAATGCCGCCGGCGGTGCGGTCCACTCGCCCACGTTATTGCGCAGCATGGGTTCGGCGTGCGAGGAGCCCATCACGATGCCGTAGTCGCCGGCCAGCGCGGCGTTTTCGGCGAAGCGGTTGAAAGGCGCGGTTCCGGGATGCATCGCCGGCCACAGCGTGTTCGCCTTCAGGCGCAGCAGCAGTTCGAACAGCCGGGTATAAGTCTTCGGCCCGATGTTGCCGTGTTCCGGCTCCAGCGTCTTCGCGGCCCAGGGCTGCAGGCCCCAGTCCTCGTCGTTCAGGAAGATGCCGCGGTATTTCACCGACGGCGGCCCGAAGCGGCGCAGGCCGGCCGCCACGAACAGCGCGTCGCGGTGCGCGGGCACGACGTCGGCCCACCAGGTCCAGGGCGAGACGCCGATCGCCTGCGCCAGCTCGTACACCCCGTAGGCGGTGCCGCGCGGGTCGCTGCCGACGATCACCAGGGCGCGCGGGATGCCGGGCAGCGGATCGTCGACGGTGGCGATGACGAAGCTCTCCCACTGCCCGCGCAGCGCCGCCAAGTCCAGCTTGCCGGCCGCGACCAGCCGCTCGGCCAGCGCGCTCTTGCCCAGGGTCCCGACCAGCACTGCCGGACCTCGCGCCGGCGCAGAGTCCGTCCCGAGGGCGGGCCGGCGCCCGGTCACGTGTTCGATGTCGGCGGCCAGGTCGCGTACGGCGTGCTGCACCACTTTCGCATCCGAGACGGCGTAAATGATGCCGGCAGCGCCCTGCGGTCCGGCCAGCGGGAAGTCGCGCGCCGACCCCTTGGCACTGACCCAGCCCGCATCCGGCGGCGCAGCCAGCGCCGCCGCGCAGCCGAACAAGGCCAGCACGAACAGCAGGCAGCGCAGCACCTCAGAACGCCGCTTGCGCGTGGCTGGAACGCGCCAGGTCGGCCACGCCGGCCGCATCCTGGATCGCGATGTCGCGCACCTCGCGCAGCACGAAGGTGGCCGGGGCTGTGCCGCGCGCGAAGCGCACGTGGTCGAAGCCGGCGCCGGCGACGTCGTGCAGCAGCACCGGCGGTCGCCCGTCCGGCGCCGCCGTGCGCAGGTCGGCATGGTGCACTTCCAGGCCGCGCGCGTGGCGCACGTACAGGCCCCAGGCCGGGGTCACGCCGAACATGCTCGGTTCCGGATAGTGGTCCGGGTGCTCCGGCACATCGCGCCGCGCATCGGCCGCCTTGCCGCCGCCGCCGTGCACGATGGTGATGTTGCTGATGCGGACGTCTTCGACCGGCGCTTCCGGCAGCCCGGCCACGATCGAGGCGTAGGGTGCGTTCGCCTGCGACACCACCACGTTGCTGATGTTGATGCGGCGGACCGCGCCGACCTTGGTCCCTTCCGGCGCGCGCATGCGCCGGCCCAGGCGGATGAACAGCGGCGCCGTGGTCAGGTCGCGCATGGCCAGGTTGTCGACCGTGACGTCCTCGATGATGGCGCCGTCGACGCTTTCGATGGCCAGGCCGCGGCAATGCTCGAACACGCAGTTGCTGATCGCAACGTTGCGAAAGCCCCCGTTCGATTCGGTGCCGAGCTTGATGCGGCCGCACACGCCCTCCTTGTCCGGCGCCTCCAGCTGCGTCTTGCCGAAGCTGCCGTCGAGCAGCGTGCCGAGATCGAAGCCGGACACCTGGCAGCCGGTGATGGTCACGTGTTCCGTAAAGCGCGGCTTGCCGAGCGCGTAGGAGCTCTTCAGGCAGATGGCGTCGTCGTTCGGGGTGTTGACCGCGCAGTTGGCGATGCGGACGTTGCGGCAGCAGTCGATGTCGAAGCCGTCGCGGTCGGTGTCGACCATCAGGTTGTCGATGACAAGGTTGTCGACGCCGGTCGCCAGCACGGCAAAGTGGCCGCACTTGAGCATCGAGAAGTCGCGCAGCTGCACGTTGCGGCAATTCTTCAGCGCGATCGCCTTGTTGCCCTTGCCCGCCATTTCGGCACCGAACACGGTGCCCTTGCGCGTGCGCTCGCCCATCGGGTCGGCGCCGCCGAGCGAGGACGGCATGTCGCCGGCCTTCGGCACGCGGTTGGCGCCGGGGCCGGAGCGGGTCAGGCCACGGCCCCAGATGCGGCCGGGTCCCAGGATCGCGACGTTTTCCAGGCCCTCGCCCCACAGCAGGCTGTTGTGCCAGTGGCTGTGGCCGAAGTCCTGGTAGGCGTCCCAGGCATTCGGTTCGGCGTCGTCGTAACGGCCCTTGTCGGTGGCCGGGTCGGCGGCCGGGTCGGCGGCGATAATGACGCTGCCCGCATCCAGGTACAGGGCAACGTTGCTGCGCAGGCGGATCGAGAAGCTGAGGTAGCGCCCGGCCGGGAACAGCACGGTGCCGCCGCCCGCGGCGCTGGCCGCGGCGATGGCGGCGTTGATGGCATCGGTGTCGAGCGTGCTGCCGTCGCCACGTGCGCCGTGGGCGCGGACGTTGAAGCCGGACTGCATCGCGGCTGGCGGCAGCGCGGCGCGGAGCGGCAGGCACAGGGACCCGGCGGCAGTGGCGCCGACGGCGGTGAGGATGCGCTGGAGCGAGCTGCGGCGGGCGGAACGGAATGGCGTCATGCTGTGATGGGGTGGCGGGTCGACTGTGACGGGAGCACAGTAGCATCCGTGCCGCGGTCCGGGTGCGCAACTTGTTGAGCGATCGAGGCCGCTGCCGGCGATCGGCACCCCATTCGTATGATATATTGCATTGACAATCAAACAACCCTCCTTCTCCATGAACGATAAGCACGGACCCGTCGAGGCCCGCGACGACGCCGGCGTGTACCGCACGCTGCTCGAATCCACCAAAGCGATCCCCTGGCGTATCGATTGGGCGACGGCGCGCTTCACCTATATCGGCCCGCAGATCGAGGGGGTGCTCGGCTGGCGCCAGGACAGCTGGCAGAGCGTGCAGGACTGGGCCGAGCGCATCCATCCGGAAGACCGCCAGCGTACCGTCGATTTCTGCATCGCCCAGTCGCAGCAGGGCATGGACCACGAGGCCGATTACCGTGCCCTGACGCCGGACGGCGACTATGTCTGGATCCGCGACGTCGTGCATGTGATCCGCAAGGCCGACGGCAGCGTGGATTGCCTGGTCGGCTTCATGTTCGACATCAACGAGCGCAAGCGCGCCGAAGACAAGATCCTGCAGCTGCAAAAGGAGCTGGAAGCGCTGTCGTATCGCGATGCGCTCACCGGCATCGCCAACCGGCGCATGTTCGACCGCTTCCTCGATGTCGAATGGGGCAAGGCACGCGCGGCGGGCGAGCACCTTTCGCTGATCATGGTCGACATCGACTTCTTCAAGCAGTACAACGACCGCTACGGCCACCCGCGCGGCGATGCCTGCCTGCAGGCCGTCGCACGGGTGCTGGATGAAGGGGCTGCCCGCACCCGCGACCTGTGTGCCCGCCTGGGCGGCGAAGAATTCGCGCTGCTGCTGCCGGCCACCGACGAAGCGGCGGCGCTGGGCGTGGCCGAGCGCTGCCAGCGCCTGCTCGCACGGGCGGCGCTGCCGCACGATGCTTCCGCGGTTGCCGCCGTAGTCACCTGCAGCATGGGCGTGGCAACGCTGGTGCCCGGCGCGCACGACGCCCCCGGACACCTCGTCGATCTGGCCGACAGCCGGCTGTACCAGGCCAAGCGCAACGGACGCGACCGGGTTGTCGGCGGCAAGGGGTGACTTTACGGCCCGGCGAACATCCCGGCCAGGGCCGGCCTCGGCCGGCAACCAGCCGCGATCGCGCTCACTCCGGCTGGAATGACAGCTTGTCGATCTTGTCGGCCTTGTCGAACGTGACGCCGATCAGCAGCGGATCGTCGGGATAAACAAACCGGTAGCGGTAGACCCGCTGGTCCCCGTCGGATCTGCGCTCGAGCAACTCGTCCGCACGCACTGTGCCCAGCGCTGCCAGACGTTGGCCCAGGGATTGCACCCGCGGCGGCGTCAGGCCCGCCGCCAACTTGTCGCCGAGTACGCCCGGGGGCACGCTCCCTTTTGCCACCTGACTGACGACTGCGCGCAGCTTGGCAGTGACTTCCGGCTCGCTGTCGGGGATCGCTTTTGCAGCAGGAATTTCGAGCGCAGGCACGTAATGTCTGGCCACCAGGTTGGCCAGCTTGCCGGGGCGGGCCGAATCGCTGTTTGCCAGCACGATGACCGTCAATTTATCGTCGACGTAGCGCTCGATCGCGGTCTTGAACCCCTGCCAGGAACCGCCATGCGAAATGGTGCGGTGACCGTTCACCGGCGCCAGTTGCCAGCCGTAGCCGTACGGGGCGGTGGTGCCGTCGTTGAGCGTGACCGGGGTCCAGCTGGCGGTGCGAATCTTTTCGCTGAGGATTCAGTTGCCGCCCAGGGCCAGGTCCCACAGCGCGAGATCGCGCCCTGTCAGGTACAGGCTGCCGTCGGCCGTGGTGTTCAGCTTGGGAGAGATCCAGGACTGGTTTTTCAGTGCGCCGTTCACCCATTCATAGCCCGCGGCACGATGCGGCACGATGTCGCTTTCGCTGATGATGCGGGTGCCCATGCCGAGCGCTTTGAAGATGCGCTCGCGTAACTGGTCGCCATAGAACGCACCGCCCGCCTTGTTGCAGATGAACCCCAGCAAGTGGTACCCCATATTGCTGTAGGACCAGCGCTCGCCCGGCGCGAACAGCACCGGTATGCCGGCCTCCAGCGCAATCAGCTCTTCGTCGGAATAGTCCTTGCGAAAGTCCAGCGCTTCATACGGATCGTTCAGACCGGAGGTATGGGTCAGCAGGTGGCGGATCGTGATTCCTTCCCAAGCCTTCGGCGTGTTGGCCAGGTGACGCGAGATGGGATCGTCGAGCTTGAGCTTGCCGTCCTCCACCAGCAGCATGACCAGCGCCGCCGTGAACATCTTCCCGATCGAGCCGGATTGAAACTTCGTCTCCGGCGTGGCCGGAACGCCATGCTCGACGTTGGCCAGGCCATAGCCCTTTTCCTTGACGATCCTGCCGTTCTGCAGCACGACGATACTGACACCGGGAATATGCTCGCGCTTCATTTCCTGCAGCAAGGCATTGTCGAGCGGATCGGCGAAGGCGCCGGTACAGATGATCGAGGTGAGGAGAACGAGGATGCGTGGCGACATGCGGCTGGATCGGCGGTTGCGGTTGACTGCTTATCATAGAAGTCATTGCCACCCGAAAATGCTTGAATTGTCACACCGCCACGGCAATTGCCCAGGGCACGGCCGCCGGCCTGGCGGCCTTGGGCGGATGCTCAGAACTTCTCGGCCGCCGCCGGTCCGCTCAGCGGCTTGACCTGGATATTGCGGTAAAAGGCTTCGGCTCCCTCGGACTGGATCGAGAACTTGCCGCGCGCGAGCGGCACCGTCTGCCCGTCCACGCGCTGGCGCGAGTTCTCGACGCGCAGCACTTCGTGGCCGTTGACGATGTGGATCAGGGTCTTGCCGTCGGCGATGACTTCCATCGTGTTCCACTCGCCCGACGGCTTCTCGTAGTTGCCGCGCTTGAGGATGCGCGAAGCCAGACCCGTGCGCAGCGGCAGCGCCGGGTCGTAGCGGTAGAACTTCCAGTCGCCCTGGTTGGCGTCGCCCACGTGGGCATCGACCGTCACGCCGTCCAGGCTGTGGTAGTCGGCGCAATCGCCTTCCTGCAGCTGGAATTCGTGGCTGCGCATCCAGTGCCCGCTCTGCGCGCCCTCGGGGCCGACCGCGTAGTACAGCAGGCCGCTGTCGCGCGGCGCATCCAGGCGCGGGAACCATTTCTTGGTGCCCCACTTGAATTCGAACTTGAGGTGGAAATTCTCATAGTCGCCCACCGTCGACACCGCGCCCCACTCCTCGCCCGACACGCGCAGCATGCCGTCGACCACGGAAAACACCTTCTTCGGGTCCTGGTCGAGGCCGCGCACCGAGGTCGGCGCCTTCATGTTGTCCGAGGTCGGCTGCATGCTGATATAGGTGCGCCAGCCGCTCAGGTCCTTGCCGTTGAAGAGCTGGGCCCAGCCCGGCTCGGCGGCATACAGCGGCAGGTGCAGGGCCAGGACGGCGCCCAGCAGGGTGGCGTGGCAGCGGCGGCGGAAGCGGTTCATGCAAGTCTCCTTTTATGGGGTTGTCGATCGGCGGCCCGTCTGTGCGGGCGAAAGCAATCTAGCATGCGCGTTTTGTGAGCGCTACCACTCCAGCCCAGCTTGCCGATTTCGTTATAAATTTTTCCGAATTTTTAACACTTAGCATGTTTTCCTGGTGCTAATATCGCCACATAAATAGTTGTACTAATAAAGCGCCCGAGAAAACCTCCAGGGCGAGGCGCATCGTCGAAGACAGTACGTGAGTACGGCGGGACGATGCAGCGCCGCCATGGAGGTGTTGTCGGGCGCGTCGAGCAGGAGACGGCAGCATGAGCACAATCGTCATCGGGCGGGGCATGGTCGTGGCCCATGGTCCGGACAGCGAACGCCGCGTACGCCCGCCGCGCCAGGTCCGGCCGCAGCGGGCAAATGCGCCGCTGCGCGCCACGCCGGCGCCGGCACACCGGGCCTGTGCCGACTTCTACACCGAGCACGGCATCTCGACCCCGAGCGCGCTGTTCGACACGCTGTCCGACACCTATTACTTCGCCAAGAACCGCGACGGCCAGTTCGTCTGGGGCAACCGCCTGCTACAGGAACAGCATGCGCTGTCCGACGTCAAGGACATCATCGGCCGCACCGATCACGACTTCTTCCGGCGCGACATCGCCGACCGCATCCGCGCCGACGACCTGGCCGTCATCGAGACCGGCGTCACGGTGCGCAACAAGCTGGAAGTGATCGACGGCGGCAACGGCGTGCTGACCTGGCTGTTCACGACCAAGGCGCCGCTGCGCAACCGCCAGGGCGAGATCGTCGGCATCGAAGGGTTTTCGCGCGATGCGCGCCGCTCGCAGGACACCATCGCGCCCTTCCACGAATTCAAGGCCTGCATCGAATACCTGCAGGCGCACCTGACCGAGAACATCGCGATCGAACACCTGGCGCGGCTGTCCTGCATGTCACTGTCGACCTTCGAACGCCGCTTCAAGCAGCATTTCTCGCTGACGCCCAAACAGTACATCCTGCACCTGAAGGTGCATGAAGCCTGCCGCCTGCTGCCGACCGCCGGCAGCATCGCGCGGGTGGCACTGGACACCGGCTTCGGCGGCCAGAGTTATTTCACCAAGCAGTTCCGCAGCGTTGTCGGCATCACGCCGAAGCAGTACCTGATGTCGCTGGCACGCGCGCGCTAGACGTCGCGGCCGGCCCCCGTTGTCTTCTTTGGAGAGAGAAGCATGCAACAGAATCGAGATCGCGCCGGCCATGCACCGGCGCAGCCCGACCGCGCACGCCGCGCCGCCCTGATGCGCCTCGGCGCGCTGTGCGGCCTGGCCGGCATGGGCGACCTGGGCCTGCTGGCCGATGCGCTGGCCGCCGCCCCCGCGGCCGCGGGCGCCCCCGCCTTCCTGACGCCGGCCGAGCTGCAGCTCACCGGCGTGCTGGCCGAGCTGGTCATTCCGCGCACCGACACGCCCGGTGCGCTCGACGTCGGCGCCCACCGCACCGTCGACCATTTGCTGGCGGTGTGTGCCGACGCGCAGGCGCAGGCCGCCTGGAAGGCCGGGCTGGCACGCATCGACGCCGCCGCCCGCACCAATGGCGGCAAGGGATTCACCGCCCTGCCGCCGGCCCGCCAGGTCGCGCTGCTGCAGGCGCTGGATACCGGCAGCGCCCCCTTCGGCCCCGCCGACCAGGGCTTCTTCCGCCAGCTGAAGGGTCATGTGGCTTTTGCCTACTACACCTCGGAAGCCGGCGCCTCGCAGGAACTGGCCTATTTACCGGTGCCGGGCGGCTTCAAGGGCGACGTCAAGGTCACCCGCTCGACGCACACCTGGGCCCTCTGAAGGAACGCGCATGGAAGCCAAACCAAGCTATTACATCAAGAGCACGCCCGAGCGCTTCGACGCGATCGTGGTCGGCTCCGGCATCACCGGCGGCTGGGCCGCCAAGGAACTCACCGAGCGCGGCCTGAAGACCCTGATGGTCGAGCGCGGGCGGCCGGTCGAACACGGGGTCGACTACATCGGCGAAAACCGCGACCCGTGGACCATGCCCAACCGCGGCAAGGTCGACGCCAAGGTCGCAGAGGAACAGTTCGCGATCCAGCGCCAGTGCTATGCCTTCGACGAGCACACCAAGCAGTTCTTCAACAACGACCGCGACATGCCCTACTCCACGCCGGACGGCCGCCCGTTCAGCTGGATCCGCGGCAACCAGCTGGGCGGCAAGTCGCTGATGTGGGCGCGCCAGTCCTACCGCTGGAGCGACCTCGATTTCGAAGCCAACCTGAAGGACGGCCACGGCGTCGACTGGCCGATCCGCTACGCCGACCTGGCGCCCTGGTACAGCCAAGTCGAGCGCCACGTCGGCATCAGCGGCAACCGCGACGGCCTGGCCGTGCTGCCCGACGGCGAATTCCTGGCGCCGTTCGAATTCAATGCGGTGGAAGCGGCGCTGAAGCAGAAGTTCGATGCGAAATATGCGCCGGCACGCATGATCATCGGCCGCACCGCCAACCTGAACACCGCCAGCGAACAGCATCTGGCCCAGGGCCGGGCGCCGTGCCAGGCGCGCAGCCAGTGCCACCGCGGCTGCTCGTTCGGCGCCTACTTCTCGACCCAGAGCTCGACGCTGCCGGCGGCGCTGAAGACCGGCCGCCTGCGCATCGCCACCGACAGCATCGTGCACAGCGTGCTGTACGACCCGAAGACCAACCGCGCCCTAGGGGTGCGCGTGATCGATGCCGAAACGATGGAGACGCGCGAGTACCATGCGCGCGTGGTGATCCTGTGCGCCTCGACGCTGGGCTCCACCGCGGTGCTGCTGAACTCGACGTCAAGCGCCTTCCCGAACGGCCTGGCCAACTCCTCGGGCGCGCTCGGGCACTACCTGACCGACCACCTGTGGTCGGCCGGCGCCGACGGCCGCGTCGAAGGCTTCGACGAGCATTACTACCAGGGCCGCCGCCCGACCGGCACCTACATCCCGCGCTTCCGCAACGTGGTCGACAAGCACCCGGACTTCGTGCGCGGCTACGCGCTGGCCGGCGGCGCCGCACGCGAGGGCTGGCAATCGGCGGCCTGGAAGCCGGGCTTCGGCAAGGACTACAAGGCCATGATCAGGAAGCCCGGGCCGTGGCGCTTCAGCCTGGGCGGCCAGGGCGAGATGCTGCCGCGCTACGAGAACAGCGTCAGCCTGCATCCGACCAAGAAGGACAAATGGGGCATGCCGCTGCTGCACGTCGACGTCACCCACGGCGACAACGACCGCAAGATGCGCAAAGACATGGCGGACAGCGCCGGCAACATCCTCGAATACCTGGGGCTCAAGGACGTCAAGGTCCGGATGGCGACCGAGACCGAATACCCGCCCGGGCTGGCGATCCACGAGATGGGCACGGCGCGCATGGGGCGCGACCCCAAGACCTCGGTCCTGAACGGCTGGAACCAGGCCCACGACGTGCCCAACCTGTTCGTCACCGACGGCGCCTCGATGGCGTCCGGCGCCTGGCAAAACCCATCGCTGACCTTCATGGCCCTGACCGCACGCGCCTGCGCCTATGCGGTCGAGCAGATGAAGGCCGGGACGATCTGATATGCATACCAACGGAGACGACATGAAACCATCCACCAGCGCCCTGCTGGCGATCCTGATCGGCACCGCCGCAGCCGCGCTGTCCGTGCAAGCAACTGCGGCCGCAGCGGCCCAGCCGACGCAACGCATCGGCCTGCAACTGTGGTCGGTCAAGGACGAGATCAAGCAGGATTTCGAAGGCACCCTGACCAAGATCGCCCAGCTCGGCTTCCAGGGCGTGGAGTTCGCCGGCGAGTTCGGTCCGTACAAGGACAACCCGGCCGGCCTGAAAGCCTTCATGGACAAGAACCGCCTGCAGTGCGCCGGCGCCCACATGCATTTCGACGCGCTGACGCCCGAGCGCTTCGATGCCACCACCGCCTTTTACCAGACCCTCGGCTGCAGCAACCTGGTGATCTCGATGGACAAGCGCGGCGCCAGCGTCGAGGAAAGCGCGCAGATGAGCCGGGAACTGACCACGCTGTCCGGCAAGCTGGCCCGCAAGGGCATGCGCATCGGCTACCACAACCACGCCCAGGAAATGGCCGGCGCGTTCGGCAGCACGCCCTGGGACACGATCGCCAGGAACACCCCGCAGGCCGCCATCATGCAGCAGGACGTGGGCTGGACCACCTTCGCCGGCAAGGACCCGGTGGCCTACGTCAAGCGCTACCCGGGCCGCACCCTGACCACCCACTACAAGGCCAAGTTCGTGCAGGGCGCGACCGGCGGCATGCCCGTCATCGGCCAGGACAAGACCGACTGGGCCGGGCTGACGCGCGCGGTGCGGTCGGTAGGTGGGACCGAGTGGATCATCATCGAGCAGGAAGAGTATCCGAACGGGATGGGGCAGCTGGAGACGGTGGCCGCGTCGATGAAGGGCTTGCAGGGGGTGCTGGCTCAACTTCCGGCGCAATGAAAGCGGCCACGACTGCATGAACCACCCAAACTGCGTCGTTCCCGCGAAGGCGGGAACCCAAGTTCGTAGCACCGAGATGCAGCGGCGCCATGCCGCGAACTTGGGTCCCCGCCTGCGCGGGGACGACGGTTCAAGTGTCACGTAATCAAAGCACCATGAGTCTATCCATCCGCTTCCAGCACATCGTCAAGGACTTCGGCCCGGTCCGCGTCCTGCACGGCGTCGATTTCGCCCTCGAGCCCGGCCGCGTGGTCGGCCTGCTCGGCGAGAACGGCGCCGGCAAGTCGACCCTGATGAAGATCCTGGCCGGCTACGAGCGCCCGAGCGGCGGCCAGCTGGTGGTCGACGGCGTCGAACGCCGTTTCGCCGATGCGCGCGACGCCGAGGCGCTCGGCATCGCCCTGATCCACCAGGAATTCAACCTGGCCGAGCACCTGACGATCGCCCAGAACATCTTCCTCGGCCACGAAAGAACGCGCGCCGGGCTGCTCGACCGCCGCGCCATGGCGCGCGAGGCAGCGAGCTGCCTGGCCCAGGTCGGGCTCGAGCGCGACCCAAGCACCCGCGTGTCCGAGCTGATCGTCGCCGAAAAGCAGCTGGTCGAAATCGCCAAGGCGCTGTCGCGCGAGGCAAGGGTCCTGATCATGGACGAGCCGACCGCCAGCCTGTCGCCGGGCGAAACCCGCAAGCTGTTCGAGCTGATGGCGCGCCTGAAAAGTCAGGGCGTCACCATCGTCTACATCTCGCACAAGCTCGACGAGATGGAAGCGCACACCGACGAAGTGGTGGTCATGCGCGACGGGAAGTTCGTGGCGCGCGCCGCCACCGCCGACGTCGACCGCCACCAGATGGCCAACCTGATGGTCGGGCGCGCGCTGTCCAGCATGTTCCAGCCGAAGACCCCGGTGCCACCCGACGCGCCGCTGCGGCTGCGCGTCGAGGGCCTGCAGGTGCCGGGCTGGATCGAGGACCTCGGCTTCCAGGTGCGTGCCGGCGAAGTGCTCGGCTTTGCCGGCCTGGTCGGCGCCGGCCGCACCGAAGCCTTCGAAGCCATCCTCGGCCTGCGCCCGCGCAGCCGCGGCCGCATCGAGATCGACGGCCGGCCGGCCGACATCCGCAGCCCGCGCGACGCCATGCGCCACGGCCTGACCTACCTCAGCGAAGACCGCAAGGGCAAGGGCCTGCACCTGGACCTCGGCCTGCGCGACAACCTCACCATGATGACGCTGGAGCGCGACGCCCGGCCGTGGCTCGACCTGAAGGCCGGCGAGCGCGCGCTGCGCCAGGCCATCGACGATTTCGGCATCCGCCTGCGCGACCCCGGCTGCGCGGCGCGTTCGCTCTCCGGCGGCAACCAGCAGAAGCTGGCGCTGGCCAAGTACCTGCGCCCGGACCCGGGGGTGATCGTGCTGGACGAGCCGACCCGCGGCGTCGACGTCGGCGCCAAGCGCGACATCTATGCATTGATCCACCGCCTGGCGGCCGAGGGACGCGCCGTCGTCGTCATCTCGTCCGAACTCATCGAACTGATCGGCCTGGCGCACCGCGTGGCGGTGCTGCACGGCGGCCGCCTGCAGGCCGTCCTAGAGGCCGGCCAACTCACCGAAGAAAACCTGATCGCCCATGCAACCGACACCCAACACACGCAGCACTGAGCCGTCCACCGAACCGGGCAAACCCGCGGCAGGCGCCATCCCCGGCCTCAGCCAGCTGAAAGCGGCCGGGCCGCTGATCGCGCTGGTCCTGCTGTGCATCGCCGGCGCCTTGTTGAATCCGGACTTCGCCACCGTCGACAACCTGATGAACGTGCTGACCCGCACTGCCTTCATCGGCATCATCGCGGTCGGCATGACCTTCGTGATCGTCTCCGGCGGCATCGACCTGTCGGTCGGCTCGATGGCGGCGCTGATCGCCGGGGCCATGATCGTGGCGATGAACGCGCTGGCCACCGGCGCCAGTCTGCCCGGCCCGGCAGCCGTCATCTGCGCCGGCATCGCGCTGGCGCTGGTCTGCGGCGCGGTGTTCGGCATCGCCCACGGTCTCCTGATCACGCGCGGCCGCATCGAAGCCTTCATTGTCACGCTCGGCTCGCTCGGCATCTTCCGCGCGGTGCTGACCTGGCTGTCCGACGGCGGCGCCCTCACCCTCGACTTCAACCTGGCCGAAGCCTACAGCCCGGTGTACTACCAGAGCGTGCTCGGGGTGCCGGTTCCGGTGTGGGTGTTCGCGCTGGTGGCGATCGGCGGGACCGTGATCCTGAACCGCACCGCCTACGGCCAGCACGTGCAGGCGATCGGCTCCAACGAACAGGTGGCGCGCTACGCCGCGATCCGGGTCGACCGTGCCAAGGTATTCACTTACCTGCTGCTGGGCGTGTGCGTGGCGATCGCCACCATCCTGTACGTGCCGCGCCTGGGCTCGGCCACCCCGACCACCGGCATCCTGTGGGAACTGGAAGCCATCGCCGCCGTCGTGGTCGGCGGAACCTCGCTGCGCGGCGGTTCCGGCCGCGTCATGGGCACCGTGGTCGGCGCGATCCTGCTGTCCGTGATCGGCAACATCCTCAACCTCACCAGCATCATCAGCGTGCACCTGAATCCCGCGGTGCAGGGCGTGGTGATCATTGCCGTGGCTTACCTGCAGCGCGGCCGCCGCTGACGCATCGCAGCTCAATTATCTGAACAAGGAAACCGTATGCGCTTCTCGAACACCCCACTGACCCGGATCGCCCTCGCCTGCGCGCTGGCGGCCGACCTCTCTACCAGCCACGCCGCGGCGCCCGCCAACGTCACCCTCGGCGTCGCCATTCCCACCGCCACCCACGGCTTCACCGGCGGCATCGTGTGGTGGGCCAACCAGGCCAAGAAGGAACTGGAAGCGGCCAATCCCGGCCTCAAGGTCATCGTCAAGACCGCCGCCAGCACGCCGGAGCAGGCCAACCAGGTGCAGGACCTGCTGGTCGTGAACAAGATGAATGCGCTGGTGATCCTGCCGCTCGAATCGAGCTCGCTCACCCAGCCGGTGTCGCAGGTGAAGAACAAGGGCGTGTACGTGACCGTGGTCGACCGCGGCCTCACCAACCCCGCCGCGCAGAATGCCTACGTGGCCGGCGACAACGCCGCCTTCGGCCGCCTGCCGGCCGAGTACCTGGCAAAGCGCCTGAACGGCAAGGGCAACATCGTGATCCTGCGCGGCATGCCGAGCACCATCGACAACGAGCGCGTCAACGCCTTCCAGGCCGAGATCAAGAAGTACCCGGGCATCAAGGTGCTGGATGCGAAATACGGCAACTGGAACCGCGACGACGCCTTCAAGGTCACCCAGGATTACCTGACCCGCTTCAAGGCCATCGACGCCGTGTGGGCGGCCGACGACGACATGGCGATCGGCGTGCTGAAGGCGATCGAGCAGGCCAAGCGCAGCGACATCAAGGAGGTGTTCGGCGGCGCCGGGGCCAAGTTCGCGGTGAAGAAGGTGATGGACGGCGACAAGCTGGTGCAGGCCGACGTCTCCTACTCGCCCAAGTTCATCTACGACGCCATCAAGATGACCGCCAACGCGCGCCTCAAGGGTGAGGCGCTGCCGGCGCGCACCATCATCCCGTCGGTGCTGATCACGCGCGACAACGCGCGCCAGTTCTACTTCCCCGATTCGCCCTACTGATACAAAAGAGATAAAAGGAACCGCATGAAGACCATCAAGGGACCGGCGATCTTCCTGGCCCAGTTCATGGGCGCGGAAGCGCCCTTCGATACCCTCGACAACCTGGCCGGCTGGGCGGCAGGCCTCGGCTACGAGGGCATCCAGCTGCCGACCGACAAGCGCCTGTTCGACCTCGAGCTGGCGGCCGACAGCCAGACCTATTGCGACGACATCACTGGCATGCTGGCCAGCCACGGCGTCGCCATCACGGAACTCTCGACCCACCTGCAGGGCCAGCTGGTGGCGGTGCACCCGGCCTACGACGCGCTGTTCGACGGCTTCGCGGCGCCGCAGGTACGCGGCAATCCGCAGGCGCGCCAGGCCTGGGCAACAAGCCAGCTCAAGCTGGCGGCGCGCGCGTCGCGCCGGCTCGGCCTGAACGCGCACGCCAGCTTTTCCGGCGCCCTCGCCTGGCCCTACCTGTACCCGTGGCCGCAGCGCCCGGCCGGACTGGTCGAGGAAGCATTCGATGAACTGGCGCGGCGCTGGCGGCCGATCCTGGATGCCTTCGACGACGCCGGCGTCGACCTGTGCTACGAGCTGCATCCGGGCGAAGACCTGCACGACGGCGTCAGCTTCGAGCGCTTCCTGGAGGGAGTCGGCAACCACCCGCGCGCCAGCATCCTGTACGACCCCAGCCACTTCATGCTGCAGCAGCTCGATTACCTGGCCTTCATCGACATCTATCACGAGCGCATCAAGGCCTTCCACGTCAAGGACGCCGAGTTCCGCCCCAGCGGACGCCAGGGCGTGTATGGCGGCTACGGCAACTGGGTCGACCGCGCCGGGCGTTTCCGCTCGCTGGGCGACGGCCAGATCGACTTCGGCGCGATCTTCTCGAAAATGGCCCAGTACGACTATCCGGGCTGGGCGGTGCTGGAATGGGAGTGCTGCCTCAAGCACCCGGAAGACGGCGCGCGCGAAGGCGCCGATTTCATCCGCCGCCACATCATCCGCGTGGCCGAACGCGCTTTCGACGACTTTGCCGGCAGCGGCACCGAGCGCGCCCAGCTGCGCGAACTGATGGGGATCGCGCCATGACCGGCACGATTCCACGCAGGCTGCGCCTGGGCATGGTCGGCGGCGGCCAGGGCGCCTTCATCGGCGCCGTGCACCGCATCGCGGCGCGCCTGGACGATTGTTATGAAGTGGTGGCCGGCGCCCTGTCCGGCGATCCGGCGCGTTCGCGCGAGTCCGGCGCCGCGATCCGCCTCGATCCGGCGCGCTGCTACGCCGACTACCGCGAGATGGCACGGCTGGAGGCCGTGCGCGCGGACGGCATCGATGCGGTGGCCATCGTCACCCCGAACCACCTGCATGCGCCGGTGGCCACGGCCTTCCTCGAAGCCGGCATCCACGTCATCTGCGACAAGCCGCTGGGCGTGTCGCTGGACGAAGGCCTCGCGCTGGCGGCGCTGGCGCGCGCGCGCAAGCGGGTGTTCGCCCTGACCCACACCTACACCGGCTACCCGATGGTGCGCCACGCGCGCGAACTGGTGGCCTCGGGCGCCATCGGCGAGGTGCGCATGGTGCACGTCGAATACGCGCAGGACTGGATGGCCGAGCTCGACAAGCAGGACCCCGCCTTCCAGGCCGCCAACTGGCACAACGACCCGCGCCGCGCCGGGCCGACCGGTTGTACCGGCGACATCGGCACCCACGCCTGGCACATCGCCGGCTTCGTCAGCGGCCTGCAGCCGAGCGAGCTGCTGGCCGAGCTGCACGCCTTCACGCCGGCACGCACGCTCGACGACCATGTGCAGGTGATGCTGCGCTACCCGAACGGCGCACGCGGCACGCTGTGGGCCAGCCAGATGGCCACCGGCTGCGAGAACGCACTCAAGCTGCGGGTGTTCGGCACCAAGGCCAGCCTGGCCTTCGACCAGGAGCAGCCCAACGAGCTGTGGCTGACGCCGCAGGGCGGCTGCGCGCAGCGGCTCACACGCGGACGGGTGCGCGGGGAGGCGGCGGAACACGCGACGCGCATCCCGAACGGGCATCCGGAGGGTTATCTGGAAGCGTTCGCGCAGCTGTACCGCGACGCGGCGGCGCAGATCCATGCCGTCGATGCCGGGCTGCCGATGCCGGACACGGCTGCCTGGCTGCCCACGGTGGAAGACGGCGTGGGCGGGATGCGCTTCATCGATGCGGTGCTGGCCAGCCACCGCGGCGGATCGTGCTGGGTGGCGCTCGCCTCCCAGGATCCGGCCTGACGATCGCATTGCCGGCGACAAGGCGTCGCCGGCAAGGCATTGATGCACCTGCCGCCTTGCCGGCGCAAACGGCGCACGCGCACGACGGCGCGCCGACCCGTCGTCATGCGCTCCACCTGCGCAGCGCAGTAGACGCACCCGAGCATCGATAACCCGCGCAGCCGCACCCTGCGGCAGTCCTTCAGCGCGATCCCCTCGTCGACCCCGACCGCTCTTCGGCCGGCACGGTACTCTTGCCGCTGCCGCTGCCGCTGCCGTTCCGCTGCCCCGTGTGGCAACGTCTCCACGGTTGGCAAAACGTTTTCTCTGCAAGCTCTCCAGCGGCCGATCGAAACAGGCAATAATCGACCAGACGCCCGTACAAAGCAAAAAACAACAAGCCTAAATGTCTAGTTAACCGTTTTCCTAAATCTGTTGACACTACTCTTCCTTGTCATTAGGATTCAATCAACAACAAGAAGCATCAGGAGACGAGATCCATGTTCGACCGCACCCCGCCGGCCCTGATCCGGTTCGCGAAAACGTTTATCGGCGCCGCCTCCCTCGCCGCCTGCGCCGCGCATGGCCAGGCGCAGTTCCCGGCCGCCGAGGCATTGCCGGCAATGATCGCGCGCGACGTGCAGACCGCCGCCCTGCAATACGGCGGCCTGCTCGACAAGGTGCGCACCCAGCCCGGCTTCCCGCGCACCGTCGAAGGCGGCCAGCTCAAGCTGGTCGGTCCGGGCGACTGGACCGCCGGATTCTTCCCCGGCGCGCTGTGGTACCTGTTCGAAGCCACCGGCGATGCCAGGTGGCGCACCGCCGCCGCCGAGTACACCCGGCGCACCGCGCCGGCCAGGTTCGACAAGAGCCAGCACGACCTCGGCTTCATGCTGTACAGCGGCTACGGCAACGGCCTGCGGCTGACCGGCGACCCGGCCACGCGCGCCCGCTACCGCGACGCCCTGCTGGCCGGCGCCACCACGCTGATCACCCGCTTCAACCCGAAGGTCGGCAGCATTCAGTCGTGGGATCTGTGGAAGGACAGCACCTGGGCCTTCCCGGTCATCATCGACAACATGATGAACCTGGAAGTGCTGATGTGGGCCGCGCGCGCCGCCGACGAGCCGCGCTACCGCGAGGTCGCCATCGCCCACGCCGACACCACCCTCAGGCATCATTTTCGCCCCGACGGCTCCAGCGTCCACCTGGTCGATTACGACCCGCAGAGCGGGGAGGTGCGCAAGCGCGTCACGGTGCAGGGCTACGCCGACGGCTCCAGCTGGGCACGCGGCCAGGCCTGGGGCCTGTACGGCTACACCATGATGTACCGCGAAACCCGCAACGACGCCTACCTGGCCCAGGCCCGCAGGATCGCCGACTTCGTCATGCACCATCCGCGCCTGCCGGCCGACAAGGTGCCCTACTGGGACTACGACGACCCGGCCATTCCGAACGCCCCGCGCGACGTCTCCGCCGCCGCCATCACCAGTTCGGCACTGCTGGAACTGGCCACCTTCTCCGACCGCGACAGCGCCCGGCGCTACCGCGACTTCGCCATCGCCCAGCTGCGCAGCCTGTCCTCGAAGGACTACCTGGCCGCGCCCGGCGAGAACGGCGGCTTCCTGCTCAAGCACGCGACCGGCCACAAGCCGGCCGGCAAGGAAATCGATGTGCCGCTGAACTACGCGGACTACTACTTTCTGGAAGCGCTGCTGCGCCTGAGGGCGTCGCTGCAAGGTTCGTAAATAAAAACGACAGGAGACGAAGTTGGACAACAAGAAACGACAACGCAGCATCGCGGTGAAGCCGCTGGCGGCCGTGGTGGCCCTCGCCGCGGCGCAATGGGCCCTGCCCGCCTGGGCCCAGACGGCGCCAGCGTCCGACGCCGGGGCTGCCGAACCGGATCAGCTGCAGACCGTGGTGGTCACCGCCAACAAGCGGGTGGAAAAGCTGGAGAACGTGCCGATGGCGATCTCGGTGCTGTCCGAGGCCGAACTGCAGCGCAACAACGTGCGCGAGATCGAGGACGTGATCGCGCTGACGCCGTCGCTGACCCAGGCATCCGGCACCACCGCGGCCAACAATGCGATCTTCATGCGCGGCATCGGCACCGTCTCGGTCGGCATCGGCGTCGAATCCGACGTCTCGGTGATCATCGACGACATTCCGATCGCGGTGCAGTTCCAGGCCTTCCGCGACCTGGCCGACGTCCAGCGCGTGGAGGTCTTGAAGGGCCCGCAGAGCACCCTGTTCGGCAAGTCGGCGGTGGCGGGCGCCATCAACATCGTCACCAAGCCGATCACCGGCCCGATCGTCTACCGCGCCAACACCTACCGCACCAACGACGGCGAATGGCGCGTCGGCGCCTCGGTCGGCGGGCGCCTGAGCGAATCCTTCGGCATGCGCATCGCCGCCAACAAGAGCGACATGCCGGGCAACTTCACCAACCTGACGAACGGTGAAAAGGTGAACGGCTCCTCGGGCAAGACCATCATGGCCAAGTTCTCGTGGACGCCGGTGCGCAACCTGGACATCGACTTTTCGCCGCACTACAACGACCAGACCAACAGCCGCGGCGTGACCGCCGTGAACGGCTTCTACCGCACCAC
>Ga0308163_10001633_pt1 | contig 23245 bp, 20 predicted proteins | sample PhyTR1_FD_201037 | JGI IMG/M metagenome (GOLD analysis project Ga0308163, IMG submission 201037) | Phyllosphere microbial communities from UC Gill Tract Community Farm, Albany, California, United States - DLSLT.R1 | ecosystem: Host-associated > Plants > Phyllosphere > Unclassified | place: USA... | reverse complement strand
TAACCTTTTACTAAGGCTTTACCACCGTTTTCACGTAACACTGAAGATAATTTATCTAAAGTAGGGTAAGATTCAGTTTTTAAAACTGAAGAGTTGAATTCAAATTGGATAGTTTCGAAACCAGTTAAGTTTGCATTAGATGCTGTAGCAGCAACTGGAGCTGGAAGTGGACATCCTGAACCATCAACTGCAGTACCAGCAGGAGTACCTGGGCATTTGTCAAATTGATCAGAAACACCATCACCATCAGTATCTTTTTTCAAATCTTCAACAGATTTTTCAACATTAGATACACGAGTTTTTAACGCTTCAACTTCTTGACGCAATGAAGGATCTTTCAATTCATCATACATCAAAGCTAATGGGTTAACCCAGTTTAAATCTGGTTTAGATTTAGAACCTAATGAGAATTCTAATCCAGCATAACCGTAAGAGAATTTATCTTTAGTAGTTGCTTTTGCATAAACCTGATCAAAGTTATCAGAGTCAATGAAGTGCATAGTGTAACCTAAGTTAAACGCAACACGATCAGAAACTTTGAATTTAACACCTGCACCAACTGGGATGTAAGCTTCTTTGATATAAGTGTTATTTCTGTCATCGCCAGAAACATCTTTCCAATCAGTAACAACGCCAGTAGCTGAAGTAGTTTTAGGAGCATAAGCAACTAAACCGTAACCTGCAGTAACGAAGAAGTTAACTGAGTTCTCACGACGTAAGAAATCTACAGTAGCAACGTTAACAACACCTCTTAAGTCAGCAGCATAGCCAATTTCAGTTTCGAAATCTCTAACACCAAATTGAGCACCACCAGTAGCATCTTTGTTAGTTCCAGAAACTTTTCCACGGAAAATGTTTCCTTCGATACCAAATGCATGGCCTAGTTGTTTTTTCAGGGAGATACCATAACCTAAGTTAACATCAGCGTTTGTGAAGTCATTAGATCCGCCAATCGCAAGGAATGGAGACATAACACCACCGTTAACACCGATAGTCCAGGTTCTGTACTGGCCTCTTCCACCAAATACTTTGGCTGAAGATGAAGTGGCAGTAGAATCTTGTGCAGACGCAAGAGTTGTTGCTCCTATTAGTCCGACGAAAGAAACTGCTAACCCCTTCTTTAAAGTAGAATAATTCATAATTTTTCTTTTTTAAGGTTAAACAAATTTAAAGTGTGTAATTTTTTTGTGTAGCAAAATTAGACAAATTTTTAATTCTCACAACAGCTACACAAACTCTGTTCCAAATTTAACAGATTTTAAGATTTCGATATAATTGACTTTATTTGCAGCTATAGTCAGTAAGAAATGAAATACCCCAAAATTGGAAGCGCCTTATTTGTTGAAAATAGAAACAAATTCTCAAAACTTCTAAAATCCAACTCCTTAGCACTATTTAATGCAAATGATGAATATACACGTAGTGGGGATCAGGCCTTTGTATTTAAACAGAACCCAGATCTTTTTTATCTGTCTGGAATAGACCAGGAGAAAACCATCTTATTGATTTACCCTGATTGTCCTAATCCTTTATATAGAGAAGTCCTGTTTTTAAGACAGACCAATGAACAAATCAAGGTGTGGGAAGGGCATAAATACACAAAAGCGATGGCGCAGGAAGCTTCTGGTATCATAAACATACATTGGCTGGAAGATTTTGAAAGCGTGTTACATAGCATCATTTCTTATGCGGATCATATTTACCTCAACACTAATGAAAATGATAATTCCAGATTTACAGTACCCTACCGGGATATTCGTTTTATAAAGCAGATTAAACAACAATATCCATTACATTGTTACGAAAGGGCCGCATTGGTTATGCGTCAGTTACGTGACAGAAAGTCATCAGTTGAGATTGACCTGATCAGACAGGCATGCCAGATTACTCAGGATGCTTTTATCAGAACATTGAAATTTACCAGGCCTGGTGTTACAGAATATGAGATCGAGGCAGAGATCATTCATGAGTTTATCCGTCAACGGGCTACAGGCCATGCGTATCCGCCCATCATTGCATCTGGCCAAAATGCAAATATCCTGCATTACAGTGAAAATAACATGACCTGTCAGGCAGGAGAATTAATCCTCATGGATTTTGGTGCAGAATATGCAAATTACAATGCCGATCTTAGCCGTACCATACCAGTAAGCAGAAAATTCAACAGCAGGCAAAAGCAAGTTTATAATGCTGTCCTTAAGGTTATGAAAGGTGCTAAACAATTGCTCGTACCCGGAACCGGGGCCAAAGAATATCAGGAACAGGTGGGAGAATTAATGACAGCTGAGCTCATAGGGCTTAAACTGATTTCTTTAGAAGATGTTAAGAATCAAAATCCATCTTATCCTGCCTATAAGAAATATTTCATGCACGGCATCAGTCATCATCTCGGTCTTGATGTTCATGACTTTTCTGACCGCTACAAACCATTTGCAGAAGGAAATGTGCTTACTTGCGAACCAGGAATCTATATCAAAGAAGAAGGATTTGGTATCCGGCTGGAAAACAACATCCTAATTACAGCAAACGGAAATATAGACCTTATGGCGAATATACCTATCGAAGCAGAAGAAATTGAAGATCTTATGAATAGTTAACTATATAAAGTAAAATGGCTATCCCCAAAATTATACATCAGACTTTTAAAACAGCAAAACTGCCCTTTTTAACAAGATGGCATATCGGCAGGTTCCGTAAAAAAAATCCTGACTATGCCTATGAGTTTTATGATGACCAGCGAATTGAAACCTTCCTGCAAAAAGAATTTGGAACAGAGGTTTTTACCCTCTACAAAAAACTAAATATCGGTGCAGCCAAAGCAGATTTTTTCCGTTATGCCCTACTATACAAAAAGGGAGGTATCTACGTAGATATAGATAGCGGTATCAATTGTAATCTGGATTCTTTTATACAACCAGAAGATTCAGCAATTATTACGCGGGAGGGCGATCCCTCATTGTTTGCCCAGTGGGCCCTTATTTTCAGTGCAGGCCACCCTTTTCTTGAAAAAACAATAGAAATGATGATGGACAATATCCGTCAGAATAAATATCCAAATGATGTGCACCGGATGACTGGCCCTACAGTATATACACAAGCCATTGATGCCGCACTAAAGAAAAATCCAGCTATCCCGCACCGTATTTTAGGTACAGATTACAATGGCTATCTAAAGGTTAAGTATAAACTCGGAAAATTTTTCCTATATCAAAAAGGTGACCATTGGAAAAAAAAGCAGCTCACTACTCCTGTTCTTAAACCAGAAAATTATCTGGACAAATAGTCTGAAATAAACTTGTACAAATTAAAATCATCAAGAAGATAAGACTGTGCAATTGCTTGCTGAAGCGCTGTTTTTGAAATATCCTGCATTCTGGAATTCTGAATCAGCTTAAAGGCTTTCTCAGTATAAAGAAATATCTTTCTCTTGTTCTCCCGTATATCATAATGATCAATCCAGTTTAATAGCTCATCTATCCCCTTCTGCTTATCAGCTATAGTTTTAAAAATTGGAATAACAGCCGGCCGCTGATGTAACATCTTGCCAAGCTTATTGGCAAAAGTATCGGCCCCTTCCCTGTCAGCCTTATTTACTATAAAAGCATCACCAATTTCCATAAGGCCAGATTTAATATGCTGTATTTCGTCGCCCGCTTCAGGAACTAACACTACCAAGGTAAGATCTGCAAGTCCTGCAATTTCTATTTCCGATTGGCCTACACCTACCGTTTCGACAATTACATAATCAAAGTCTGCGCTTTTTAGCACATCAGTCATCTCAATTATTTTAGCTGAAAGTCCGCCAACAGAACCACGTGTTGCTACAGATCGGATATAAACATTTGGTTTATTAAAATGTGCAGACATGCGGATACGGTCACCTAATAAAGAACCAAGATTAAATGGCGATGTTGGATCGACTGCCAATACGGCTATTCGTTTTTTTTGCTGGCTCAGCTGCTCTATAAGAGCATTTACCAGCGTACTTTTACCGGCCCCGGGGGGACCCGTTATACCAATTACAGGAATACTATTATCGATGTCAATTTTCTCCAGCAATTCTCCGCTACCTGGCAGCTCGTTTTCAATCATCGTTAACATCCTGGCCAAAGACAAATAATCACCTTTTTTTATTTCAGATAAAAACTGAGTTATGGTTTTCATTGGCATAGAGAAATCTATCTTTGTGCAAATAACCAGAATATATATTTCTCTGGCAAAATAAATACTGAAAGAGTACCCCAAAATATTTTGATCATGAAGGTAAGCGGCTTTACTTATATGCGGAACAGCTTTAAATACGGATATCCAGTAATTGAATCTATAAAATCTATACTTCCAATATGTGATGAATTTATAGCCGTAGTAGGTAAATCAGATGATGGTACCCGGGAAGCTATAGCAGCTATAGGTTCTGATAAAATCAGGATAATAGATACAGAATGGGATGATGAATTGATAAAAGGCGGTAAAGTTTTTGCGCAGCAGGCTAATATCGGACTGAAGGCAGTCACCGGCGACTGGGCATTTCATATTCAGTCTGACGAGGTTTTTCATGAAAACGACCTGGCCGAAATCAAACAGGCAATGGCAGATAACCTTCACAAAACAGAAGTTGAAGGTTTTGCATTTAACTTTTACCATTTTATTGGTGACTACACACATATAGGCACTACAAGGCGTTGGCACAGAAGGGAGATACGGATTGTAAGAAATCTTCCAACAGTTTATTCCTATAAAGATTCACAGGGTTTTCGCATTTATCCTTCAGATGAAGATTATGCAAAACAACTCAATAGCCGTAAATTACAGGTGATATTGCTGCATGCAAGAATATTCCATTATTCATACTGCAGAAACCCAGACCTCCTGCTTGGTAAAGTGAAACGCTTTAATAATTATTACCAGAGTCAGGAGAAAACTGAAGAGCAGTATGCCGCCTATCAAACATTTGATTTTAGCACAGTGGCTGATATTCTTGCACCTTTCCAAAAATCACACCCTGCTACAATGGCTAAAACAATTGCCGCACAAGATTGGGTATTTAAACACAATCCAAAAAAAATTGCGTTGTCCTTTCGCAGGTTAATGCTGCATCGGATCGAACAGGTTACGGGATGGCGCATTGGAGAGTACAAAAACTACAAACTTATTAAATAATTTTTTCCTGTAAATTTGCAATCAGTTATATACTATTTTTAATGCAAAACCTTCCAATTTCTGTTGCGCTATTGATTTCTACCTATAACTGGCCGCAGGCGCTTGAACTTGTATTGGCCAGCGTAGTAGGGCAGACTCGGATGCCAGATGAAATTATTATTGCTGATGATGGCTCTAAAGAAGACACAAAACAATTAATTGACAAATACAGGTCTGCACATCATCTGCCTATCAAGCATATTTGGCATGAAGACATTGGTTTTAGGAAAAGTCTTATTCTCAATAAATCTGTAAAAAACATAAGCTCAGATTATATTATCGAAATTGATGGCGATATTATTATCCACCCAAAGTTTATTGCCGATCATCTGAAGGCCGCAGAGCATGGCCATTTTGTCCAAGGGAGTAGAACAATGCTGACAGAAGAAAAATCCGAGGAAATTTTACAAACCAAAAAAATTAACCTCTCGGTTTTCTCATCTGGCTTGTTAAGCAGGTTTAATGCGCTAAGAATACCCCTACTTACAGGAATTTTTAAATTTGATCCATCTAATCCCTTCCATATCAAAGGCTGTAACCTGGCTTTCTGGAAGAAAGATTATATTGCAGTAAATGGCTATTATAATAGCTTTACGGGCTGGGGTGGTGAAGATTATGAATTTGGTGCAAGGCTACTTCATTCAGGCGTAAAGAGAAAGCGGTTAAAAATGGCCGCCCTTGCGTACCATATATTTCATAACATCAATTCCAGGTCAAATACCGGCCCCAACGACGTAATTTATAGAAAAACACTCGCAGAAAAGCTAACTTACAGCCACGACGGTTACGCGCAGGTGTAAACCTCACTACAAAATCTATTCAATGAAGACTTATTTCAGACTGTTATCCTTTGCCAAACCCATAGAGAAATTTGCAATCCCGTATGCAATTGCTACTATCTTGGCAATCATATGCAATACATTTCTTTTTACCCTTATCGGGCCGCTCTTAGAAACCTTATTTACCAAACCAGAAACCGCCCAGGCGCCTACTATTTTGGAAAAGGCATCTGCGTTTGATATTGTTGGTCAGCTTAGTGAATACATCAACCATGCAATTACAACCTACGGTAAAGTGTATACACTTAAAGTGGTATGTGGTGCCATTGTAATCACTGTTTTTCTGGCTAATTTTTTTCGGTACTTCTCTCAACGGTTTATGGAAGATTTGAGAGTACATACGTTACTTAATTTGAGAAAGACGGTTTTCAATAATATCATGGACTTGCATATCGGATACTTTAGTAATGAACGCAAAGGGGATATCATTTCCAAAGTAGCTTCAGATGTACAAGTGGTGCAATTTACTGTTACCAATACGCTTCAGGTAGTGTTTAAAGAGCCCCTCCAGTTATTATTTTATGTTGGAGTATTGCTTTCCATATCGGTAAAACTGACGCTCTTCGCACTATTAGTGATCCCCGTTTCTGGCTTTATCATCAGTAAAATCGTTAAACGCCTTAAACAGCAGGCCACACAGGCGCATGAATCATTTGCCAAGATGATTGGCTTTCTTGATGAATCACTAGGGGGCATAAAAATTATTAAAGCCTTCAATGCAACGGACCGCATTAAAACAAAATTTGACGATGAAAATATCTTCTATTCTAACCTAACGCGTAAGATGGTAAGAAGGCAACAGCTTGCCTCTCCAGTCTCTCAAACTTTAGGGGTTTTGGTTGTGGTTTGTATTGTATTGTATGGGGGTACAATGATATTAACGGGACAAGGTGATCTCACTTCGCCAAAATTCCTGGTGTACATTGCCACTTTTTCTCAGGTAATGCAACCTATCAAAGCCATTACAGATTCCTTCAGCGGTATCCACTCCGGAATTGCAGCCGGGGTAAGGGTATTAGAGGTGGTAGATACCAAAGCCGAGATGGTTGATAAAGATGACGCTATTGTTATGACAGATTTTAAAGATCGTATAGTTTTTGAAAATGTCAATTTCAGTTACGGTGAGAAGCCCATTCTTCAAGACATTAATCTAACCGTTAAAAAGGGGCAAACACTTGCACTGGTAGGACCATCAGGTGGCGGAAAAAGTACACTTATTGACTTAATCCCTCGTTTTTACGACCCCGAATCAGGAAACATTAAAATTGATGGGCATAATCTTAAGAATGTATCTACTAACACGTTAAGAGCACAAATGGGAACTGTAAATCAGCAATCCATTCTGTTTAACGATACCATTGCTAATAATATATCTTTCTCAAGACCTGATGCTACCCGGGAAGAAATCATTGCTGCAGCAAAAATTGCTAATGCTGATAGCTTTATTTTAAATACCTCAGAGGGGTATGATACGAATATTGGAGACGGCGGAAATAAGCTGTCTGGCGGACAAAAACAACGAATATGTATTGCAAGGGCGGTATTGGCCAATCCTCCGATAATGTTACTGGATGAGGCAACATCTGCCCTTGATACAGAATCTGAAAAATTGGTACAGGATGCATTGAATAGATTAATGGAAAATAGAACATCTATCGTAATTGCACACCGCTTAAGTACCATTCAAAATGCGGATATTATAGCCGTTATTGATAAAGGACGGGTTATTGAAACTGGAACACACTCTGAACTAGTTAAGCAAAAAGGGTTGTATAACCGATTAATTGAAATGCAAACTTTTGTCGAGGGCTAATCTATTCAAATTTGTATAATTTATACCTTTTACCATGGTAGACGTTTCTGTTATTATTCCCAATTACAATCATGCTGAGTATCTGACACAAAGAATAGACAGCGTTTTAAATCAGACTTATCAAAATTTTGAAATCATCATTTTAGACGACTGCTCCACAGATCGCAGCAAAGAAGTTATCGCTGCCTATTCAGGTCATCCAAAAATCAGCCACATCGTGCTGAATGAAAAAAACAGCGGCGGTCCATTTTATCAATGGGAAAAAGGCATTTTATTAGCTTCAGGCAAATACATTTGGATTGCAGAGAGCGATGATTGGTGTGAACCTTCGCTTTTGGAAGAACTGGTAATTGGTATGGAGAAGGATAATGAATGTGTGCTTAGCTATTGTCAACTGGCCTGCATTAAAGGTGACAACGAAATATTATGGAGATCACAACATCACAGCTTATATGAAATGGTAGATAGCGATAAGTTTATCAATGAATATTTAGCCGTAAAAGTATCCATATATAATGCCAGTATGGCCCTTTTTAAAAGGGATAAGTTTGAAAAGATAAGCAGGGAATTTATACATTACAAATTTTGTGGCGACTGGTTTTTTTGGATACAAATAGCCCGACAGGGTAAGGTTCATATTAGCGGTAAAGTACTGAATTATTTTAGAAAACATGATAAAGATGTGAGTGGAAACGCGTATAAAAGTGGCTTAAATATTATCGAAGAACTGCGAGTAACAAATTGGATGTACCTCGAAAAGCTCATTTCCGATAAGATTTACAATAAAGCATTTAAGAAACAATTTAAGGCATATTGGAAAGTTCGTAAAACCATTGATCCGGCAAACAGCCGTCTGATTGCTCCTGTTTTAGCTAAGCCGCTATCATCATCTGTCAAAACATTTAAGTTTTTACCATCAGCAATTTGGAATGCCTACAGAAAATAAGATTACAGAAAACACCTGCACGAGAAAATAAGGATGAGCTCAAAAAAAGTTAAAAGATGGATAGATGTAAATAATCGTAAAAGCTCTTTAAAGATTTCCCAAAGATACTATATAGCAAAGGAATCAGGCTCACACTTTCGATTACTCAGCAAGCAGGTTTTGATTCCCTTGCTGAAACGACTATTCTTTTTAATTTTTAACCTCTTTCGTAGATTCACAGATAGATCTAAAGGAATGAGAAAGCCTTTTCTTAAAAAATTACTTGGTTTATTTGAGTTTGAAAAAGTAGATATATTACCTGAACCGTCAACGCTGATACCAATTTTGTTTCCTTCAGAGCCCAATCCAGAAGTGAGCATAATTATATCAGTTCATAATCACCTTTCTTACACATATAGGTGTCTGCAATCAATACTATTAAACACCGCAGACCAGAGTTATGAAGTTATTATAGTCAATGATTTTTCGATTGATAAAAGCGCGGAATTTCTAAGTACCCTTCCCAACATCACCTATATTGAAAACACCAAAAATATTGGTTTTTTAAAGTCATGCAACAAGGCAGCTGAAGTTGCGAGAGGGAAATATCTTTGCTTCTTAAACAATGATACTCAAGTTTCGCCACATTGGTTAAAAAATATGGTAACCGTATTTTCTAACGATGAAATGACCGGAATTGTAGGAGCCAAATTAATATATCCTTATGGTTTGTTACAGGAGGCCGGTGGTCTGATTAACTATAAAGGCCAGCCTGCACATTATGGGAAATTCCAAGACCCTGAACACAATCAATATAATTTTATACGGGAAACCGATTACTGTTCGGGGGCATGTATACTTATTAATCGCAGTGATTTTGAATTATTAGGCGGGTTTGATGATCGCTATGCACCTGCTTATTATGAAGACACTGATTTATGCCTATCTGTTAAATATAAGCTTGGTAAAAAAAATTATTATCAGCCATTATCAGAAGTTATTCACTTTGAAGGAATCAGTTCAGGAAAAGTGATTAAAACAGGAAATGTGAAAGAATACCAAAGGATCAATGCTGAGAAATTTTCTTCAAAATGGTGCCATGTATTTAACACCTTTCCCAAAACTGAAGATACGGACGCAATTGCAAGTAAATTTAACACCGGCAAAACCATCCTGTTTATTGATAGTTTCTTACCTGAGCACGACAAAAATTCTGGGTCGCGTAGAATTTTTGAATTACTTAAGATCTTCAAAGCACTAAAATATAACGTATTTTTTCTTGCCCATGACGGTAAAAGAGAAGAACCCTATTATTCCGAATTAATAAATATGGGAGTGAGGATCATTTATCCTGTAATTAGTTTTAGGTTCCCTTTCGCCGAACTTAAGGAGATCTTAGATGAACTTGATTTTGTCTGGATCTCAAGACCTGAGATCAATGCAATATATGCTCCAATCATACAGGAAAAAAAATCGATAATTTGGATTTATGACACTGTGGATTTACATTTCATAAGAGAAGAGAGAAGATTTAATTTACAAAAAGTTGTAACACATGATGACAAAAAGGAATTAGCAGCTATAAAAGTTGCTGAAGTTCGTTTTGCAAAACATGCACAGCTTACTGTGGCCATAACCGAGACTGAAAAGAAAATTTTAGCGGCGCTTGGGGCAAAAAATGTTGAGGTTATTCCTAACATTCACTTTCCATATAAAGGTCCGTTAAAATCATTTGAAGATCGGGCCGGATTATGTTTTATCGGAGGTTTTCACCATCAGCCCAATGTTGATGCGGTATTATATCTGATAAATGATATCATGCCATATGTGTGGAAAAAATATCCCCATATTAAAGTTACTATATTAGGAAGCAATCCTGGCCCAGAGATAGTAGCTTTAGAATCTTCTAATATTGAGATAACAGGTTACGTACCGGATGTATCACAATATTTCAATTCTTCACGAGTATTTGTTGCTCCACTAAGGTTTGGTGCAGGAATGAAAGGTAAAATTGGACAAAGCTTAGAATATGGATTACCTATAGTTACCTCAGCTATTGGTGCTGAGGGAATGGATTTAGAACATAATTACAATATTTTACTCGCAGAAAGCGCACAAGATTTTGCATCAGAAATTATTCGCATCTATAACAACAGAGTATTATGGGAACAGATTTCTGTTAATTCATTGTTGGCAATTGAGAAATATTCCCCTGCAAACATTGCGGAAGAGATCAAAAGTATATTCGCATCGTTTGATTGATATATTCCTGAAGTTTCTAATGCTGCTTCATGGAGTGTTTAGTCATATGTAAAAGCAGTTTAAAAAAACCTATCGTTGTTAAATCGCCCAATTTTCTATATCTATTTAAAAATAGCGTTATTGTTATAAGGGGATATTTAAGCGCAATCATCTTTTCAATCATCCAATGGAAAGATCTTTTTTCAATAAATTCTCGCTCATGGCTGGAGACAGGACTCACACTTCGAGGCAACATTTTAGCCCACTTCTGATGTAATTTCAAAGTTTCTTCAATCCATTCCCGATCATACCCACCCTCAGAAAAATGTTCCATCAGAATATCATAGGTAACTACGATAGTTAAATTTTGGTTTACGTTAAAGCAATAGTCAAGGTCATAACAATGAAAGCCCTTAAAAAGATCCTGATCAAAGCCATATTTCAGTGCCACTGATTTTGGTGTACAAAACCACAACCCATCAACACAGACCACTTCAGCTAAATCTGAAGCATCTGAATTTAAGACATAATGAAATGAGGGTTCTATGCTGCGTTTGTAAGCCTGAATATAGTTACACCTAATCATATCTAAGCCATGCGCAGCAACTGCCCATCCAGAAGGCGTAATACTCTTATAAGTGCTTCCTGCTACACCAACTATGCCAACCTGTGCATTATTTTTAAAAATATCGAGGACCTTATTACCCCAATTTTGGGTTAAAATATTTAAATCTTCATGCATGTAACATAAAATTTCAAACTTCGCTAATTTTGCAGCTTCGTTGTAAACTTCGGTTATACCCTTTTTTGCCCCGCTATTTTCAAATACTAAAAGCTCAAAGGGTACACCTATTGTGGCCTCAATATTCTCTGTTGCGCTCTCTAAAAATTTTACGTTTGCGGAGCAAATAATTACAGAAATCATTCGTTTATGTTTAAGTGAGCAGCAGCCTTATTTGCGGATAGATTTTGAATGAAGTTAGCAACAAACTTATACCTTGTAGTGCTCCAAAGTTTCCTCCTTTTTTCAAAAGGAAAGAAGGAGTTGTATGATATATGCATAAAGAGGATAGACCAACCTGTATTATAGCCGCCAGCTTTTCTGTAAATATTATTTATATGATCTATTATTAAATTGTCTTTTTCATTTTTAAGATAACTTGTAAAATGGCTAAGCTGAATCAATAATGATTGATGATTGATATTTTTGATTTGTTGCTCTGAAGCGCCATTGAGCTGTGCATTAATCACCGAAGCAGCATGTATCCGATATTTTGTTAATACCAGATCAAGGTAAATTAGCTTTTTGTGATACAAAGCCACGAAACCCATCCACCAATCATAATATCCTGTAGTTGGAAAGGGTAATATATACATAAGGAATTCTTTCCTGAATAAAGTTGTATGCCCGCTAACAAAATTTTCAAGGACAATTGCCCGATAATCTAAATTGACGATGTTCAGCGGCCTTATTAATCGCTTATTTAAGCTTGTACCTTCTTCATCTATCAGTTCAGAATTTGAAAATATCAGCCAGTTCTCTCCTATAGAATTGACAAGTTTTTCAATTTTTTCAGGCAACCATATATCATCTTGATCACAGATTGCAATAAAATCGCCTTTTGACTGTAAAACTGCAGTTTCGAAGTTTCCGTTAAAGCCGATATTTTTTATATTTTGATGCACTTGAATGTGTTGCTTTTTCTGCTGATACTCCAAAAGAATATTATAAGTTTCGTCAGTTGAGCAATCATCCCTAATAATTATTTCTAGAGGAGAGTAAGTTTGATTCAGTAAGCTATCTAACTGCTCCCGAAGGTATTTTTCACCGTTATAACTACATAATACTATTGAAACTAATGGAAATGACATACTTTTCTTTAAAATAAATTTAGTTGAGTATCCTTTCACTTTTGAAGTTTTCAAGCTTTCTACGCCAGTCTTCAAATGTCATTGTTAATAATACTTTCTCTTGTTCATTATGTACACCCTTATTATAGCTCATTCCTTTTAAATGCAGATAGATGTAGCTCGATTCCGGATCCTCTATCGCTAGATCATGAATTAGGCGTATAGCAGGATATTCAAAGTGATTTACTGCAGAAGTACTAATGGATACATTATTATGTATTGCCTTGATGAGCCGAATCACGTTATCAAAAACTGCTGTGATATCAGTAATTTGGATGTATAGATCTACTTCATTTAATATCCCCAAACTTTTCAACTGTTGGAGTTGGCCTGAAACGATAACTTTCCAATAAGATGCCCCATTATGATAGGTGTAATAAATAAGTTTAATCCTTTTCTTTGGATTGCTTAGGTCTATCTCGATACTAAAAAGATACCTATCCTCAATGATATTGTGTTTTTGAGACCTAGAAATAATCTGCAAAACTTTTCTATTATGACCTGCAGATGTGTGAAATAATTTATGGAATGGTTTCTTTGCCGGTCTAACAATTTTTGTACCTACCATAACTTCTCCATAATTACAGTCGTACCATCCTCCACATCAGTAGGGATCATACTATCATCAAACATGCCGTAATAAACCTTTAAGGGCTTCTCCATTGTTCAAAATTAGAATCATCTAAAAATTATAAATCATAAAAAAAGCGGCTATGCCGCTTTTTTTATGATTTATATAAAAACTTACAGTTTTCTCTTCACTTCAACTTGTTCGTAAGCTTCCACGATATCTCCAACTTCAATGTTATTGAAATTCTGGATATTCAATCCGCACTCGTAACCACGTGCCACTTCTTTAACATCATCTTTATAACGTTTCAACGATGCAAGCTCACCTGTGTAAACTACAACACCATCTCTAACGATACGGATCTTACTGTTACGTGTAATTGTTCCATCAAGTACCATACATCCTGCAATAGTACCAACCTTAGTGATTTTAAAGGTATCCCTGATCTCAACGTTAGCAGTAATTTTCTCCTGGAATTCAGGAGCCAACATACCTTCCATTGCAGCTTTAATCTCATTGATCGCATCATAGATGATAGAATATAGACGAATGTCGATTTGCTCAGCCTCAGCAAGCTTTCTTGCTCCCGAAGAAGGACGAACCTGGAAACCAATAATAATCGCATCAGAAGCCGAAGCTAACAATACATCAGATTCCGAGATCTGACCCACTGCTTTACTGATAATATTAATTTGTATCTCTTCAGTTGATAGTTTCAGTAATGAATCCGCAAGGGCCTCAATTGAACCATCCACATCACCTTTAACAATCAGGTTAAGCTCTTTAAAGTTACCGATCGCTAAACGACGGCCAATCTCATCAAGGGTAATATGTTTCTGCGTTCTCAATCCCTGCTCACGCATTAATTGTAAACGTTTATTTGCAATCTCTCTGGCTTCAGATTCATTTTCTACAGCATTGAATTTATCACCTGCTGTAGGTGCACCTTGCATACCTAGTACCTGTACTGGTACTGATGGTCCTGCCTTTTCAACTTTCTGTCCACGTTCGTTAAATAGAGCTTTAACACGTCCGCTGTAACTACCAGCTAAAATTGGGTCTCCTACTTTTAATGTTCCTGCCTGTACAAGTACCGTAGTTACAATACCACGACCTTTATCAAGGGTTGCTTCAATAACACTACCTGTAGCACGTTTATTTGGATTTGCTGTTAATTCTAAAAGTTCAGCCTCTAATAATACTTTATCTAAGAGAAGGTCTACATTCAATCCGCTCTTACCTGAAATTTCCTGCGACTGGAATTTACCACCCCAATCTTCAACAAGTATATTCATGATTGATAATTGCTCACGGATCTTATCAGAGTTTGCTCCTGGTTTATCAATTTTTGTGAAGGCAAATACTAATGGCACACCCGCTGCCTGAGCATGGGCAATTGCTTCTTTAGTTTGCGGCATCACGGCATCATCTGCTGCAACTACAATAATCGCAATATCTGCTACTTTGGCACCACGTGCACGCATCGCGGTAAAGGCTTCGTGACCTGGAGTATCCAGGAACGTCACTTTTTTACCTGTTGCCGTTGTTACCATATAAGCACCAATGTGCTGTGTAATTCCTCCGGCTTCACCAGCTACAACATTTGCTTTACGGATATAATCCAGCAGGGATGTTTTACCGTGGTCAACGTGACCCATGATGGTAACTACCGGTGCTCTTGGTTCTAAATCTTCAGGCTCATCAGTTTCTTCAATAATACTGTCACCTTCGTCATCTGGTTTAACAAATTGTATTTCATAACCAAACTCATCAGCAACAATAGTTAAGGTTTCAGCATCCAGACGTTGGTTAATGGAAACGAACATACCAAGGCTCATACAGGTACCAATAATCTTGGTAACCGGTACATCCATCATACTTGCCAGTTCATTCGCAGTTACAAATTCTGTTACTTTCAGAACTTTAGACTGAGATTCCAGCTCCATAGCTGCTTCTTCTGCAGAAAGTGCAACATCGTCACGTTTACCGCGTCGAAGTTTAGCACGTTGTGCAAACTTACCAGATTTACCAGCACCGCTTAATCTTGCAAGCGTGGCTTTAATCTGATCTTGTATTTCTTTTTCCGTAGGCTCTTCTTTAGGTCCGCCAGTTGTACCTGGTTTGCTGTTGCGGAAGTTTGGCCTGTTGGCTGTATTGTTAGTATTATTCCTGAAATCAGGTCTGTTGGTAAAGGTTGGTGCTCCTGCAGGTCTTGCAGGGGTAGAAGCACCCGCAGTCTGCTGTGTGCCTGTCGACTGATTGCCACCACCGGTGGTCACATTCTGTCCAGGTGCTCCAGGAGTTTTTTTACGCTTGCGTTTTCTTTTCGCATCATTGCTTTCCGCTGAGGAAGCGACTGGCTGCGATTTACGCTCTGGCGTTGTAGGCAAGACAATTTTACCAATAATATTTGGTCCGGAAAGTTTCACCGACCGCGCTTTGATTACCTCAACTTCATCAGGTTTATCAGCTTTTGGTGCTACTACATCTTTAACCGGTTCTGCTTTAACAACTGGTGACTCCACAGGTATAGGTTTTTCTTCAACTTTAACTTCTTCTACAGGTTTAGCCGCTTCAGGTTTCACAACTTCAGCAGGCTTTTCTGCAGGAACCACTTCCGGTTTCGCTTCTACAACTGGTTTCGGCGTTTCAGGAATAGCAGCCTGAGGAGCTGGGGCTTCCACTACCGGAGCTACCGGGGCTTCTGCTTTCACTGGTTCTGGTGCTGGTTCTTCTTTTTTTGCAGGACGGGTTTTGCTGTTCAAATCATCTAGATTAATTTTTCCAACTATTTTCACACCTTTCAATGTACCGTCATCAACCTTTTCAGGTTCTTTTTCTGCTGCTACTTCTTTCACCGGAGCAGGTGCTTCTTCCTTCGGTTTCTCAACGGGAGGAGGAGTATATGAATGAAGGTTCTTGATAAGTATACCTTCATTTTCAAATTCTACATTTTTTCTAGGTGCCTCTGCAACTTTTTCAGTTACTTCAGGCTCATCACGACGAATTTTACCAATAACAATCTGATTGGCTTCTTCCTTTACGATTTTATCTCCCTGAAACTCCTTCAATAATGCATTATACATATCGCGGGAGAGTTTAGTAGTGGGTTTATTCTCAACAGAAAAGCCTTTCTTTTCTAAAAACTCAACGGCCGTAGCTATCCCTACGTTAAGTTCCTTAACTGCTTTGAATAAAATTATTGGTTTGTCGTCTGACATTGATTATCCTATTTTTTCTTAATTCTTATACAAAAGTAACGTTTATTCTTGTTTTTTCATCCGTCTATATTTGTTTTTTGACGGTAATGAACCTGTCATGAGCTGGTTAGTCATTTTAGACACCTGAATTCATGCATTCAAAAATTTAAACGTTTATTCAAATTCCGATTGTAAAATACTGATTACTTCCTTTATAGTTTCCTCTTCAAGGTCAGTTCTTTTTACTAATTCATCTACTGATAAAGCCAGTACACTTCTTGCCGTATCACAACCAATTGCTTTCAATTCGTCAATGATCCAGCTGTCGATCTCATCCGAGAACTCTTCAATATCTACATCTTCATCCTCTTCACCTGCTTCACGGTAAACATCAATTTCATAACCAGTAAGTTTACCTGCAAGTTTGATATTATGTCCGCCTCTTCCTATAGCAAGTGATACCTGATCAGGTTTAAGATAAACTGAAGCATGTTTGGTTACATCATCTAATTTAATAGAAGTAATTTTTGCCGGGCTCAATGCTCTGGTAATGTATAATGAAACATTATTAGTGAAATTGATCACGTCAATGTTTTCATTTTTAAGTTCCCGTACAATCCCATGAATCCTTGAACCTTTCATACCTACACATGCTCCTACCGGATCAATCCTGTCATCATAAGATTCTACAGCTACCTTGGCTCGTTCTCCAGGCTCACGGACAATCTTTTTGATGGTAATTAAGCCGTCAAAAATTTCAGGCACTTCAATTTCAAACAAACGCTGTAAAAATTCAGGTGCAATCCTTGAGATAATGATTTTTGGCGTACTGTTCATCATATCTACCTTAAGAATCACCGCCCTAACTGTATCACCTTTTTTAAAGTAATCAGCCGGGATCTGCTCTGTCTTAGGCATCATCAGTTCGTTACCCTCGTCGTCCAGTACCAATGTTTCCTTTTTCCAAACCTGGTAAACCTCTCCCGTTACAATCTCACCAACGCGGTCTTTATATTTCTTAAAGATCTCATCTTTTTCCAGTTCCAGCACTTTAGATACAAGAGTCTGACGTGCTGCAAGAATAGCCCTGCGACCAAAACTTTCTAAAGTAATTTGCTCAATGTAGTCGTCTCCAACTTCCATATCAGCATCCAGCTGCTTCACTTCCGATAATTCAATTTCAAGATCGTCATCTTCAGAAAAGCCGTCTTCCATTACTTTTCTTGTTCTCCAGATCTCCAAATCACCGTTGTCAGGATTAACAATTACATCACAATTCTCATCAGTACCATACTTCTTACGAAGCATACTACGAAATACCTCTTCCAGTACACTTATTACCGTAGGACGGTCGATGTTCTTGAATTCTTTAAATTCTTGAAATGAATCGATTAAATTAATATTGCTCATTTTTTATTTAAATGAAATTAAAACCTTTGTTTCTATTATATTATCAAAGTCGATACTGGTTTCAACCAATTGCGCTTTTTTTCCTTTTTCTTTTACCTTCGCAGCGATTGTAATTGACTGCTCGTTCATATCAAGCAATTCGCCTTCTTTGATCTCACCTCCAGCTAACTTAACGCTAAGATCCCGTCCAATGTTTTTTTCATACTGCCTTTTAAGCTTTAAAGGCTCACCAACCCCTGGTGACGATACTTCAAGGTTATAGGCTTTCTCAATTGTATTTTCCTCTTCCAGATGAAACCCAACATGTCTGCTGATAGCTGCACAATCCTGAATACTGATCCCTTCATCGCCATCCACATGAATTATAAGTTTGTTGTTCGGCAGCATTTTCACCTCAACTAAAAACAACTCCGGTCTGTCCGAAATCTTTTCCTCTATTAATTCTGTTACTCTCTTCTCTATTTGCATAAACCAATTTGCGGGTAAAAGAAAAGAGGGGACTCCTGTCCCCTCTTGCTCCTCTATATCAGCGCAAATGTAAGAATTTTATTTGAAAAATAAAAACAAATGCAGGCACAAAGCTTAATTAGGGTGACCATATCTAATTTAAGAAATTTTATTAAATTCAGTATAATTGTTTAAAAAAGTATTTATTACAAAACTGCTTGAAATAACTCCAGCTCTCTTTTTATTATTACTACTTATGTCATTGTGGTTCGTTTTTAAATAAGTAGATATCTGGCCGTTGAATGACCACAGATTACAGCATCTTTAACAGATGTTCTATAGGGGGTTCACTCGATGTTCCTTCGATGTTTGGTCGATGTTCCTTCGATCTTTGTTCGATTGCAAACCGAACAAAAATCGAAGGAACATCGACTGAATAACGTTGCTGCACCACTCCAATGACCACATAAACCCCTGTCAAGGGTCATGTAATCGTTTTTAAAAACAGACCTTAACGTGAAAGGAATACCTGAAAGGGCTTAAGTCCGGCATTGAGCTTACCCTTTACCAATTTCGCCCCTCCTCCAAACTGCACATTCATATAAGAAATCACCATATACTGCTTACCTTTTACAAAAGGCACTGCAGGCCTGAATACAACAGTACTATCCGAAAACTCAACTCTACCCTTTAAAACCTCCTCTTTACCAGTTGAGTCATTTTCACTCACAGTTTGAAACACTGCTAGCATATCCTGATAAGAGGTGTCAACCCCTGGCGTATTTCTCAGCTGATTAAAACCCGCCTGATCAACCCCATAAAAAACTATACTACTGCTGTCTGCAGAAAAATGAATACTGATTGGCTTATTATTTGCAGAAGAACAGGAAAACAAAAAGAGTACAAAAAAAATCGTGAAGGCACGCGCCGCAAAATATTTTAACATGCTCTAAAAATACAAATTATGAGATTTATTATTGAAATTTTATTGATGGGACTCGCCATGCTGCTTGGGGCCTACATTGTACCAGGGGTACATATTGACGGATTTGGAAGCGCTATCATAGCCGCCGTGCTTATTGCACTTGCCAATGCTACAATAGGCATGATCCTGAGAATCCTTACTTTTCCTATCAACTTCCTCACATTAGGTCTGGTTTCTTTTATCATTACCGTTTTAATGGTACTGCTGGTAGATAACCTCATGAAAGGGTTTGATACATCCGGATTCTTTGCGGCAGCATGTCTTGCCATAGTAGTGGCGCTGATTAAAGCCGTATTCGGAGCCGTTGCCGGCGAAGACAAATAGTTTACCAACCCACATGAATGCACATATCAGCATTCATGTGGGTAACACTCACTATCTCAAGATCTCTCTTGATATTACCAATTGCTGTATTTCAGAGGTTCCCTCATAAATCTGTGTGATCTTGGCATCGCGCATCAACCGCTCCACATGGTACTCCTTTACAAATCCATATCCGCCATGCACCTGCACGGCTTCAACAGTAACATCCATGGCTACCTTCGATGCATAGAGCTTGGCCATTGAGCCGGCAAGCGTATAAGGCAGTCCCTGGTCTTTTAACCAGGCAGCTTTATAAACCAACATTCTTGCCGCTTCAATCTGAGTAGCCATATCTGCCAGCTTGAAAGCTATTGCCTGGTGGTCTGCTATAGGTTTACCAAATGATTTTCTCTGCTGGGCATAGTTCAATGCCAGTTCATAGGCACCCGCTGCAATTCCAAGCGCCTGCGCGGCAATTCCAATTCGTCCGCCTTCCAAAGTCTTCATGGCAAATTTAAAACCGAACCCATCTTCGCCAATCCTGTTTTCTTTAGGCACCTTCACATCGTTAAACATCAAAGAATGTGTGTCAGACCCACGGATACCCATTTTATTTTCCTTAGGCCCTATGGTAAAACCTTCCGTGCCTTTTTCAACTATAAAAGCATTGATGCCTTTATGTTTCAGCTCAGGATGTGTTTGTGCAATAACCAGATAAGTAGAAGCTGTGCCACCATTGGTAATCCAGTTTTTTGTTCCGTTAAGCAAATAGTAATCACCTCTATCTTCAGCTGTGGTTTGCTGTGACGTTGCGTCTGAGCCAGCCTCTGGTTCAGACAAACAGAAAGCGCCAATTACTTCACCCGAAGCAAGGGGTTTTAGATATTTTTCTTTTTGATATTCAGATCCGAATGCTTCCAGTCCGTAGCAAACCAGTGAATTATTTACGGAGACCACCACAGAAGCTGATGCGTCAATTTTAGAAAGCTCCTCCATTACCAACACGTACGACACTGCATCTAACCCGCTTCCATTGTACTGTTCAGAGACCATCATTCCCAAAAAACCAAGCTCACCAAGTTTTTTGACCTGCTCTGCCGGAAATTTCTGATGCTCATCTCTTTCTATAACACCTGGCTTTAGTTCCTGCTGCGCAAAATCACGTGCAGCCTGCTGGATCATCAATTGTTCTTCGCTGAGTTGAAATAGCATAATAATTATATTTTAAAATACATATTATACCAAATTTAGTATTTCCTTACATCAATTACTATGGCTGCATAGTAATATTTGAAATACCTCTCGCTAAGACGAATAAGAACACTGATTATTTTTTCAGCTATTTCAGCAGGTGATTATTATCATCGGGAAATACCAGAATTGGATTATATTTTTTTGCCTCCTCAATTGGTAATGAACCATAAGACATTATTATTAAAATATCGCCCACCTGAACCAGTCTTGCAGTTGCTCCGTTCAGACAAACAGTTCCGGTACCGCGCTCGCCTTTAATTACGTATGTTTCGAATCTTGCACCGTTATTGTTATTCACAATCTGCACTTTCTCATTAGCAATGATCTGCGCGGCATCCATCAGGTCTTCATCAATAGTAATACTACCAACATAATTTAATTCAGCCTGTGTTGCCCTAACACGGTGTATTTTCGATTTTAAAATCTCGATAATCATGATGCAAAGTTAGATAAACTTTAGTTCCAAATATGGTAAATGTGTCAATTGAGGATCATGTTATCGATCAAGCGGGTGTCACCAACCTTCGCAGCAACCAGTGCAACAAGGTTTTTCGATGATTTATCACTTTCAGGCAATAGCGTATTCCCATCTGCAATGGTAAAATAATCCAGGTTTACACCAGGGGTATCATTGATAATAGCTTTTGCCTGCGCCAGTAATTCATCTATGCTATAGTTAGCGAAATGATCATGTACATACTGCAAAGCTTTGTTGAGAACCAACGCATTCTGACGATCGGCCGCAGAAAGATGAATATTTCTCGAACTCATTGCCAGACCGTCATCTTCCCTTATAATTGGGCATGATATAATTTCTACGGGCACATGCAGTCGCGAAACCATTTGCTGAACCATAAGTACCTGCTGAAAATCTTTCTGTCCAAAAAATGCGAGTTCAGGTTCTACAGCATCAAAGAGCTTTTTCACTATTTGGGTAACCCCCTGATAATGCCCTTTTCTGAATGCGCCTTCAAGTACAAATTCGGCCTCGCCAAGATCAATATGCCAGCTTTCAGTGCTGGGGTACATCTCTTTTACAGAGGGCATAAAAACAAAATCACATCCGGCCTCCTGTAACATTTCAATATCATGTTCCAGCGGACGGGGATATTTTTCGAGGTCTTTGGGATCAGTAAATTGGGTAGGATTTACAAAAATGCTGCATACCACAATATCAGCATACTGCTGTGCTATTTTAATAAGAGAGACGTGTCCTTTATGCAAAGCGCCCATTGTAGGCACCAAAGCAATTTTTTGTTGAGCCAGCTTTAATGGCTTAAGCAACATCTTTAATGCTGCAACTGTATTAATAACTTCCAAACCAGGTTGTAATATTTGAATTCCAAAGTTGGTCATTTATATAATCCCAACAAAACATAAGCTCATATTATTGATAAATTTGAATAAATTGCTTACCTTTGCCCCTTGATTATCTTTTCTTTAACATAAATATTTATTCACAAATATGGAGATGGCAAAAACGAAGCTACTGATTGTTACCCACGAGATGTCGCCTTTCCTCGAACTTACTAAAATTTCAGAGATTACCCGCCAGCTACCGCAGGCCATGCAGGAAAAAGGATTTGAGATCCGTATCCTGATGCCAAGATTCGGGAACATCAATGAACGGAGGAACAGATTGCACGAAGTGATACGGTTATCAGGAATGAACATTATGATTGATGATAATGACAACCCGTTGATCATCAAGGTAGCGTCAATTCCAGCTGCACGCATGCAGGTTTACTTCCTGGACAATGAAGATTATTTCCAGCGCAAACATGTGTTCAGAGACAAAGAAAGCAAGTTTTATGCGGATAACGACGAAAGAACAATTTTCTTTTGTAAAGGCGCATTGGAAACTGTTAAAAAATTAGGATGGGCACCTGACATTGTACATTGCCATGGATGGATGACCGCCCTGGTACCGGCTTACATTAAAACGTCTTACAAGAACGATCCAACCTTCAAAAATTCTAAAGTGGTTTATTCAATCTATGAAAACTGCTTCACTGAATCACTGAATGCCGATCTTCATAAAAAAGCAGTAATGAACAATATGACTGCTGATGACACGAAAGTATTCGAAAACCCTGATTGCAATACGATGCACATCGGCGCTATAACTTACTCTGATGCAGTGGTTC
>Ga0308163_10001628_pt1 | contig 23312 bp, 23 predicted proteins | sample PhyTR1_FD_201037 | JGI IMG/M metagenome (GOLD analysis project Ga0308163, IMG submission 201037) | Phyllosphere microbial communities from UC Gill Tract Community Farm, Albany, California, United States - DLSLT.R1 | ecosystem: Host-associated > Plants > Phyllosphere > Unclassified | place: USA... | reverse complement strand
GATCGTAAAGCTGAGTGGTGCGGGTGGAGGCATGGTTCGCCATGTTCGCGGCGCGCTCCAGCGTGCCGCCATTCTTTAGATAGGCGGTAATCCCGGTTGCCCGAAACGAGTGGTTGCCAATCGCAGTCTCAATGTCTGCCGCGATGGCGCGCCGTCGCACCATTTGAAAGGCATTGGCCTGGGGCAGGGGCGTCTCGCTGAGTTTCTTGGTCCCGCGTGCGATCGTACGAAACAGCGGTCCTTTTCGATCCTTACGCAACTGGCACTTATCGAGATAGGCGTGGAGATATTCCTCCAGATTGTGGTGACAGGGCATCTCGTGCCGTTTGCCGCCTTTCTCGTGGAGCCGCACCCATAGGCGTCGGTTCTGCACGAACACGTCTTCCACGCGCATCGCCAGCGCTGCGCCAATCCGCGCAAACGAATACACCATCAGGCCAATTAACGCTCGATCGCGCAAACCTATCGGCGTTGTCACGTCAATCGCGTTCAGCAATCGCCGCGTTTCGTCGGCGGCCAGCACCGGGGTCTTGCCGCGCCGGACGCTGTGCGCCGGCCCGCGCACCGCCGCGGCCGGATTCGTCGGCATGATTTGAACCGTGACCAGCCAGTCGAACAGATGACGCACGCCTGCGAGCCGCTGCTTGACGGTCGGCACACTCACTTCGCGGCCAAGGTGCTCGACCCATGTGGCCACGTGCAGGGGCTGCACGTCTGCGATCGAGCCAACGCCCCGCGTCTCGCACCAAGCCAGGAATTCGCCTGCCGCGCGGGCATAGGCGCGGCGCGTATGAGCGTTCCGGATCGTGACCATGAAAAATTCTAGGAAACGAACCTGCGCACGATCGTCGGCTGACGCGATCAGCGCCGGCAACTCCAGTGCGGAGGAGGGAAGTGTGGTGAACTGGTTCAACGGGCAAAGCCTCCACTCCGGAACATAGCCCGCCCCTTCTGTCATTGAACCTGTATCCGTACGCTTTCCCTTTTGCCTTGTTCAAGCGGCAGTATCCGTGGGGTGTACTAGCTTTGCCGTTGACGAAAGAGCCACCTTCACCTTCGTTGCGAGGCCACATAATAACCGGTGCTTTGCTGTCACCGATCCTGAAAGGCGCAACGTCACACCACCCCTACATATGATAAAGGACATTATCAGCCGACCAAATGGGCCTCATTACTGACGGTTCACTGGACCTAATGTCCTGATTATGTGAGGTTTATCCCCCGATCATGCCTTGGTGGTGCGGCCTGCAGCACTCTCCAATGCTTTATAGAGCGCGGTCTTCCCGACCTTGATCCGAGTGGCGGCTTCGCGAACGGTCAGTCCCGCTGCAATATGCTCTCGTGCCTTGCGCAATTTATCAGGTGTAATGACCGGGCGTCGACCACCAACGCTTCCCCGCTCCCTGGCTGCTTTGAGGCCAGCGTTGGTGCGTTCTCGGATGAGATCGCGTTCGAACTGGGCGAGCGAGCCGAAGATATTGAACACTAGCATCCCACCCGACGTCGTGGTGTCGATTTGCTCAGTCACCGAACGGAAGCCCACGCCCCGCGCGGCGAGTTCGCCGACTTTCTCGATCAGGTGGCTCATCGAGCGGCCAAGCCGGTCGAGCTTCCAAACAACCAGCGTATCGCCGGCGCGTAGATAGGCCAGTGCCTCCGTCAGTCCCGGACGATCGGTCTTCGCACCGGATGCGTGGTCGTCGAATATGCGCTCGCATCCTGCTGCGTTCAGCGCATCATGCTGGAGCGCGAGCTTCTGATCGCCGGTAGAGACCCGCGCATAGCCAATCAGCGCCACAACTCATCCCCTTGTGTCCGTTTTCTCATCGATTGGCATTCTGGTCCGATTTGCCATCGTAGGTCCAGAGTTAACGGACACGTCCGTGTTGGCCGCTAGAGGACCGTTTTCTGGACAGCGCGGGAAAAGTCTTGGCGCATGGCAAAACGGCGGTTGCTGACACGCGAGTGCGCACGTCGAATTAAGACGCCTTCGACGGGATGAGCTAAACCACACGTGCTCGCTGCCATTCGCGACTTTGTCGAGGGCGAGATCGCCATCATCTGATCGTCTCGCTCCAACTCCGTAAGTCGTTACAGCGGAACTACTATTCAACTTGTTGAATTGGATGAAACTCTCCTACGTGTGAGCAGGTGCAGCATAAATCCGTTGACGGCATCGGCTGCAATGCATGATGGACGGCTAAATATAACCGGGGGGCGCATCATGGGTACATATGGAAGTCTATCGCGGGCAGTCATCGCTTGGAGGAACTCCTTGTCCAAACCGCTCAGCCTTTCTGCAACGCGCAACAGGCGCTCACCGGCGCTAGCTATGTGTCGAGGCAACGGGGCGTTCAGGTCGTTACATACGAACCCGTGATAGAGCGGGCCGAACTCGTCAGCTTTAAACGGATTACATCACATTGATGTTTTAGCAAATGTCACAACCACCAACCGCATAACGGCAACGCTCGACGAAAGACGAGGTCTGCACGACATTTTAATTTAAGATTAAGTGTATCGATCGAGTGAAAATCAGTTGGAAGGATCAAAGCATTGAACGGTAAAAAAGTAGCTCTCATTACGGGCGTCACCGGCCAGGATGGATCCTATCTGGCTGAGTTCCTACTTGAAAAAGGGTATGAGGTGCACGGCATCAAACGCCGAGCCTCACTGTTCAACACACAGCGCATCGATCACATCTACCAGGATCCACACGCGCCACAGCCCAACCTGAAGCTGCACTACGGCGATCTGTCGGATACCTCGAACCTTACGCGCATCCTGAGCGAGGTGAAGCCCGACGAAGTCTACAACCTTGGCGCGCAGAGCCACGTTGCGGTTAGCTTTGAGGCGCCCGAATATACCGCCGACGTCGATGGGCTCGGCACGTTGCGCCTGCTCGAGGCGATCCGTTTTCTCGGAATGGAAAAAACGACGCGCTTCTACCAGGCCTCGACGTCCGAGCTTTACGGTCTAGTCCAGGAAACTCCGCAGAAGGAGACGACGCCGTTCTATCCGCGATCGCCCTACGCGGTCGCCAAGCTCTATGCGTACTGGATCACGGTCAACTACCGCGAGGCCTATGGCATGTACGCCTGCAACGGCGTCCTGTTTAATCACGAGAGCCCGCGCCGCGGCGAAACCTTCGTGACCCGCAAGATCACCCGTGGCCTCGCCAACATTTCGCAGGGCCTGGAGACGAGCCTGTTCATGGGCAATATCGACTCCCTCCGCGACTGGGGCCATGCCAAGGACTATGTCCGCATGCAGTGGATGATGCTGCAGCAGGAGCAGGCAGAAGATTTCGTCATCGCCACCGGAGTGCAATATTCGGTGCGTGAGTTCATCACCTGGTCGGCTGCGCACCTCGGCATCATGCTGCGGTTTGAGGGCGAAGGCGTTGACGAGGTTGGTATCGTCGACAAGGTCGAGGGCGACGATGCGCCGGCGGTCAAAGCAGGCGACATCCTAGTTCGTATCGATCCACGCTATTTCCGCCCGGCAGAAGTAGAAACGCTGCTCGGCGATCCGACCAGGGCCAAGGACCGGCTCGGCTGGGTGCCTGAAATCACCGTGCAGGAGATGTGCCAGGAAATGGTTGCAGCCGACCTCCATACGGCGAAGCGTCACGCACTACTCAAGATGCATGGCTACGATCTTCCGGTCTCGGTCGAAGGCTGATGGAGCAACATCCCATGCGCATCTACGTGGCAGGCCATCGCGGCATGGTCGGCGGCGCGATCTCACGCAAACTGCGCGAGCGCGGCGTCGAGGTGATCACGCGCACCCATGCCGAACTCGACCTAACCGACCAGGCAGCGGTGCGTACTTTCTTTGCGAGCGAGAAACCTGACGGGGTGGTGCTGGCCGCGGCCAAGGTGGGCGGCATTCATGCCAACAACACCTACCCGGCCGACTTCATCTACGAGAACCTGATGATCGAGACCAACGTGGTTCATCAGGCCTATGTCGCCGGCGTGCAGCGCCTGCTGTTCCTCGGCTCCTCGTGCATCTACCCGCGCGCCGTCGAACAGCCGATGCGCGAGGACGCGCTGCTCACCGGCGTCCTCGAACCGACCAACGAGCCGTATGCGGTCGCCAAGATCGCCGGCATCAAGCTGTGCGAAAGCTATAACCGTCAGTACGGCACCGATTACCGCAGCGTGATGCCGACCAACCTCTATGGCCCTGGCGATAACTTTCACCCCGAAAACAGCCATGTCATGCCGGCGCTGATCCGCCGCTTCCACGAAGCGGCAACGAGCGGCGCTGAAGAGGTGGTGATCTGGGGCACGGGCGCCCCGTACCGCGAATTCCTCCACGTCGACGACATGGCCGAGGCCTCGCTGTTCGTCTTCGATCTCGACAAAAAAACTTACGAGGCGAACACCGAGCCGATGCTCAGCCACATCAACGTAGGCTACGGTGAGGACGTAACCATCGCAGAGCTAGCGCATCTGATAGCAGATGTGACAGCTTTCTCGGGGCGGATCGTCTTTGACATTTCTAAGCCGGACGGCACGAGGCGAAAATTGATGGACTCAAGCCGCCTGAATGGGATGGGCTGGAAAGCCAAAGTCGTGCTCGTCGACGGCATTAGAGAAACTTACCAATGGTTCCTAGATAGCTATGAATAGCCTTATCAACCGCGGCGATAAATGCGCTGATAATAATTCTTCAGCAAATCCCGTAGAAATGGCGAGATGAGCGATGACTGTGCAGAACAACTCCTTCCCCAATTCTACACGTGTTGATCCAAACCGAACGACGACAGCTGCAGGGGTTCCCGCAACCCGCGTCCTAGGAGTACCTATCAGCACCATAAACATGTCCGTCGCTATCCGGACGATCATGGGCTGGGTCTCTGAGCGCAACAGCCAGTACATTTGCGTGCGCGACGTACATGGAATCATGCGGGCACAAGAAGATCCTCTTCTTCTCGATATTCATGATGAAGCCGGCCTAATTACTCCTGACGGCATGCCGCTTGTGTGGATCATGCAAGCACGAGGTTACGAGACCACGGGCAGGGTTTGCGGGGCGGATCTCGTAGCTTCTCTTTGTGATGCCTCACAAGATGCATCTCTGCGCCACTATTTCTACGGTGGAAAGCCAGGGGTAGCCGAACGCATGGCAACCGAATTACAAAAGCTCTATCCCGCTTTAAAGGTCGTAGGCACTGGAACCCCACCATTCCGGCCGCTAACTCAAGACGAGGACGGTGCGGCTACTGAAGAAATCGCTGCATCTAAGCCAGATATCGTCTGGATCGGGCTTTCGACACCAAAGCAAGAGTATTGGATGCGTGAACACGTCGGACGCATCCCAGGCGCAACACTAATCGGGATCGGCGCTGCGTTCGATTTCTATGCCGGCGATGTAAAACGCGCTCCGCGTTGGATGCACAAATCCGGGTTCGAATGGCTACACCGATTGGTTAGCGAACCTACCCGCCTTTGGCGCCGGTACCTGGTACTTGCGCCCAAATTTGTAATGCTAGTTACATACAAAAAGTTTAAAAGATGATGCAAAAGGTAGGCGCCCTTATAAATTGCGTATATCAGGCTCATAGAGCCTACAAACGTCTCAGTTCGTAGTATTGAATGATGCCTAAACGCCGCGTGCCAAACGGAGTTAATATCTTGAAGAAAGATGGTCATGTGACTGTTTGTCACATCTCTCCGTTCACAAAGACAAAAGGCGGAATAACTACTGTTCTGACGAGTTACGCATGCGCAGAAGATGAAGCGATCAGTTTCAGATTTGTGGAGTCGCACCGCGACGGATCGTTAAGCCAGAAGATAGCGCAGATGCTACACGCAATCATACACGCGATAAGGCTAAGATTATTTGACAATATCGATATAGCACAGGTCCACGTCGGCGACTTTCCTAGTCTATATCGCAAAATGCTTGTTTCACTACCGTTTTTTATATTCTACCCGGGCAAGACAATATTGCACTTGCACGGCGCGGCATTTCTAACCGAGTACGGTCGACAGCCAAGATTAGGAAGGTGGATGGCACGCTGCTTCATTCATCGGTTTGATCTTGTGATTGTGCTCTCAGAGAAATGGAAATTCGATTTAGAGTCTGTATTCAAATTGAGATCGGTTTTGGTCCTTCCAAACGCGGTCGACATCCCAAAGGAATATCCAACTCGCAATCTTACGCTGCCGCGAAGGTTCTTGTTTTTGGGATCAATAGGAGCGCGAAAAGGCGTCTTTGACCTGATAAAAGCCTCCAGCGTCGTCAACAGCGCGGTAGAGTCTTTCTCCGTCAAAGTCGGGGGCAATGGAGATTCGTTAAAGTTAATATCCGCTATCAGACAATATGAGTTGATGGAAGTCATAAACTATATCGGATGGGTCACGAGCTCTGTACGACACGAGGCCTTTATGGACTCTCACGTACTGATATTACCTTCGTATGCCGAAGGCGCGCCCATGTCAGTTATCGAAGGTATGGCTATGGGAATGCCGATTATCTCAACGAAGGTGGGTGCCATACCTGAAATGGTAAAAGATGGTTATAATGGCATTTTGGTCGAGCCTGGCGACTTGCAGGGTCTGGCGGACGCCATGATTACCTTATGTATGAACAATACGTTAGCTGAAGACATGGGTAGGCGTTCGTATGAAATAGCTAAATCTAACTACTCTTTTGACACACACTTTCGCAATTTGTCAGCTGCCTACTTCAAGCTGAAACAATAATGAAGACTAAATAACGTATTTTATTCATGACAATTATACTGGGACTGGAGCAAGTGTCATCGCTGGCCTAACTACTAAAAAGATGGCTTCGAGCTTTGCCTGGTCTTCATTAGAGAACGGCGGGGCACAGATTACACAGATCGTTGTTTTCTTTATCGCAGCGAGAATACTTCTTCCCGAGGAAGTTGGCCATGCTAGCTTGGCCCTAATAATAACCCAGGCATTCCAAAGTATAGTATCTACAGGTATAAATGCCTACGTAGTTGGTGTTCCAGGGGTAGATCATCGATCTAAGGACACCCACGCTTTTTGGCTGTCTGTATCTATTGGCTTGTCGCAGTTTATAATAACCGCGAGTATCTGTCTTTTATGCTGGTCAGTAACGGGAAGGTCATATTTTCCACTTCTATACCTCACAGCTAGCGTAGCTAACTTAGTTGTCGCGTTAGGTATTGCACATCAAGCATCTATGACACGCGCGTTACTCATGCGTTCACTAGCTATCCGTACGTTGACATCGGTGCTGGTGGCCGGCGTGTGTGGAATAGGTATGGCAATGAGTGGCTTTGGCGCATACGCCATTGTGCTTCAAACATTATTACAGGCAATCATAGGGACATCTCTACTTTGGTATCTCTCGCCATGGCGACCAAGCAAGAAATTAGATGTCGCCGGCATTCGTGAGGTTCTGTTTACGTCTAGGCACATGTTCAGTACCGGCGTATTGAACTTTACAGTTGGAAACATCGACCTGGCGATTGTTGGTTGGCTTTTGGGCGCACACGCAGCAGGTGTTTACGCGGTAGCACGACGCGCCCTATTCGCGTTTAATGGCCTTATCTCGACCGCGTTGTCACAAGTATCACTATCTGTTTTCACTAGCATTCGCTCAAGTGATCCTGATCAGCTCGCTACGCGCTTCGTCTCGATAATAGGTTTAACCTCAATAATTACAGTGCCGCTGTTTTTTGGATTATCCGGATTAGCTGAACCTTTCGTTCGTGTTCTTTTTGGACAAAGATGGGACGAGGCCGCGCCGATCATGGCGATATTGATGCCGTTTGGGGCGCTTCAGTCACTTGGGGTGTATAACCAGTCGTTTGTTATCGCGTTCGGTCGGCCAGATCTTCAGACAAAGCTTGCTGCAAAATACGCGATAATTACCATTCCCCTAATGATTGTAACCGCAAACCTTAGCCTTACTGCAGTAGCACTTGCCTACACTTTGCGTGGGTATCTTACATTTCCTATGTCTATAGCTCTAGTTACCAAAAATAGCTCAATTACTAACCGGCAATATCTTGAGGCTATCATGCCGGCTTTTGCCTGCGCTATCCTGGTGTTCTTATCAATGCAGATCAGCCAACGTATTTCACCTCCGGATCCTTGGATGAAAATAATGACGGGCTCCGTTGGTGGCATCATCGTGTACGGCGCATTTGTTCTAACTTTTTCCCGTGGTACGCTGGTAAAGCTTTGGTCCCTCCGCAGAGCACCCTGAAAACGATTGACTTTTAGATATGCTACTGCCCTCTGGCTTCGTAATCAGGTTCAGACAAGGTCCTCTTTAGATGCCAGCCCCGCCCGATACGGGTCCATATAGCGATATTATGTTTTCAGTGGTGATACCGCTGTTTAACAAGCGTGATCTGATCGGTGAAACCATCAAAGGCGTTCTGGCTCAGAGCTATACGGCATTTGAGCTGGTGGTAGTCAACGATGGCTCGACCGATGGGAGCGACGATGTCGTAGCGGCTTTCGCTGATCCCCGTATCCGTTTGGTCCAACAACAAAATCAAGGTGCGGCTGCAGCGCGGAATACGGGGTGGTCAGCAGCGAGGAACCCGTTTGTCGCCTTCCTAGACGGCGATGACCAATGGGATGCGGATTATCTTGCGACGGTGGCAGCCCTCGTCCGAGATTTCCCTGATTGCGGTGCGTACGGCATGGGTTACCGCCGTCGGCTGTCCGACGACAAAAAGGTCGGCAACCGATTAGAAACCAGCCTTCAACGATCGGGTCGGAACGTCATTCCCGATTATTTTTTGGCTGCAACTTGCGGGGATCAGCCGTTCTATACCTCCAGTGTATGCATCCGGCGTGAGGTCATTGCCTACCTTAATGGTTTTCAGACCGGTATAACCCATGGGGAAGACCTAGATCTATGGGCTCGTATTGCACTTGAGTTCCTAATAGCATTCGATCCGGTAGAAAAGGTGACTTACCGGCTTGATGCAAGCAATAGAGCGATGAATAAACGCCCTCCTCTCGGTTGGGTATTTCGGCGATCGCTAGAGGCATTTAAATTAAAAAACCCAACGCTCCACGTCTCGAATTATCTAGATCAATGTGTGGAACACATCGAGCTATATCACGCATCTTTAAATTTGGGAAAGATCAGCGGACGTCACATCCGCGCCGCGATGGGCAATATTTCTTGGGAGCGTTATCCAACTCGCAAGTTAAAGATAATGATCGCGACTTTTATTCCCTCCGCGCTATCCAACCGCGTGATGGCATGGTCCCGTAGGTAACCGGTATGATTCAGAGTTACAGCACGATCTTTTTACCGTTACTGGTCTTATTTTGTCTAAGTTCGTTCGCATTCTTTAGACGACCTGCGGGCGCAGTTCTGTATCTACTTTGGTTTAGATCGACCTTTGCAGTTGCTGCATTCTTACAAATCCCAGGATTGGCGGGTTTGCCTTTTTTTGTTATTGCTTTTGCAATAACTTGGGCGATCGTAGCGATAGGATATGTTGTTACGCGAAGACGACCTCCACCAGTGCTGCCTATGTTAAGCTTCTATCTTGTCGTAGGCGCGATGCTGCTAAACACGATATGGTTCGCTATCTCGCCAAATCCGCCAGTTCATCTTATTGATACAATGACAAAGTTTGTGTTGCCTATAATTGTGTATCTTGGATTTTCAGCGAGTATTACAAATTCGGACGATTTGAGCCGAATGTCTCGGCCGCTAATTGCCTGCTTTGTCACTGCGCTAATCGTTGGGCTTTTTCAGTCGTTGATAGGATACTCTTACGACTACGGTCATGATGTCATTGTGTCTGGAATCCGGCCAGTTGGTACGATTATCGACGCTAATGCGTATGGGATATTCTTATGTTTATGCGCTTTTATTATTACGCCGTTTGCAATGGAGAAAAACCGGCCTGGCATGAAGCTGCTGCTTGCCCTTTACGTGTTAGCAATTCTTCTATCAAAAAATAGAGGATCTTGGATAGCCGCATTGATCGCTTTGAGCCTCGGAGTGATAATTTACAGCCGTCGCCTTAATATCGGTCGTGTATTGGGGGGAGGGTTATTATTAATTGCTCTTGCCTCTCCTGTGATCGTTCAGCGGTTCGCCGCGCTAAATGAGGTAGATCAATTCGGCCAATCTCAGGACACATTCTCCGAGCGATTAGAGCAGAGCAGTCGGTTGTTCTTGAGTGCCGCGGAGTCCCCGTTTGTTGGATACGGTGCAGGATCGGCGGAGCAGCCGTGGGGTAATACCAGACTCGCACGGCCTCCCCATAACGACTATGTCCGCGTGGTGTACGAGTTCGGCTTCATAGTAGCCGTCCTCTATATTATATTTCTTGTAGATCAGGCAGTTCGCGCAACACGTCTGATTTATCGCGACGAATGGCGCTTTGGCTTTGGCACCTTAATGGGTATGGTATATTTGATCGTCATATCAATGACTCAGAATGTCATATATGATACCGTATCATACTCTTTAGTGATGCTGGTTTTAGCAATTCTTCACAGATCGATTCGAGTCTCAAAATTGAACGAACAATCTTAGGTAACTTTTACTGCGGACAAATAGTGTTAGTTTGTGTCGTGGCGCTACAGGGGCATTACCTATGAAGCTGATATTTCTATCAATGATCACGGCTGCAGCCTGTATGTCGTCACTGCATTTTGGTAATGATGTAATTAACGGAGCGCCGCCAGAGAAATCCGTTCCTAATACATGGTTTGCCAATAGGTCTCCCTGGAACGCTCGTGTCGGAAATGTTGCAGGTGCCGACTATTCAAATATGGCGATCAACGAGTATGTATCTCGCGACAAGACCATAAATATGAATTGGGGCAGTGCCGGTGTTTACGTAGTACAAGGGTTTAGAGACTCCCCAAAAACGAACATACAGTTCAAAGACGGTTTTGGCGTGGAGTGGTTAATATCAAACGTTCCGATTCCGGAGGCGTTAATTACCGCCGCAAGCCACAGACTGAGAAAGCGGAATACGGATGGAATGACCTGTTTGATCGATACTCCAGGTAAGCGTTTTCTCAGCTTTTGGCAGCCGCGGCCTGTCGTTAACGGAATCGAAGTTACAACCGGAGGGGCTAGCCCTTTCAGTGCGATGGGCTGGGCGCGAGTGGGACGCAATTTACCAAGCCTCGGGCGTGCTGCCGGGGCAAACTACTGTGGCGGGTTAATACGGGAAGCCGAGATGCGTCAGGGCGTGATAAATCATGCGCTAGCCCTGGCTTGGCCCAAGGACCTTATTCGCGCTCCGAAATCTCCCTATGGTGCTCTGCAATACCCCGCGTCGAACACCGACGGGATCAATATGACGTCCATGGGAGCCGTGCCCATGGGCGCGCGCATTCAACTAGATCCATCGCTCTCGGACACGCAGCTTTCGCTACTGGGACTGTCTCGGCCCGCTGATAAGATAATTGCTCATGCTCTTCAAAAGTATGGCGGCTACGTTGTTGACTCGAACACGCCGACCATGGGCGGATCGTTCTATTTTGAAAGCAAGTTCGACGATGGATCACGCATTTACAGCGCGACTAATCCTTGGCCTCTTTCTATAATTAGACATTTTCGCTTCACTCGCCCTCCTGCTGAGGTCGAGTTAGACAAAAATAGTCCGGATCGTTTGTTGCCCCGTAATCAATAGTCAGCCGTTGAGGTAGCAAATGAAACTATATTATTTTTACGATCACCACGGTAACTTTGGTGATGCCCTAAACGACTGGATGTGGGACTCTTTACTCCCGGATCGCGAAGACCATTCTCAGGATGTTTGGATAAGTGGCATTGGCACCATTTTAAACCACAAAATGCCTAAGGGTCGGAGCTGGGCAGTGATGGGGAGCGGCATTGGCTATGGTGCCCCCCCGGTAGATTTTGGCGACAAAAACTGGAAGGTTTTTGCCGTCAGAGGTCCTCTCTCTGCTCGTGTGCTGGGGTTGCCACCAGAAAAGGCGATCACGGATGCCGCGATGCTGCTTTCGCTTCTTCCTGAATACGCATCATCTTCATCTACACATCGTAGTGGTGTCGCATTTATGCCGCATTATATGTCAATGGCCGGCGGCCGTTGGGAAGATGTTTGTCTTTTGGCTGGCATCGATTTCATTGATCCTTGCTCCGATACCAAGCTGATCCTGTCTAAGATAAAGTCGGCTAAGTTGGTAATCGCCGATGCTATGCATGGGGCCATAGTGGCGGACACACTGCGTACGCCGTGGATAGCTGCATCGCTTAATTCTACAACGGATAGTTTCAAGTGGAATGACTGGTGCGCTTCCATGGAGGTCAAGCATTTACCACATAGAATACCGTCAAGTACCTTATCCGATTACGTAAAGTCGCGATCCCTGAGAATGTATGGCGAGCATATGTTAATGGACGGGGCCGATCACGACGCTTTGGTTCTTATGCATTCGTATCGCTCAAAAGTCTCGGCATCGGCGTCAGCTCAGCTAGGTTTTAAGGTTTCAAAGAGATTGGTACGTGAGGTTTCTTCAGTTAGTAATTCTATTGAACAACGCTTTATGTCCAAGATGTCGCAAGGCAGAATGGAGCATGCTGCTGAGACCCTTCGGGCAATTGCCAATTTTCCTTCGACTTTAAGCAAAGATAGCGTTTTTTCTGAAAGGCGGGAGCAGATGAGTAAAGCCTTATCCAGCCTTGCCGATAATAACGGTGTTAAAATGGCCGGTTCTCTTTTGATATGAATTTACAAAAATTTATTATTAACATTAAAGCAGATATCAAAGCTAACTCTGGGAATAGCAAAGGTCTATTCATCGTTTTAGCCTATAGGATAGCTCATTTCTGTAATCACCTATCAAGGCAGAATTTCATTCTGCGCATATTGTTATTACCTGTAAGTGTTATATATAAAATCGTAGTTGATTATATAATGGGTATATACATACCTGCTGAGACTATAATTGGGCGTGGTCTGATAGTCTACCATGGATACGGTTTGGTGGTCCATCCTTCTACTGTAATAGGTAATTATTGTACCTTACGCCATGGAGTGACAATTGGATCTAAAGACGGCTCGGAATTTGATGTGCCGAAAATTGGATCTGGTGTCTCTATTGGCGCAATGACAGTTATCATAGGAAATATAACGATAGGGGATAGAGTAACTGTGGGTGCCTGCTCACTAGTTCATCGAAGCGTACCAGCCGAAATTACGGTTTTTGGAAATCCAGCTGTGCCAAGGAATCGGGTCACCTAGAAGTGAGGCAGTATTTGCCGATTAGAGACTTAATATCTCTACAACCGCTTCGCAATTATCGCTGCGTTAATTACTGAGGGCGGGATTATGTCGCTTAGAATAACTATAGCGCAGTTCAACTTTGCAGCTGCTTAGCGGCGCGATATACTTACACACCCGTTGCGGGGACCGGCGAGCAATTGATAGCGCTGCACGGCCAACCAAGCGTGAGCCCCTCCCCGCTCGCGTAAGTCGAGCCGCCCCTGACAGATTTAAGGCTCTAGCCTCGTCACGAGAGGGTGTGTGATCATGGCTTATTCCTCTCCACGATAGGGAGGATCTTACAGCCGTTAACCTCATTACCCGCACGCGATGCGAGGGAAGCCCGGTTTACCGTCGTCCTCAATCGAGCTAGGCTTTAGAGATGCAGCCGACACCTGACCAATCCAAAATACATTCTTTACATGGCCTTCGTGGGGTAATGGCTTGGTGGGTTGTAGTAGGGCACATTTCACTTGCACTAGGCTGGAACCTACCGCTGGTAGATAGGAATACCTTGGCAGTAGATGTCTTTGTACTTTTGTCGGGGTTTGTAATTGCGCTTCTTGTCGAGAGGAAGCGAGAGTCATATCGGGATTACATAATCCGACGAGGGTTTAGGCTTTTTCCTGTTTACCTGCTGATACTTGTGTTTTCATCAATACTTCTTCCGGTACAGCTATTTGCTTGGACTAATCTCGTGTCTACACCAGCGAATATAAACCGTGTAAACCTAGCCCAAGAGGCGATTAGCAACTTTCCATGGAATTTTGCCGTTCACGTTCCTCTGTTACAAGGCCTTATTCCAAAAGCATTAGGAGGCAAAGAGGCATACACGATTGTCGGACAAGCTTGGAGTATCTCGCTAGAATGGCAGTTCTACCTTCTGGCGCCGTTCATCATCTACGCTATGATGGCTCGGCAATGGATGAAGGCCGTAGTGATTGCAGTTCCAATCTTGCTGCTGACACACTTCTTTACCGGAGCATTCCTTGGCGCCAAAATACTGCTATTTGTCGTCGGCATTGTTACGCATTTTGCTCTACGGCCGGAGAGGCGCCGTGAGGCCTGCATCGCGGCTGTTATCTGCGCGGGCGCTGCTATTGCAAAAGATGGAGTTTTACAAGTAGTGCCGTTAGCAATATGGGTAACGGTTATCATCTCATCAATTAAACCTGCTCATAGCTGGGGACACCTACTAGCTAAACTACTTGGTTCTCGTGTACTTTTCCATTTGGGCGAGGTTTCATACTCTGTATACCTTATCCATATGGTGCCGCTTTACGTTTCGATCTACGCATGCTCCCGGTTGGGCATTGAGAATGGAAAAGCGGGCGTGATTATTGCGGCGTCGACAGTTTTGGCGACCTATGCTCTGTCCGTCGCAAGCTATTTCGGCATCGAAAAGCCGGGAATAAGGATGGGCGCGAGGTTAACCCGTGCCCGCCCCTAGACGAGATGCCCGCGCCGTTCGACAGCAGACGTACGGTTTGGCCCCTGCACATTATCCGGACTCGGATTCACGGTAGCAGATTAGTGCCGGAGAGAGAGAGCGGCCGGTCAGGAGTCGACCCGTTTCAGACCTTCGCCGCAGCTGCTTAGCTATCCCCGCAAAATGAATTCCTTTTATTTGGACGTGCTCCGGACTTTATCCCTACAGCGCCTGCTCCAGAGCCTGGCGAATGAACCGTTGATAGGGCATCCCCTTGCGCGCAGCTGTCGCCTTCACCGCATCAAGAAGATCGGCAGGCAGGCGCATGTTCACCCGCGCATCTTTGCTCGAAAACTCAAACCTGGTGGGCGTAAGCCCAGACAGGTCGTATCCAGTGAGATCAGCCGAACCGACGAACGCCTCGGCATCATCATCGCTCGAAAACAGCGGTAGGGGCTTATCCTCGCTCATAGTGCTCAACCTCCTTGGCGTGCATGTAACGGGCGCTGATGATCCGGATCAGATTGGCGCCGTCCCGATCGCGCCACGTGAAAGCTAGAAACACGTGCCGGCCACTGCTGGCCCGCCCGATCGCAAGGAACCGCGTTTCCGCCGTCGAATGCGCTGCATCCGGCCCGATCGCCGGTGTACCGGCGAACGCGCTCTCTATTTCTACGATCGTGACGCCGTGCTTCTGGCATTTTTCATGATTGCCGTCGTTCCAGTCAAAGCCTGAAACGATTTTGCTATCCATGATTTGGAATGGCATTTGTGTGTACGTTTGTCAATACTGCAGGCGTCGCCTTTAATGCATACGTGCCGATAGTCGGTCGCTGCCGGGCATATTTAGGATTGCTGCCTCGGTATGTTCGCGTATCTCATGTGGAGCGTCCGCCGGTGTGCACGTTTCGAAAAATAAGAACGCCATATCCGCTGCACCGAACGGCTGCCGCTCACCTCGTAGCGCGAAATACAGTACCGCGTCCGCGACCTGAGGCACGAAAGCCCCGGCAGCCGATACCGCCGATCCCTGCTCATCAAAGATATAGCCGATCATGCGCAGCGCTCGCCCCGCTTCATAAGCGGCAAGCGGATCGGAGAGGCCAGGCAAGCGCTCGATAGTCTCCATGTGTCGTTCGTTAGGGCCTGACTCGGCGTCGGTCTGGACATGCAACTCACGCTGCGGGCTGGAGGTTTCGGAAAACGGGAGCCCTTTAACCCCAGCGCGGAAGGCGACGCCAGTTTCAGGTGTCTCCTTCGGAATGGTCCGATCGCTCGTTGCCATGTGGCTCACTCCTGCCCTTGCCCGTCACGTGGGCGCGTTGGTGCCTGTCCCTGATCCTGGGCAACCTGCCTGGCGCGCTGCAAGCGGTCAGATCCCGATACGCCTTGCCCCTGCCCCGCCTGAGCGATCTGCCCGGCCCGTTGCAGTAATTCGGCCGCAGACGATCCTTCAGCGGCGGACTGACCCGCTTGAGCTGCCTCCCTTCCGCGCTGCAATCTCTCCTCTGCATCGTTGCCCGTCGTAGCGGATGGCACCTCTTCCCGGTCCTGCCCTGTCCAATGCCGCCACGTCTGGGAGGCCCGCTGGGCCAGGTCCTGTGCGAACACTCGCACTGCCTCCAGCCGCTCGGCCGCGATCGTCCGCACCTCCGCTAGCCAGCCCCCGCGATCGGTAACCGGCTCATACGCTGTCCCTGCCGCTTCGGCGGACGCGCGTGCCTTCTGCTCCATATACCAGGACGCCCGAAGATAAGGCGACGGCTCGCGGTCCATCTCCGCCGCCCGCACCTCCAGCGCATCGCGCCGCTCGCCTTCGGGCTCAGCCGTCGCGTGAGCCTGTGCTTCCGCTCGTTGGACGGCGAGCGTGCGGTGATCGATCCGCGCATCCTCACCGGCTTCCGCGAGCTGCGCGTTCGCTTGATGCGCCCATTGCTCACGCCAGTGCACCAGCAGCTCGTCGCTGTTCCAGTCGCGCACCTTTAGCCCGAACCCGGTCTCATCGATCGACCGCATGGTGAGCATTACATGCGCGTGCGGCTGGAGCTGCCCATCGCTGCCGATATGATCGTGCAGAGAGAAGTCCGCGACCATCCCCCGCGACACGAACTCATCGCGGACAAAGCTACGCAGCAGCGCGATCTGCCGATCCGCGTCCAGCTCGCGCGGCAAGGCAAGCTGCACCTCACGAGCGAGCTGAGCGTCCTTGCGCCGCTCACCCGCTTCGACCGCGTTCCACAACGCAGGTCGATCCAGCGACCAATCTGGCGCGCCCTTCGGCGCCATGATTTCGCTGTGCTGGATGTCAGACTTGCGCGTGTAATCATGCACAGTGCCAGTCCGCTCATCCAGCAATTCTGCACCTGCGCGATATGCCGCAGCTGCAACCGAGGAGCGCCCTTTCGAGCGCGAGATCACGGTGGCGGCAAAGCGGAAGATTGCCATTTACGAAACGCGGTCCAGCAGCATGATGCTGGCCGGAGTTTGAGGCGGGAGCCTCATAGCGCGAAAGCGCTTTGGAAGCCGTCGGCAGGGCATAGCCCTTGAGACCACGCACATTGACGAACGTCAATGTATAAGCGTGCCCTTCACTCATTCTTCGTTTGGGACTGTTGACGAGGTTTGTGGTTCTATGACAGCTTACAGCCTCGGGAGATTGCACATGGCACTTACGCTCGAACAGAAAATCGCTGAAGCTCAGGCAAACCTCGCCCGACTAAAAGACAAGGCACGATCGGAAGACACTAGGCAGAAGATTGTCGTTGGTGCTGCCGTCATCTCGCAGGCCCTCCGCTCCGAAAGCCTCGCGCGCCGCTTACTCGCTATCCTCGATACCGAGACCATGCGCGATCACGATAAGAAAGCCGTTGCGGGTCTTGTCGATAGGCTCAAGTCTGTGACTGGCGAGAAGGAGGAAGCTGATGCTGCGACGCTTAATCGATAAACTCCGCAGAGTTCATCCGGAGGCAGATCAGTCCCCTCTACCGCCACTAACTTACGCCGATCTGTTCGAAATAATGCGCTATGATCGGTGTGCGGACACAATGCCTTACATGATCGGCTTTCGCCCTAAACCGCCGCTCGTCGACCCTACTGGCCCCGAGCCCAACTTTGCCATTCTCGATACTGATGTCGAAGTCGAGGACTTCATGCGAGTTTTCAATGGCCCCATCCCTACCGATCCGCCTGGCGTCGTCTCAGTGGTTCCTCTGCTGCAGTGGAACGAAGCCCCCAGCGCTCTGATGGCACAGATGCTCTTCATGTCTTTCTACCATCCGGATGACGAAACTCAGGGCTGGCCATTCCTACAGGTGTTCGCACTTTCCCCCGATGTGTTCGCACGTGGGGATATAAAACCCGAGCAGACTGCACGCGGTCGCTACGGTTTCCAACAGTTCCCGCCCGAGGATAAGGAACGATACGCCCGGGAATTCAATGAAGCCCGAGCTGATGGTCCCGGGGGGGATATCTATATTGGAGGGAAGCTCCCCTTCAGTATGATCGACATGCTAAATCCGCGTCCGCCCAAAGGTAAAATGCAGTGATTGATGGTGGTGGTCGTGGCGTAGGCGCCCGTATCGCCGGCATCGTTGGCTTGGCGCTGCTTCTCACTGCGGCCATGGCGACACTGAGCTTCCCGATCATCGCCGGCGTTCTCAAACTTGGCATGGCGCCAGGTGTCATCCGCCTCAACGCGCTTACCGCCTGGTCCGGGTTCGTGTTCGGCAGCAAGGGACAGGCCGCACACTGGTTCGTCTTCTGGTCGCACCTGAAATTCTACCTTCTAGGCGGCTACGGAGCCGCTCCAGCGTATGTGAGGGCAATTACCGTCACTCTGGCGCTTTCAAGCACCTTTGGCGTCCTGTGCGCTCTGGGAACCGCCTATCGGCTCTGGCTCGGTCGCTCGGCGCAACCGACCGTGACGCGCAAGCACATGCGCGGTACCACCCTGATCGCCCGCACGGACATGCCAGCGTTCACCGCCGCGCTCATTGCGCGGTCGCTGAACTTGCACGACGATCGTCGGCGTCGGCGCGACGAACGCGCATTCGCCGCTATCAAGCCGACCGACACCGACATCAGCTTTATCCTCAAGGATGCTCGCGAGCAGAAACGCGACCTGACACGTGTAGAAGCGTCGGCCGACGCGCGCATGAACCTGATCGGCGACGAAGCGACCCGGCATGGCCTCGTCCGCTTTGGCAGCATACCGATGCCGCCTAATGTCGAAAACCTGCACAGCCTGATCTGCGCGAGCACCGGCACCGGCAAGACCGTAGCTCTTCGTCAGCTGCTTGGTGATCTACGCCGTCGGGGCGATCGCGTCATCGTTCTCGACGCCGGCTATGATCTCTCAAAGTCCTTTCGCCGCAACGAGGATCTCCTGCTCTCCTCATCTGACGACGCATCACAAGGTTGGGATCTGCGAAACGAGATACGCCGGCCCTCCGAATGGGCCCGCTTCGTTGCAGCCGTTGTGCCCGCGGTCGGCAGCGGCGAGTCTTCGGAATGGGCGCGCAAAGCGCAATCCTTCCTTACCGCGATCTGCGAGCAGGTCGGCGCTGAGACTACCAACGCCGAGCTTCTAAAGATCGCAACCGGCTGGCCGACGGATGCACTTGCCCAGATATTGGATGGCACCCCTGCGGCCTCTCTTCTTGCCACGGGTGGCGATCGGTACCTGGTCAGCGTTCGCAACAATCTCGCCGAGAAACTAGCGAGCTGGAAGTATGGCAAGTCGGGTGACTTCTCGTTGCGCAGCTACATGACCTCGGACGATCCGCGCTGGTTGTGGCTGCCTTATCGCGACATGGAACAAGGTGTCCAAGGTCCCGCTATTGCTACCTGGATCGACATGCTCGTCCTGTCCGGGCTTGAGCGCGCTGAGCAATCGGGGACGCAACAGACCTGGATTATCATTGATGAGCTGGACTCTATCGGTGTCATCGGTGGGTTGAAGGAAGCAGTTACTCGATTGCGCAAAAGCAACATCGCCGTGGTTGCTGCGATCCAGGATATGAATCAGCTTGTAGAACGCTATGGTCGCGAGACAGCGCAGACCCTGTTTGGCTGCTTTTCCAACCGGCTCTATTTGCGGTGTGGGACCAGCGAACTCGCGGAAAAGGTCGCTAAGGAGCTAGGTGAGGCAGAATTCGAAGAGACCCGGACGCAGACTGCCCGCAGCCTCAACCGTCAGTCACAAAGCCGCACGTCCAAAGGCGAAAACACATCGCTGTCGAGCCAGTACACGCGGTCCCCCGTCCAGCTCGCCACCGAAATCCGAAATCTGCCTACCCGCACTGGTTTTGTGACATTTGCTGGAATCAGCCAGGTTATGCCTATCAACCTGTCCGTTGGACGATAATGTTTCGGACGTCAGCTCGTTTCTAAAATGACTACTGCCGTTCCCGAAGTGTCGAAAACGGTGTCAGAATATTCGTTTTTGAAACAGGATTGAGCCATTTATGTTGAGACTGGCGTGAAGCCCTTGCTTCGCCGGTCGTTGGATCAGCGCGCCATCGCATGCTGTAATCGTGGCCCGTGGCTGGTATACCTTCGTCACGTAGCCGACCGAAATCAAGCGTTTGTATAGGTGTATACAGTAGTGCGGGGCTGGCCGGTGAGAGGATACTTGGAACCGTACGTGAGGCGATGGCCGACACGAACTGATGCCGGAGCAACTTTGATCGTTATGTACGGCTGCGCCTGCCCGAATGGTATGGGGCGCTCAACATGGTGCTGTCCGACCGCGTCGAGTTTGGTCAGCGGTTAACGCGCCGACAGATGAGCGTGATCGTGTTGAACGAGAAGGGTGTCGTACGCCTGATCATGTGCGTTGGCAGCGGACGGTTGTCCGAGTTCGGACGGCTGTTGCTGAATCTCTTGGCGGCTCCGATAGAGTTATCCACAGGGCACGGCACTCGATGCCTGTTAAGAATTTTACTGTTAAATTATAGATGTTAGAAGGTTAAGCTTCACGGATTGGGCCTTAACCAACTGGCACAACACGATAATTTCGGGCAGCCAGTTTTTGATAGCCCGAGAGTCGGTTTGTGAAAGCCCGAGCGATCAGTTTCCGTTAGCCCGATAGCAAAAGTTTTCGATAGCCCGACGTGGCGTGCGCACGGTTTTTGATCGCCCGTGGCGTACATTCTTCCCGTGATCACCGCCAATTGGTATCGCGAGCGCGGATGATATGTCGTGTTGCAGTGGTTTCGCGCAACAATCGACGCCGCAGCTAGCGCTGTCGGAGCTGAAGGCTATGCCCAGTTTCCGAAAGCCCGATAGGGCAGTGGCATTCGGTTTGTGAAAGCCCGATAGTCAGAACAGGCGCGGAAGCGCCGGCAGGCTCGCTACGAAGTCGGCTGGATGGTTGACCTCGCACCAATTAGCGTAGGCTGCGTCGAACTGCCGGGGGTTATGCCCCCCGTCGATCCACGCCATGCGTGCGCGGTCACGGCCCGCGCGGATCGCGGCCGCGCGCCGTTCCTTGGCCTCGGCCGCGGCGATGAATGTGCGGTCGACGAAGTGTACCGCTGGCTCGCCGCCCTCGGTCTTTGTGTCCGTCATCGCATAGCGGGGCAGTTCGTCCCGTTGGCACAGCTCGCGCACTTTGAACGCGAACATCTTCAACGGCGCCTCGCTGCCAGTCTTCTCGTGCAGGACCGACATGCGGCACGTCCAGCCCTGCGGTTGTGAACCGGCGTGCTTGCGCGCGGCACGGTAGATTGCGCGCTCGATGCCGCCCTTTAGCAGGAAGTATTCTCGGTCGAGCGTTAGTACCGCACCGCTCCTGACGCCGTGCAGCAGCCAATCCGGGACACGGATCGATATAGACTTCAAGTCGCCAGCCTGGGGATCATCGCTCGATCCCTCCACGCTCTCGATGTAGTGGAACGATGCGAACTGGCGCCGGCCCTTACGGATGTTCGTCTCGACCCGCGTCGTCTGCAGACGGGTGAGCGCGGCCATCAGGCGCTTGTAATCCTCACCCCCGACGTCGCGCGCGATCCCCTTCAACAGTTCATAGGGCGTCGTATGGATCAGGCCGTCGACGTCATTATCGCCGGCCTGGTGCCGCGCCATGAGGCGTGACAGGCACCAGATCAGGATATCCGCGTCCCAGATTGTCGCCATGCCATGAAGAGGATTGGCCTCGACGCGGACCCAGACTGTGCCGTCGGGCGAGGTGTATTCGATCGCCTTGTTGCGCTTGCGCTTGGACAGCGAGAAGAACGGCCGCTGCATCATCTCGGGATCGTCTTTTGGCGCATAGTCGATGATCGCGGTCGACGTGAAGAAGCCGGTCAGCGGATGCTCTTGAATTCGGCCTCTCATCCTTGCGTGTGCTCCTAACAGGTAGGGTTTGTATAATGGTATACGTGTATACTGTTATACGCTACGGGAAACACGCCCTTTACCTTTTTTTACAAACAGATCGTCTAGGGCTTCGCCCAGCAGTTTCTGTACCGTCGTGCCTTCTTCGGCCGCAAGAATACGAAGCTGAGTACTGACCTCAGGCGGGAAGTGTCCGCCAATCAGCTTGGTCCCGTGTCGCCCGATAGGTGCCGATTTCGCCTGTGTTACCTTGGTAACCTGGGTAGGTGCGGATGGAGCGTCCCCGCTGCCCTTCGCCCGATCAAGCATAGCCTGAAGCGTGTTGCCTTTTGCCATCATGCCACGCCCACTTTATCGTATAGGCGTATAGCCGTATACTCGTATAGTTTTCTGATCTCGACCGCTGCCGGACCGTTTGGCTCGAACTCCTGCACAGCCTGCCCCGCTGCCTGTGCGCGGAAGAAAGCTTTGCGATTGCCGATCGTCACTGGGCAGACTGCTGCGCCTAGCTCCTCGACCGCTTTCATCGCGTCTCCCGTTTCTTGACCTTGGGGAGATACGAACGTCAGCACGACGGCGAACGCGCGATCAAGCTGCCGCACTACGTCGAGTGTGTGCATCATGCTCATAGTATCGAACACTGCTGTCTTGGTCGGGACCAGAACAAAGTCGGCATGGCGTGCCGCCTCATAAGCGACGTCGCGCGCAACCGCGGCGCCATCGATCACTACCAGATCAGTGCCGGCATCAGCGCAAGCCTTGAGCATTGCCGCAAGTCGCACCGGCTGAATAGAAGCGACCGCGGGCGTATCGAGCTGGCGTACATCTTTCCAGAATGATGCCGTCGCCTGCGGATCCAGGTCAATGATCGCAGTTTCCTTACCGGCCTCCTCAGCCGCCACAGCAAGGCACGTTGCAAGCGTCGTTTTTCCGACGCCGCCTTTCTGCGACAGGATGGCCAGAACTTTCATTATACGCTCCTACAGGTATAGCCCTATAGATGTATACGCGTTTACATATCTTGAAAAGGGCATAACGGCCCCTGTGCATTATCCGGACACAGATTCACAGTTTGCCCGGCTTCCACATGTGGATCGGCGTCAAAAAAAGACCCCTTATCCCGATGGCCTAGATCAGTACCCGCTCAACCTCGTCCAATGTCACGTCATCAGATCGCCGATCGTAAAGCTGAGTGGTGCGGGTGGAGGCATGGTTCGCCATGTTCGCGGCGCGCTCCAGCGTGCCGCCATTCTTTAGATAGGCGGTAATCCCGGTTGCCCGAAACGAGTGGTTGCCAATCGCAGT
>Ga0308163_10001626_pt1 | contig 23346 bp, 20 predicted proteins | sample PhyTR1_FD_201037 | JGI IMG/M metagenome (GOLD analysis project Ga0308163, IMG submission 201037) | Phyllosphere microbial communities from UC Gill Tract Community Farm, Albany, California, United States - DLSLT.R1 | ecosystem: Host-associated > Plants > Phyllosphere > Unclassified | place: USA... | reverse complement strand
CGGTCGACAACGACGGTTTCTGATCAATGCCGAAGAAGCGTTGGATAAACGGCACCTCCAATGCCTCCAATCATCCTGCGGCAACCTTTTGGTAGTCATTCTCCTAGAGAACAGAAATACTGCCAAACAGCAGCCGCGTATGCTTGGAAATCTGACCGTCATTTTGTGACGATCGGAGTGGCATGCTGCAGCGCGGTGGAAAAAGTTTGACTTTCACAACCCGTTGTCGCAGGCTGCAATCAGAAGTGCTTGGAAGGAAGTACCAGTAAAAACATTGCGTTGCAGGTAATATTGGATTTTCGATCTTTCCCAGGAGTATGCGATGACTGCATTACTGGGATCCATTCATTCTTCTCTAGGGTAAGCATGATGCTGGACATCAGTTCTCTCCTACTTGCCTTGGGCGTTTCCACTTTCTGCCTTCTCTTCACGTTCCTTGGGACCTGGATTGCGCGCCGGGAAGTCTCGTTTCTCCTGAGCTGGGCCGTTGGGCTTTCCCTCACCATGCTCGGCATCATCTGCTACAGTGTGTTTACGGCATCACCTTCAAGAGGCATGGCGGCATTGGCCTGCTCATTGATGACGTCAGGTTTCCTGACATTGCATGCCGCCGCCCGGCAGTTTCGCACGGGTCATTTCCCGGTTCCGCGCCTGATCGTCTTCTGCGCTTCTGCCGCCATTCTGCTCGCGGGCGCTTTTCTGTCGGGCTATGGCGGCATCGGCTTCATTCTGCTCAATACCATCACGGCCGTCATCATGCTGGCAATCGCCCGCCAATACTGGCTCGCACGTGCTGAATCGCCCGGCGTCCTGAGCAGCATGGCCGCCCTTTACGGCATCACCAGCGCCTCTTTCCTGTCCTGCGCGCTGGCTCTGATCCACAAGGGCGTATGGGACCTCGCTGTTGCGCCGTCAGGCTGGACGGAAGATCTGAACATGGCTGTCTGCATCGGCGGCATGACCGGCATAGGCGCTCTGTCCCTGACCATGCATCAAGCCCGGATCACCGCGCGCCACAGGCGCGATGCGCTGACGGACGCCCTGACCGGCCTTGGCAACCGCCGCGCCCTTTTCGACGCCTACGGAACGAAAACCTTCCATGAAGACATGGCCGTGCTGGTATTCGACATCGACCGCTTCAAGTCGATCAACGACCGCTATGGCCATGCCGCTGGCGATGACGTGATCCGCAACATCGCCATGGAACTAAAATCGGCGACCGGTCTCTCCAGCATAACCCGGATGGGTGGCGAGGAATTTGCAGCCGTCCTGGAAAACGCAGCACCCGGCCGCGCCGAATGGATTGCCGAAAAGGTGCGCCGCCAGTTCCAGGACCGCGAAATCAACGTCAATGGCGAAAGCATCTCTGCGACAACAAGCATCGGCATCGCTTATGGCATAGCCTCCGGCCTGACGTTCGAGGCGATCCTCAGCCTTGCCGACGACGCACTTTACGCGGCGAAGCGGCAGGGTCGCAACCGGACGGAACTGGCGCTTGCGAGCTGGCATGACGACAGTGCTACCGGCGCAGATCGGGCTTGAGCGTCCCTGTTGGCGTAGGCGGCATTTCCGGCCCGGCCGTCAAGCTTCTCCTCTGGCCTGCCCCTTCGCTTCCTGCTATGGGCATGACGATCAGTCGCTGGCAGGGTGAGATGTAGATGTCGCCTGCGGCGACGGATCATTCGCCAACGCCGGAAGAGCCAGATTTTGAGCAATTCCAAGGCTACCAGATAGGAGCGCCGATGATCCAGACTTCCTTTTCCGATCCCGCAATCATGGCGGAACTGCTCGCAAAAATGCTCTGGGAAATCAAAGCGGTGCATTTCAATGCAAGCGAGCCTTACAAGCTGGCATCAGGCATGCGCAGCCCCGTTTATATCGACTGCCGCAAGCTGCTGTCCTATCCGCGTATCCGCTCCACAGTGATGGATTTCGCAGCTGCGACGCTGCTCAGCAACGCCGGCTTCGAGCAGTTCGATTGTATTGCCGGCGGTGAGACGGCCGGCATTCCCTTCGCAGCCCTTCTCGCCGACCGCCTGTCGCTGCCGATGATCTATGTGCGCAAGCAGCCCAAGGGCCACGGTCGTAATGCCCAGATCGAAGGCCACATGCCTGATGGCGCGCGGGTACTCGTCATCGAGGATCTGACCACGGCCGGCGGCAGCATGTTCACCTTCATCGATGCCGTGCGGGCCGCCGGCGGTGTGGTCGATCATGGCATCGCCCTGTTCTTTTACGGCATCTTCCCGGAAGCGCATCAGCGCTTCGACAAGGGCAACGTCAAGCTTCACTACATCGCCACCTGGCGCAATGTCCTTGAAGTGGCCAAGCAGCAGAAGCTGTTCGACGACAAGACCCTGTCGGAAGTCGAATCCTTCCTGGATGCCCCGCTCGAATGGTCTGGCCGCAATGGCGGCGTCAACACGCTCGGCTGAGGCTATTAGCGAAGAATTGCCACAAGGGCTGGCAATTCTTCGCTTAATGATTTAAATCGATTGAAGTTTATCCGAAGATCCGGATTGGGAGGTCAGAATGATCCTGTGTTGCGGTGAAGCCCTGATTGACATGCTGCCGCGCGAAACCACGCTCGGCGAGCGAGGCTTTTCGCCCTATGCCGGCGGTGCGGTCTTCAATACCGGCATTGCGCTTGGCCGGCTCGGCGTTGCCGCAGGCTTTTTCACCGGCTTGTCCGACGATATGATGGGCGACATCCTGCGCGAGACGCTCCGGGCGAGCCATGTGGATTTCAGCTACTGCGCCACCCTGTCGCGGCCAACCACGATTGCTTTCGTCAAGCTGGTCGACGGCCACGCCTCCTATGCCTTCTACGACGAAAACACCGCCGGCCGGATGATCACCGAAGCCGATCTGCCAACGCTTGGCGACGATTGCGAGGCGCTGCATTTCGGTGCGATCAGCCTGATCCCCGAACCCTGTGGTTCCACCTACGAGGCGCTGCTCAACCGCGAGCACGCCACCCGGGTGATCTCGCTCGACCCCAATATCCGCCCCGGCTTCATCAAGGATAAGGCCGCCCATATGGCCCGCATCCGCCGCATGGCCGCATTGTCCGATATCGTCAAGTTTTCCGATGAGGATCTCGCCTGGTTCGGGCTTGAGGGCGACGAGGACACGCTTGCCCACCACTGGCTGCATCACGGCGCCAAGCTTGTTGTCGTAACGCGTGGGGCCGACGGTGCCGTTGGCTATACCGCGGAGCACAAGGTGGAAGTGCCGAGCGAAAAGGTGACCGTGGTCGATACGGTCGGCGCCGGCGACACGTTCGATGCTGGCGTGCTCGCCTCGCTGAAGATGCAGAACCTGCTCACCAAGCAGCAGGTGGCCAAGCTGTCTGAGGACCAGATCGCCAAGGCGCTAGCACTCGGTTCCAAGGCTGCGGCTGTTACCGTATCCCGCGCCGGCGCCAATCCGCCTTTCGCGCATGAGATCGGCCTTTAAGGTCGATCATTTTCCCGAAACCTTAGAGCGCTTTGCCACATATTTGATTGGCACCGAAGCGCTCTAACTTTTTATTTTTACGCATTTCCGAACGGAAAACCGCTACGCACTTTTCTTGGAAATGCTCTATACCACCCCGCCATTGGCGTGGATGGTCTGGCCGTTGATCCAGCCGCCCTCGGGCCCGGCAAGAAAAGAAACGGCCGCAGCGATCTCTACCGGCGTGCCGATCCGCTCGAGGGGTGCAAGCTTAGCGAAGGCTCCAATCGCATCAGGCGTCTTCCCATCCAGAAACAGGTCCGTTGCCGTCGCGCCGGGCGCGATTGCATTGACTGTAATGGTTCGGCCACGCAATTCCTTGGCAAGGATAGAGGTCATGGTCTCGATTGCCGATTTGGTCGCGGCATAGATGCTGTAATTGGCAGCCCGCATTGCCGCGACACTGCTGGAAATGTTGACGACCCGGCCGCCCTCGCGCATCCGTCTGGCCGCTTCGCGCATGCCGAAAAAGGTGCCATTCAGGTTGACGGCAATTTGACGCTCGAACATGGCGTCGTCGATCTCAGCCATTGGCCGGCGCACCATGATGCCAGCATTGTTGACGAGGATATCGACGCCGCCGGCAATCGCCTCGGCCTTGTCGAACAACAGCGGAAACGTAGCCGGATCGGCAATGTCGGCCTGTGCGGCAAAGGCCGCACCGCCCGAGGTCAGGATTTCGCCAGCCAGAAGCTCAGCCCCGTCCCCATCGAGATCGCTGACGAGGACGGTGCAGCCATCTGAGGCGAGACGCCGGGCAATGGCGGCGCCGATGCCGCGGGCGGCGCCCGTGACGATCGCCAGTCTTTGCCCGGTCATTGCTGTCTTCCTTATCCGGCCAAATGGCTCAAGGCGCCCACAAGGCCAGTCGTCGAGGCATCCTGGCCGTCAGTGCCGGCCTTGCCCTGCACCACCGGCAGCAGACCGGTCGCCAGTTCCTTGCCCAGTTCCACGCCCCATTGGTCGAAGGAATTGATGCCGAACAACACGCCTTCGACAAAGACGCGGTGTTCATAGAGCGCGATCAGCCGACCGAGCGCAAACGGCGTCAATTGCTCGTAGACGAAGGTGATCGACGGGCGGTTGCCGGTGAAGACCCGGTGCGGGGCGATGTGGTCGGCCTTGGCCGCGTCCATGCCGGATTTCAGAAGCTGACCCTTGGCTTCTTCCAGGGTCCTGCCCTTCATAAGCGCCGCCGATTGCGCCAGGCAATTGGCGATCAGCAACTCGTGCTGGTGGCGCAGTTCGGGCTCGAACCCCTTGGCTGCGATCATGAATTCAGCCGGAATGACGCTCGTGCCCTGGTGGATCAGCTGGTAGAAAGCGTGCTGGCCATTGGTGCCGGGCTCGCCCCAGACGACAGGGCCGGAATTGCCTTTGACCGGCGTTCCATCCAATGTGACGCCCTTGCCGTTCGATTCCATATCAAGCTGCTGCAGATAGGCCGGGAAGCGCGACAGGCGCTGATCGTAGGGCAAGATGGCACGGGTGGGATAGTCAAGCACATTGCGGTGGAAATAACCGATGGCGCCCAGCAGCATCGGCAGGTTTTCGCGGAAAGGCGCCGTGCGGAAATGGTTGTCGATCGCATGAGCGCCCGACAGGAATTCGGTGAAGTTATCGGCACCGACGGCAATCATCAGCGGCAGGCCGATCGCCGACCAAATGGAGTAGCGGCCGCCGACCCAGTCCCAGAAGCCAAAGACGCGCTCGGAGCCAATGCCGAAGGCGCCGACCTTGTCCAGCGCAGTCGAGACGGCGGCAAAGTGATCACCGACCGCCTTTTCGCCCAGAGCGTCAGCAATGAAGGCGCGGGCCGTAGCGGCATTGGTCATGGTTTCGATGGTCGTGAAGGTCTTGGACGCCACGATGAACAGCGTCGTTTCCGGCTGCAGCAGCTTTAGCGTGTCGGCGATATGGGCGCCATCGACATTGGAGACGAAATGCAGGCGGGGGCCGTCATGGAAGGGCGCCAGCGCCAAAGTCGCCATGGCCGGACCAAGGTCTGAGCCGCCGATACCGATATTGACGACATCGGTGATCTGCTTGCCGGTCGAACCAGTTATCGTGCCCTGACGCACACCTTCGGCAAAGCCGGACATGGCGTGCAGGACAGCGTTGACATCAGGCATGACATTCTTGCCGTCAACGACGATAGGGGTGTTGGCGCGATTGCGCAGCGCCGTATGCAGCACGGCGCGACCTTCGGTGAAATTGATTGCTTCGCCGGCAAACATTGCCTCGCGCTTGGCGGCCACGCCACCCTCGGCGCAGAGCTTTTCCAGCTGCGCCATGATCTCATCATTGACGGCACATTTGGAGTAATCCATCAGCAGATCGTCCATACGGGCGGAAAACCGCTCGAAACGCTTGGGATCGCTTGCAAATGCGGCGCGAATATCAGTGGCGGCAGTGGCCGCAACGGTGGACTTCAGCTGTTCGACGATGGCGTGCATGAGCATACTCCAATCCAATGACGGACGGGAAACTAGCGCATAAAGTTGAAATTCCAAATCGCTTTGATAGAAAAATCGCGACCTCAGCCCTTGGTCATGGCCGCAAATCCTTGCGCAGGATTTTTCCGACATTGGATTTGGGCAGTTCTTCGATGAAAGCAACGTGGCGCGGGCGCTTGTAATTGGTCAAATTAGCCGCGCAATGATCCTTCACCTGCTGCTCCGTCAACGTCTCATCCTTGCGCACCACGAAGAGTTTGACCGCTTCGCCCGAATGCGGGTCCGGCACGCCGATGGCTGCTGCCTCATGGATGCCAGGATGCATGACCGCGACTTCCTCGATCTCGTTTGGATAGACATTGAAGCCCGAGACCAGGATCATATCCTTCTTGCGGTCGACGATCTTGGTAAAGCCCCGCGCGTCCATAAAGCCCACGTCACCGGTCCGGAAGAAGCCGTCCGGCGTCATGACGCGTGCGGTTTCTTCCGGACGCTGCCAGTAGCCGGCCATGACCTGCGGTCCGCGGATGCAGATCTCGCCGACCTCGCCCAGCGGCATGCTGCGACCTTCCTCATCTCGGATATCCACATCCGTAGAGGAAATCGGCATACCGATACAGCCGCTGAACTCTGCGGCATTCATCGGATTGGCCGTCGCCACCGGGGAGGTTTCCGACAGGCCGTAGCCCTCGATGATCGGGCAGCCGGTGATCTGCTGCCAGCGTTCGGCAACCGGCCTCTGCACCGACATGCCGCCACCAAAGGTCAATTGCAGGTGGGAAAAATCGAGCTTGCGGAAGGCCTCATTGTTCATCAACGCGTTAAAAAGCGTATTGAGGCCGATGATGATGTTGAAATCGTAGCGCGACAGCTCCTTGGCAAAACCCGGAATGTCGCGTGGATTGGCGATCAGCACGTTATGACCGCCGCAGGCGATACCCATCAGCGCGTTCACGGTCAGCGCGAAGATATGGTACAGCGGCAGAGCGCAGACAAACAGCAACGGGTCCGGCCGTGGGCGATTGTCAAAAGCCGAGCCGAGCCAGAAGGACATCTGCATCGTATTGGCAATGAGATTGCCATGGGTCAGAACCGCGCCCTTGGACACACCCGTCGTGCCGCCGGTATATTGCAGAAAAGCGATATCGCCGCGTGTCAACGCCTCTGGCCGGAAACTGACTTTACCGCCATCGGCAAGCACACTCACATAGCTCCGAGCATGGGGAATGGACCAGGCCGGTACGAGTTTCTTGACCTTGCGAACGATAAAATTCACCAGGTGGCCTTTCAGCCCGAGCATATCGCCCATGCTGGTCACCACCACCCGCCGCAGCGCCACCTTGTCCAGCACCGCCTGCACCGTGTGGGCGAAATTCTCGAGTACAAAAATCCCGACTGCGCCCGAATCCTTCAGCTGATGCGTCAGCTCGCGCGGCGTATAGAGCGGATTGACGTTGACGACGATCATGCCGGCCTTGACGATACCGAAGACGATGATCGGGTTCTGAAGGATATTGGGCATCATCACGGCGATCCGGTCGCCCTTGTTGAACCCTTCCGCCTGCAGCCAAGCGGCGATTTTCGTCGCCTGCTCGCCCAGTTCATGAAATGTCAGGGAGCGGCCCATGCTGGTAAAGGCTTTGCGATCCGCATAGCGCGAGCAGCTGTCATCGAACAGTTCAGGCAGCGTCTCGTGATCGAGTGGCGGCAAGGTTGCTGGCACCGAGGCCGCATAGGATTCAAGCCAGATGCGTCGAGACGCGAAATCGCTTTCAGGCGCTGACAGTGTAGTCATTCCTCACTCCCTTGCTCATCGGTTCCGCCCGCCCTCCTCAAGGCTGCGACGGTCCGTTTTCTCATTCTCTCTCCCGGTCCAATTATATGGTGCGGCGTGGCAGGAGAGCGCAAGAGCAAAGCTATAATAACCTTGACGTAAACGTCAATTATGACTTTGCAGAAAAGCGATGCCCGCCGCAACTCCTGGTCGATTTTTTTGAAGACCACCTGCAGATCCATATCGGATTGAACCAAGGCCGCTGTCGTGCGTTGAAAGATCGAGGTTCGAGACAAAGGAGAGTGTCATGGTTTTCAAACCTGCCAAAACCTTCGGTGAGACGCCTGAAATCATCGAAGAAAATCCGGCACAGGCCGAGCTTGAAGTCGCAGTTGCCGCATTGCTGGCGGAATCCGATGGAATAGACGCGACTGAAGTCGAGGTCACCTCGATTGGTGACGAAATTTGCCTGATGGGAAGCGTGCTGACGGAAGCCGAAGTCGACCGCGCCGTCGAAGTCGCCCTCTCCGTTCCCGGCGTTTACAAGGTCTCTGTCGATCTCGAGATCGTCAACCGCACCCTGCATTAAGGCCACCAAGAGATATCACACAAAAGCCCGGGATTTTTCCCGGGCTTTTGTGTTTGTCGTTTCAATTTTGGAGGCAGTTCAAAACTGTTAACCGACTCGACGAGCGTGAAACCGGCGCGCCATAATCGGCGACACCGGCTTTTCCACTTGCCTTATGCTAGCGACCTCAGCAGCGCCATGCTTCTCGGCAACAGCTTGAAGCTTTCGCCCTGCCTGACCTTTTCGCCTTGGCGGTCGGGATCGCCGGTGATCAGCTCCAAAATTCGCTCACCGCCGCTTTCCTTGGGGATGGTGAAGGTCGTTTCTTCATCAGCCGGATTGAACAGCATCATAATATCCGACCAGATGCCTTCCTCAGCTTGCAGATCATCCCGGTGAATACGGGCGATGAGGGCATTGTTATTTTCCCATGCCTCAGGCGTTTGCCGTCCACCGCTGACGCTGTACCAATCAATCACAAGGCCATCGCGCCAGTTTTCGCGGCGCAGCAGCGGTTGCTGTTTGCGCAGTGCGATCACCCGGCGGGTAAACTCACGCAATTCATCGGCGCTGTCAGGGAGGTTTTCCCAGTGGACCCAGCTGATTTCGCTGTCCTGGCAGTAACCGTTATTATTGCCCATCTGCGAGCGACCGAATTCATCGCCAGCGAGAATCATTGGTGTTCCATGGGAAAACAGTAGCGTAGCGAGGAAATTGCGCTTCTGGCGCTCGCGCACTGCGTTGATGCCCTCGTCGTCGGTCGGGCCTTCGTGGCCATAGTTATGGCTGCGATTGTCATTGTGACCGTCGTTATTGTCCTCGCCATTGTCCTCGTTGTGCTTGCTGTCATAGGACACGACATCATTCAGCGTGAAACCATCATGGGCGGTGATGAAGTTAACGCTGGCCCAAGGGCGGCGACCGCGCTGATCGTAGAGATCACCAGAACCCAGAAGACGTGCAGCGAAATCAGGTGCACAATTGTCGCCGTTCAGCCAGAATTCGCGGCAGCTGTCGCGGTATTTGTCGTTCCACTCGGCCCAGCCGGGCGGAAAGCTGCCGACCTGATAGCCGCCGGGGCCGATATCCCAGGGCTCGCCGATCAGCTTGACGCCGGCAAGTGTCGGGTCCTGCGTAACCGCATCGAAAAAGCCGCCACGCTGGTCGAAGCCTTCAGGCTCGCGACCCAGGATGGTGCCGAGATCGAAGCGGAAGCCGTCGACATGCATATCCTCGCTCCAATAGCGCAGCGAGTCCATCACCATCTGAAGCACGCGCGGATGGGAGGTGTTGACCGTATTACCGGTGCCGGTGTCGTTGATATAGTAGCGGTGATTATCCGGCAGCGTGCGATAATAGGAGAAATTATCGATGCCCTTGAACGACAGCGTCGAGCCGAGTTCGTTGCCTTCAGCCGTGTGGTTGTAGACAACATCGAGAATCACTTCGATACCGCCATCGTGGAAGGCGCGCACCATATCGCGGAAGCCCTGGACGCCCCTTGGACCGTAGTAGCGGTGAGCCGGCGAGAAGAAACCGATCGTGTTGTAGCCCCAATAGTTCTTCAGTCCCTTGTCGAGAAGTGGACCATCGTCAGGGAAGGCGTGGATCGGCAGCAACTCGACCGAGGTGATGCCGAGGCTTTTGATATAATCGACAGCGGCCTTGTGGCCGAGACCTTCGAAGGTGCCGCGCAGGTTTTCGGGAATGGCAGGGTTGAGCTGGGTAAAGCCTTTGACATGGGTCTCGTAAACGATCGTATCGGCCCAGCTGATACCTGGACGGCGATCATTGCCCCAATCGGCCTCGTTGGGATCGACCACCCGGCACTTTGGCATGAAAGCAGCACTGTCTAGATCATTGAAGGATAGATCCTTGTCCGGATCGTCGAAATGATAACCGAAGACGTTGGGGGACCACTTGATGTCGCCTACCAGTTCGCGGGCGTAAGGGTCGAGCAGCAACTTGTTATGATTGAACCGATGACCATTCTCCGGCTCGAAGGGCCCGTGAACCCGGTAGCCGTAAAGAGCTCCAGGCTTTAGCCCGGGAACGAAGCCATGCCAGATCTCATTGGTATATTCGGGCAGATCCATCCGGGCGATTTCGTGGGTGCCCGACGAATCGTAAAGACATAGTTCGACCCTGGCGGCATGGGCGGAAAACAGAGCGAAATTGACACCCTCACCGGTATAGCGAGCGCCCAATCGCTCCCATTCGCCCGGAAGGATGTCGAAACTGGTCTTGATCATATCCATTGTGCTCTCGTCTTTCCGGCCGACCCCATGGCCTGCCTGCCCCTCAAAGTAGGGCTAAGGTCGCACCAGTAATTCCTCCGGGATTGCTTTGTTCCTTTCACAAACGACGGAACTTTTTAACCGTGCAACTGTTCGTGCCCGTGGGCCCGCGCAGATCTCCTCAATCGTGCGGGCGATTTTTCTTTCACATCTGAAGGAGGCCTCATGGGCAAGGATAGAAGCGTGGCGCTTATCACCGGCGCCGGCTCAGGCATTGGCCGAGCGACCGCCCTGAAGTTGGCAGAGGACGGATGCGCCGTAGCACTGCTTGGGCGAACAAAGGATGAGCTGGATAAGGTTGCCGGGGAGATCAGCAGCAACGGCGGCGAGACGCTGGTGCTGGTGGCTGACATCGCTGACCATGCCTCCATGCAGGCCGCTGTTGAGACGCTGCTCACCTGGAAGAACAGGTTGGATATCGTCGTGGCCAACGCTGGCGTCAACGGTGTATGGGCACCGATCGATGCTCTGCAGCCGGACGAATGGGACCGGACGATGGCGATCAACCTCAGGGGAACCTACCTGACGCTCCATTTCACCGTGCCGCATCTGCGCCGCAACGGCGGCGGCAGCATCATCGTCGTCTCGTCCATCAACGGCACGCGCACCTTCACAACGGCGGGCGCCACCGCCTACAGCGCCACCAAGGCCGGACAATTGGCCATGGTGCAACAGCTCGCCGTGGAACTGGGGCAGGATCGCATCCGCATCAACGCTGTGTGCCCCGGCGCGATCGATACTGAGATCGACGACAACACCAGCACACGCGACCTCGGTAGGCTCGATATCGTGCAGCCACCGCAGCGCCAGCAGATCCCACTTACCGGCGGCACACCCGGCACGGCCCAGGAAGTCGCCGCTGTGATCGGCTTTTTGGCCAGTGATGCGGCACGCCATATCACCGGTACCCCCGTTTGGATCGATGGCGCACAAAGCCTCATTCGATAAAATGCGAGGACTTACCTTAAACAGACCCTAGTAAAAAAGGAGGACAACATGAAATCTGGGCGTGCAGGTGCAAATATCGATGGATTTTAACCTTTCGTTAAGCATGAAATACTGTTTTTGGCCCAAAGTTGAACAAAGGTCGACGTGGCGCGTTAGCCGCTCAGACAAGGAGACGATGTCATGAAGCCAGAGCCAGAAACGATCTTGATTGTGGAAGACGATGCGTTCATCTCGATGGACGCGGCTGACAGCGTTGCCCATGCCGGCGCCAATGTCGTGACAACGGAAACGGTGAGTGACGCGCTTCTATGTCTTGAAGCAAACCGCATCACCGCAGCCATCCTGGATTTCCAGGTTCTTGACGGCAAGATAACGCCCGTGGTCGAGCGGCTATGCCGGTCGGGTATTCCCTATCGCGTCGTTTCAGGCTCGCCCCTGCAGGAAATCGTCGCCTGCGGCATCCCAGCCGACAGGATCATTCCCAAGCCCGCCGATTACACCAATGTGATGGTTGAATTGGTTCGGGAGCGGCCGTGGTCCGCACTGCGGGCGACCAGTCATGGAGCGGTTCCTGTCAGCCCTTGAGATAATTGAAGCCAGCGGATCAAACACATAAATTTTTCTATCGCTTCGTCGGCCACATGATAATCTGGCTGCGCTGCTCAGCAGATGACGAAGAGACCGCCTTCCGGTTCGGTGCGAACTTGTGGGCCTGATGGAAGATTTCACCCATGATCACTCGCCGTGGCCTCGTTGCCGCCGCTGCCTTGTCTATTGCGGCACCCAGCCTGTCCAGAGCGACCGAGCCCAGCCAGCAGGACATCTTTTTCGATAAAGACATTCCTGTTCTCGGCAACCCCAAGGGCGATGTGACCATCGCCGAATATTTCGATTACCAATGCAGCTTCTGCAAAACCTACCACCCTGTTGTGAGCAAGGTGGTGAAGGATGACGGCAATGTGCGGCTGGTGATGAAGGACTGGCCGGTCTTTGGCCCGGCATCCGTCTATGCTGCCCAGGCGGTACTGGCCAGCGCCGCGCTTGGCCGCTACCGGGAAGCCCAGGACGCCCTTCTTGATCTCAAGGGTCGCATGACGCCTGATGCAGCCGCCCAGGCGTTCAAGGACATCGGGCTCGACATGACCGCCGTGACATCAGCCGTCAACAGGAACAGCAAGACCATATCGAGGGTGCTGGATCGCAACTGGCTGCAGGCGGAAGCACTGAAGTTCCGCGGCACGCCCTCCTTCGTGATCGGCAAGACGCTCTATCCCGGTGCGCTTGATGAAGCAGCATTGAAAGAGGCCATCGCCAAAGCCCGCGCGGCCTGAGGTTTCCGGTCATGACCTCATCGCCGCTTGCTCCCCGCCCATTTCTTGCCTCGCTGTTCGCCGCTGCGGTCGCGGCGGCCGATCCGCTGCAAGGTATCCGTGCCCATCTACCGGCAAGACCGAAAGGCCGCACTGTCGTGGTGGGCGCCGGAAAGGGCGCGGCTCAAATGGCCGCGGCCCTGGAGAGCCTTTGGGATGGCCCATTGGAAGGCGTGGTGGTGACCCGTTACGGCTATGGCTGCGCCCTCGATCGCATAGAGCTTCTCGAAGCCGCCCATCCTGTGCCCGACGCCAACGGGCTTGCCGCTTCGGCGCGGCTGAAACAGGCGGTTGCACCGCTTGGTCCCGAGGATCTGGTAATAGCATTGATCTGCGGCGGCGGATCGGCTTTGCTTCCCGCTCCCCCCTCCGGGCTGACGCTCGAAGACGAAATCGAGTTGAACAACCAGCTTCTCGCCTGCGGCGCACCGATCTCGGCTATGAACGTGGTGCGCAAGCATCTGTCTACCATCAAAGGCGGCCGGTTGGCGGCGCTGACCAAGGCTCCAGTCGTCAGCCTGATCGTGTCGGATATTCCCGGCGACAATCCCGCCCATGTCGCCTCAGGCCCAACCGTGCCGGATCGCTCAACCCGACATCAGGTGCTAGAGATCGTCAGCAGCTATGGCCTTAATTTGCCCCAGGCAGCACTCGACCACCTGAACTCGCCGGCGGCCGACGCGCCTTCGCCGGACGATCCGGTATTCGCGCGCAATCGGCACCACGTCATCGCCTCGGCCGGCGTCTCTCTTGAGGCGGCAGCAAGATTGGCGGAGGCGGCAGGCATCAAAGTCGCAATCCTGTCGGACAGCATGGAGGGAGAAGCCCGCGACGTCGCCTCCGTCCATGCCGCACTCGCCCGTGAAATCGCCTCGAAGAACCGGCCTTTTGCAAAGCCGGTGGTCCTGCTGTCGGGCGGCGAAACCACCGTTACGATCCGCCAGGGCGGACCTCTCGGGCGTGGCGGGCGCAACAGCGCATTTGCTCTTGCGGCGGCGCTTGGCATTGCCGGGCATGACGTCGATATTCTCGCAGCAGACACAGACGGTATCGACGGCACAGAAAACAATGCCGGTGCCTTTGCCGACGGCACCAGCATCCTGCGGCTAAAACAACTGGGGTTGGACGGCGCAGATATGCTTGCCGGCCATGACAGCTACAGCGCTTTTAACGCCTTGGGCGACCTGTTCCTGACAGGCCCGACGGGCACCAACGTCAACGATTTCAGGGCGATCCTGATCCGCTGACGTGCGCCCGCCGCACCGAAAACACGCTCCAGCAGCCATTAAGCCTCAGGCCGGAGTGAGCTCGTCAACCTCGTAGCGATAGGTGGTCGAGCAGAACTCACAGGTGACAGAGACCGCGCCGTCTTCTTCACTGGCGGCAATCTCTTCGGCACTGAACCCCTTCAGCACGCCCTTGATCTTATCACGCGAGCAGCTGCAACGGTCATGAACCGGCTGGGGTTCGTATACGCGGACACCGCGTTCGTGAAACAGGCGAAACAGCAGCCGTTCCGCGCCGATCTGCGGATCGGTCAGTTCGTCGCCATCGATCGTTTCGACCAGCATGCGCGCTTCTGCCCAGTTGTCGTCTTCGGGCCGGTCATACTGGCTGTCATCGCCGTCGCCACCCGGCAGATCGCCTTGATGCATACGCTCAGGCGCTTCCGGCAGGAATTGCGCGATCAGGCCACCGGCCCGCCAGGTATGGCGCGGCTTTCCGGCCTCGTCGCGGTCAAACAATTCGGCTACGGCAAGCCGCACCCGGGTCGGGATCTGTTCCGACTGCCGGAAGTAGAAACCAGCGATATCTTCGAGCGACGACCCATCGAGCGGGACGATGCCCTGATACGGCTGCATGTAATTGCCCTGGTCGATGGTAAAGGCGAGCACGCCTTTACCCAGAAGATCGGTCGGTGACGATTTGCCCTCGGCGAGCGACTGGGTAAGCCGCTCTTCATCGAAGCGGGCATAAGCTCGGACATTCTCAGGCGTGGCGAAGTCGCAAACCAGCAGATCCACTGGGCCATCGCTCTTGGTCTGCACGACAAACTTGCCTTCGAACTTCAGCGAGGTGCCAATCAGCACCGTCAGCGCCATCGCCTCGGCCAGCAAACGGGCAACTGCCGGCGGATAATCATGGCGATCAAGGATGGTATTGAGCAACGGCCCAAGCTGCACGGCGCGGCCGCGCACGTCCAGATCCTCGACCTGGAAAGGCACGACCCGATCGTCGCCGGCAAAGCCGAACTCACCCAACTGGCTCGATTTGTCTGACATAACAACACTCCTGGCACGAAAGCATGGCTCAGCCTTTGCAGCAGCAAAGGCGCGCTGCAATCTGAGACGACCGCCTGACAACGATTATTAGACCATTTCATCATTTCGATGAAATGGTCGAGACTGTTCTTCACGTTTCCGGATGGAAAACCGTCAAAAGGCAAAGTGGAACCGTCATACAGATTTGCAACGATACGATGGCACCAAACCTTAAAACTAAGCGGTGAGATGGGGACTTGCCGCCGAAAGATCAAGCGGCAAATCTGCGCATCAGTCATTCGTTGCTGATGTGACGCTGATGGCACCGATCAAGGCTCCTCGCCTTCCCACGGGCCTTTTTGCCGTCAGACTGCGCCGAAGCACCAGGCCAGAATGGATTTCTGGGCATGCAGCCGGTTTTCCGCCTCGTCGAACACGACCGATTGCGGCCCGTCGATCACGTCGTCGGTCACTTCCTCGCCACGGTGCGCTGGCAGGCAATGCATGAACAGCGCGTCGGACTTGGCCTGTTTCATCAGTGCCGAATTGACTTGAAACGGCTGGAACACATTGTGGCCGCGCGCCTTGTGCTCGAGGTTCATCGACACCCAGGTATCGGTGATCACGGCATCGGCGCCAGTCACGGCCCGGTCGGCATCATGGCAAAGCATGATTTCGCCGCCATTGTTGCGCGCCCAGTTGAGGATCTGGTCTTCCGGCTCGGAACCGAGCGGCACGGCCATGTTCATGCGGTAGCCGAAGCGGGCAGCGCCCTCTACCAGCGAATGCAGCACGTTGTTGCCGTCACCGGTCCAGGCCAGCGTCTTACCCTTGATCGGGCCGCGATGTTCCTCGATCGTCATGATATCAGCCATGATCTGGCAAGGATGGGTCAGATCGGTCAACGCATTGATGACGGGAACGGTAGCATGCTCGGCCAGTTCCAGCAGGCGATTGTGATCCGTGGTGCGGATCATGATCGCGTCGACATAGCGTGACAGAACGCGAGCCGTATCGCCGATGGTTTCAGCGCGACCAAGCTGCATTTCCGTGCCCGACAGGAACAGCGTCTCGCCACCGAGCTGGCGCATGCCGACATCGAATGACACACGGGTGCGGGTCGACGGTTTTTCGAAGATCATCGCCAGCATCTTGCCGGCGAGCGGCTTGTCGGCCACGCCGGCGCGGGTCTTGGTCTTGCGATCATGGGCGTCGGAAAGAATGGTTTGCAGGTCCTCGGCAGTCACGGCCGAAAGATCGAGAAAGTGCTTAGGGGATGCCATTGTCTTACCTGTGTTTCAAGCCTTGGCCTGTGTTTCAAGCCCGGCCCGTGGTTCAAGCCTGAGCAGCCTGCGGGGCGGCCTTTGCGGTCACGGCCTCGGCGGCCTGCTCAATGCGCTTCAAGCCTTCGCGGGCCTCCTCGGCCGTCAGCGTCAGCGGCGGCAGCAGACGAATGACATTGTCACCGGCGGGCACACCGAGAATCTGCTCCTGACGCATGGCCTGCAGCAGTTCAGCCGATGGCAGCGCCGCCTTGATACCCATCATCAGCCCTTCGCCGCGGATTTCGGCAATCACACCGGGGAAGCGATCCTTCAGGCTGGCAAGACCTTGGCGCATGACGAGCGCGACATCGCGGACATTCTGCAGGAAGCCGTCACCCAGCACGATATCAAGCACGGCATTGCCGACTGCCATAGCCAGCGGATTGCCGCCATAGGTCGTGCCATGCACGCCCGCCGTCATGCCAGAGGCTGCCTCTTCGGTCGCAAGGCAAGCGCCGAACGGGAAACCGCCGCCAATGCCCTTGGCCACGGCCATGATATCAGGCGTGACGCCAGCCCATTCATGGGCGAAGAACTTACCGGTGCGGCCGACGCCGGACTGGACTTCATCGAGAATGAGCAGCAGGCCCTTCTCATCGCAGATCGCCCGCAATTCGCGCAGGAACTCATTGGGCACGGTGCGGATGCCGCCCTCGCCCTGGATCGGCTCGATCAGCAGCGCTGCCGTCGCATCCGTGATTGCCGCCTTCAGCGCATCGAGATCGCCGAAGGGCACCTGGTCGAAACCAGCCGCCTTGGGGCCGAAACCTTCGAGATATTTTTCCTGCCCACCAGCCGCAATCGTCGCGATGGTCCGGCCGTGGAAAGCGCCTTCGAAGGTGATGATGTGGAATTTTTCCGGATGGCCCTTGCTGTAGTGGTAGCGCCGGGCGGTCTTGATCGCACATTCCAGCGCTTCCGCACCCGAATTGGTGAAGAACACCTTATCGGCAAAAGTCGCCTCGACCAGCCGGGCCGCCAGACGCTCCTGGCCAGGAATTTCATAGAGATTGGAGAGATGCCAGACCTTTTCGGCCTGGCTCTTCAGCGCCTCGACCAGATGCGGATGGGAATGACCGCAGGAGGTTACGGCAACGCCGCCGGCGAAATCGAGATACCGCTCGCCGCTTTCGGTGATAAGCCAAGGGCCCTCGCCTCGCTCGAAACGCAGCGGCGCACGTGAAAACGTGTTGAACAGCGGCGTTGATGTCTGAGCCATGACGGGCAATCCTTTCGAGCGGCTTTTAGAAGTCTGCGAGATGTTACGGTCATCCACCTTAAAAACCGGTGGAAAAAATTAAAAATGCCGCCTTTCGGCGGCGTTTGCACTATTCCGGCTTCCGCCTCCAATGTCAACAAAACATCGGTGCGCACGCCTTCGACAGCAAAGCGGCCACACTCTTTCCGCGAGTGCCGGCCAATAAAAAAACCGGTGGATAGCAAGTTGGGGAAAAGCCTGAAATTCGATTCATGATGATTCGGCGACTCTTGTCAGGGAGTCAGGCTCACACTAGGTTAATGACGAATTACTACACTGCATGCGGCGGAAAAAGTCTCCAACAACACGAGGGAAGTTGGGGCTCCGGAGTCTTCCGGGGTAAGGATGATGGATTCTGCGCCAAACGCGTGCAAAAGGCGGAGATTGCGGCATGAACTGGACGGACGAGCGCGTCGAAAGACTTACGAAATTATGGGCGGAAGGACTGAGCGCCAGCCAGATCGCCACGCAGTTGGGCGGCGTTAGCCGCAATGCTGTGATTGGCAAGGTGCATCGACTGTGCCTGCCCGGACGCGCCAAGGCAGGTGGCCCTGCAGCAACGCCAGCTCGCACATCGAAGCGTCCCGCGCCATCTGCGCCACGGCCTTCGAACTTTGCCGCCCGTCCCTCGGCTCCCGCTCCGCGGGCCGCGTCCCGCCCGGTTGCCGCGACCGCGCTGAACGACGATCTCGCGCTTGATATGGCCGAAAATCTGGCGCCGATGCCAGCTCTCAACAACACCATTCTGCCGACTTCGCGTCGCCTGTCCCTGACGGATCTGACCGAGCGCACCTGCAAATGGCCGGTCGGCGACCCGATGACCGACGAATTCCATTTCTGCGGCTGCGACAGTCAGGACAATTCGCCTTACTGCAAATACCACGCAAAGCTCGCCTATCAGCCGGTTAACGAACGCCGCCGGGCAGCAGCCAACGCCCGCTAAAGCGTTTTCAGGGAGGGCGGGACCGGTGTCCCCTCCTGAAAATGCTCGAAAGCAAAATGTTAGCGGCCGCCTGCCGGCCTCTGGACATTCGAAAATGCAAAAAGCGAGCCAACAGGCTCGCTTTTTTACGTTGAACCATAGCCGACAAGCGTTGGCTGCCGGCAGATCAGAGGCTTCATTCAAGCCCGCAAAGACTGCGGTAACTGATCAGGCTTCCATCGAATAGCCGGCGCCGCGCACCGTACGGATCACGTCCTGCATGTTGGAAAAATTCAGCGCCTTGCGCAGACGTCCGACATGGACGTCGACCGTACGCTCATCGACATAGATGTCGTGACCCCAGACGCCGTCGAGCAGTTGCGAGCGGGAAAACACGCGGCCGGGTGAGGTCATCAAGAATTCCAGCAGCCGGAATTCGGTCGGACCAAGGCGCACTTCGCGGCTCTTGCGATGGACGCGATGGGTTTCACGGTCAAGCTCGATATCGCCGCAGCGCAGCAGGCTGGAGAGCACCTCGGGCTTTGCCCGGCGCAGCATAGCCTTGACCCGAGCCATGAGTTCCGGCGTCGAGAACGGCTTGACCACATAATCGTCGGCGCCGGTAGCAAGACCGCGTACCCGCTCGCTTTCCTCGCCGCGCGCCGTCAGCATGATAATCGGCAGGCGTTCGGTATCGGGGCGCATCCGCAACCGGCGACACAGTTCGATTCCGGAAACGCCTGGCAGCATCCAATCGAGGATCAACAGGTCGGGCACCCGCTCCTGCAGGCGCAGCTCGGCCTCGTCGCCCCTTAGAATAGTTTCGACCTCGTAGCCTTCCGATTCCAGATTATACCGCAGCAATACGCTGAGGGCCTCTTCATCTTCAACGACAGCAATTTTCGGCAGCATTTCGATCCCACACCTTCAATGAGAGAGCCGTTCCGCACGCTACGTCTCGTCCGCTCAGGCGAACCAAGGCAAATCGCATGGAATGACGTTGGTACAGCATGTCTGCGTCTCACAGGACGCTTGCACTGCGACTGAAAGCCGGCCCGATGCCAGGGCCGACCTTCGGGTGATGCCCCCTCACCCCATTTCCGCCTCCGACGCTGGCAGCGCCGGAGTTCCGTATCTAGTCTCTTCTTACTCGGACGCGCCGAACGCGGCCGTGGTGTCGTCCTTCGGACGTTCGCCTTCAGGCTGCGAACCCGTTGCCATGTAATAGATGGTTTCTGCGATGTTGGTTGCGTGATCACCGATGCGCTCGATGTTCTTGGCGCAGAACAGCAGATGCGTGCAGCTGGTGATATTGCGCGGATCTTCCATCATATAGGTCAAGAGTTCGCGAAACAGCGACGTGTAGATCGCATCGATTTCCTCGTCGCGGTCGCGGATCGACTTGGCCTTTTCGGCCGAACGGGTGGTGTAGACGTCGAGCACTTCCTTGAGCTGGGTCATGGCCAGTTCCGAGAGATGCTCGATGCCGCGCGCCAGCTTGCGCGGTACGCCGGTGCCCTGCACGGCCATGACGCGCTTGGCGTTGTTCTTGCCGAGATCGCCGACCCGCTCCAGATCAGACGCGATGCGCAACGCACCAATGATTTCGCGCAGGTCGGCAGCCATCGGCTGGCGCTTGGCGATGGTGACGATCGCCTTGTCACCGACTTCGCGCTCTGCGGTGTCCATGATCACGTCGTCGGAAATCACCTTCTGGGCGAGCGCTGCATCGGAATTGACTAGGGCGCGCACGGATTCACCGACCATCTGCTCGGCCAGACCACCCATCTCGGAAATGCGGCGCATCAGGTATTTCAGTTCGTCGTCAAAGGCAGTGTAGATATGGGCTGTCATGTTCTGATCCTTTTAAAGATGCATTTCAAACGCGGCGGAGCAAAAGACAGGTCACTGTCCTCGCTCCCCCCTCTGCGGACCGGCGTTCGATCAGCCGAAACGGCCCATGATATAGTCCTGGGTGCGCTGGTCATCCGGATTGGTGAACATCTTGTCGGTGTCGTTTTCCTCGACCAGCTGGCCGAGATGGAACATGGCCGTGCGCTGCGATACGCGGGCGGCCTGCTGCATCGAGTGGGTGACGATCACGATGGTAAAATTGGCACGCAATTCGTGGATCAGCTCTTCCACCTTGGCCGTTGCGATCGGGTCCAGTGCCGAGCAGGGCTCGTCCATCAGGATCACTTCCGGGCTGACCGCAATGGCGCGGGCAATGCACAGGCGCTGTTGCTGACCGCCAGAAAGACCGGTTCCCGGCTCCTGCAGGCGATCCTTGACTTCGTTCCAGAGGCCGGCGCGCTGCAGGCTCTTCTCGACGATCTGATCCATATCCGCCTTGTTGCGGGCCAGGCCATGGATGCGTGGACCATAGGCAATGTTCTCGTAGATCGACTTCGGGAACGGGTTCGGCTTCTGGAAGACCATGCCGACCCGGGCGCGCAGCTCGACCACATCGATGGACGGATCGTAGATATCCATCTCATCAAGGGTGATGCGGCCGGTGACCCGGCAATGGTCGATCGTGTCGTTCATGCGGTTCAGGGTCCGCAGGAAGGTGGACTTGCCGCAGCCGGAAGGACCGATCAGCGCCGTAACCGTGTTTTCGCGGACATTGAGGTTCACGTCGAACAAAGCGCGCTTCTCGCCGTAGTAAACGGACACGTCCTTGCCGACCATCTTGGTGTTCAGTTCGCTCATCTTCTGATCCACGGCCTTTTCAACTGCTGCTTCAGACATCATGTTCATGTTCTTAACTCCCCGGCCTCTCTTGCCGCAATCGCTTGCGGAAAACCGCGATGAACTTTGCTGGAATTCTGATTTTCTACAGCGCAGCTCCAGCGGAACCGCGCTGCAGGCGATGCCGCTACCACCGACGCTCGAACCGCCTGCGCAGCAGGATGGCTCCAACATTCATGATCAGCAGGAACAGCAGCAGAATGATGATGGCGCCGGACGTACGCTCAACGAAAGCGCGTTCGGCTTCATTGGCCCACATGTAGATCTGCACCGGCAGGGCCGTCGACGGATCGAGCGGCGTGCCCGGATAGTCGGCGACGAAGGCAACCATGCCGATCAACAGGAGCGGCGCGGTCTCGCCCAAAGCATGGGCAAGGCCGATGATCGTGCCGGTGAGCACGCCGGGCATGGCGAGCGGCAGGACGTGATGGAACACGGTCTGCATTTTCGAGGCGCCGAGGCCGAGGGCCGCCGCGCGGATCGACGGCGGGACGGCTTTCAGGGCCGCGCGGGTGGCAATGATGATGGTCGGCAGGGTCATCAAGGTCAGGACCAGGCCGCCGACCAGCGAGGCCGAGCGCGGCAGGCCCGCGAAATTGATGAATACGGCCAGGCCAAGCAGACCGAAGACGATCGAGGGAACGGCGGCGAGATTGTTGATATTGACCTCGATCAGGTCGGTCCAACGGTTCTTCGGCGCGAATTCCTCAAGATAGATCGAAGCGGCAACCCCGATCGGCAGCGACAGCACCAACACGATCAGCATCATATAGGCCGAGCCGATCAGCGCGACGCCAACACCTGCCGCTTCCGGACGGCTGGATGCGCCGTTCAGGAAAATGCCGGTGTTGAAGGTCTTGGCAAGCGCGCCGCTATCGGCCAGCTTCTTCATCCAGCCGAGCTGCTGATCGGAGATCTTGCGGCTCTTTTCATCGACCGTTAGGTCGAACTGGCCCTTGAAAGCAGTGTCGACGGTGGCGCTGGCGAGAACCGAAACCGGCACGGTCTTACCGATCAGCGACGGATCGCCGGCGACCATGTTGCGCAACTGAACGCGCACGCTGTCGGAGACCATTTCCGTCAACGCCTTCATGGCCGGACGGTTGGAGGTCTCGAGCTTCAGTTGTGCCGCCAATGCATTGCGCACCAGAAGCGGATAATTGGCGGCAACCAGGACATCGGGATTGCTGGCGCGCTGGTTGCTCGGATCAATGATCTTTTCGCTGAACTCGACCGGCACGGTGATCGTCGTCTGCAGGAAGGCGGTATAGCCCTTGGAGACCACGGAGGAGAGCAACAGCAGCAGGAACAGCAGGCCGAAGCTGATGGCGGCTATGCCATAGGCGCGGAACCGGCGCTCGGCGGCGTAGCGACGCTTGATACCGATATCGCGGCGGGGACGGGCGGCGGTGCCGATCGTGGCAGCGGCCGACCCTTGAGAGACGATCTCGCTCATTCGTACTGCTCCCGGTATTTGCGCACGATGTAGAGTGCATAGATATTGAGGCAAAGCGTGATGACGAACAGGGTAATGCCCAGCGCGAAAGCCACCAGCGTCTGCGGCGAAGTGAATTCAAGGTCGCCGGTCAGCTGATTGACGATCTTGACGGTCACTGTCGTCATCGGCTCGAAGGGGTTGAACTGGATGCGAGCGGCAACGCCGGCGGCCAGAACCACGATCATCGTCTCGCCGATGGCACGCGAGGCGGTCATCAGCAACGCGCCGACGATGCCGGGAAGTGCCGCCGGCAGGATGACCCGCTTGACGGTTTCAGAGCGCGTCGCACCAAGGCCGAGCGAACCGTCGCGCAGCGAGCGCGGCACGGCGGTGATAATGTCGTCCGACAGAGAGGAAACGTAAGGGATCAGCATGATGCCCATGACGAAACCTGCGGTCAGCACGCTCTGCGCCTGAATG
>Ga0308163_10001622_pt1 | contig 23444 bp, 25 predicted proteins | sample PhyTR1_FD_201037 | JGI IMG/M metagenome (GOLD analysis project Ga0308163, IMG submission 201037) | Phyllosphere microbial communities from UC Gill Tract Community Farm, Albany, California, United States - DLSLT.R1 | ecosystem: Host-associated > Plants > Phyllosphere > Unclassified | place: USA... | reverse complement strand
CCAACCTGTTCTCCGGCGACGGCTACGGCGGCCTGAGCCAGATGGCGCTGTGGTACATCGGCGGCATCTTCAAGCACGCCAAGGCCATCAACGCCTTCGCCAACTCCGGCACCAACAGCTACAAGCGCCTGGTCCCGGGCTTCGAAGCCCCGGTGATGCTGGCCTACTCGGCCCGCAACCGCTCGGCATCGTGCCGCATTCCGTGGGTGTCCAACCCGAAGGCACGCCGCATCGAAATGCGTTTCCCCGATCCGATCCAGTCCGGCTACCTGACCTTCACCGTGCTGATGATGGCCGGCCTGGACGGTATCCGGAACCAGATCGACCCGGGCGCACCGAGCGACAAGGACCTGTACGACCTGCCGCCGGAAGAAGAGAAGCTGATCCCGCAGGTCTGCTCCTCGCTGGACCAGGCCCTGGAAGCGCTGGACAAGGACCGCGAGTTCCTCAAGGCCGGCGGCGTGATGAGCGACGACTTCATCGACGGCTACATCGCGCTGAAGATGCAGGAAGTGACCCGCTTCCGCGCCGCCACGCACCCGCTTGAGTACCAGATGTACTACGCCAACTGAGCAACCGGTGACGATGACGAAGGACCTCCCTCCCACCTTCGTCATCGTCACCGCCTTTCCGGCTGGGGAGCCGGCAAGGCACGCCGCAAAGCGGACCGTCGGTCCGTTGCAAGGTAGAGCGGACCATTGGTCCGCTGCAGAAGGTAGAGCGGACCGTTGGTCCGCTGCAGAAGGTAGAGCGGACCGTTGGTCCGCTGCACCACCAGGGGCAAGAGAGACCGGACGCGTGCCATGGGCCCCTCCTCCCTCCCGCGTCACCGCTACCGTGGCCCGCAAGGGCCTCGGCAGTGGCGAGGCCCATGCATCGTTCGGCGCACCAGGGGGCGGCCATGTGCAAGTGGCCGCCCGCTGACCTGACACCGGCCAGCAACACACCGCCGGTTCCATCCACCATCGGGACATGCGCATGAAACTGATCTCCGCCATCATCCGGCCGTTCAAGCTCGACGAGGTCCGCGAGGCCCTCTCCGATGCGGGCGTGTCGGGCATCACCGTGACCGAAGTCAAAGGCTTTGGGCGCCAGAAGGGCCACACCGAGTTGTATCGCGGCGCGGAGTACGTCGTGGATTTCCTGCCGAAGATCAAGATCGAAACCGTGGTCACTGACGACCGCCTGGACGCGGTGGTTGAAGCGATCCAGAACGCGGCCGGCACTGGCAAGATCGGCGACGGCAAGATCTTCGTGACTGCGGTCGAACAGGTCGTCCGCATCCGCACCGGCGAAATCGGCGCTGACGCGCTCTAACCCCACTCGGAGCCCACAATGAAGACCTCTTTGTTCACCGGGTGGCAAGCCCGGTTCCATGCTGTGTGCCTGATGATGCTGATCAGCGCGCTGGCCGTTGGTGCGTTCTCCAGCAGCGCGCAGGCCCAGGCGCAGGTCACCCCGGCACCGTCGGAGACGGTCGCGGTCGAGCCGCTGCCCGTTGCCGCCGCGCCGGCTGCACCGGTCGCCGACGCCGCGGCCGCTGCCGCGCCCAGCTTCGATCACGGCGACGTCGCCTGGATGCTCACCTCCACCCTGCTGGTGCTGCTGATGGTGGTGCCCGGGCTGGCCCTGTTCTACGGTGGCCTGGTGCGCTCCAAGAACGTGCTGTCCATCCTGAGCCAGATCCTGGTGGTGTTCTCGCTGATCCTGATCCTGTGGGTGGCCTACGGCTACAGCGCGGTGTTCAGCGAAGGCAACGCCTTCTTCGGCTCGTTCACCGAGTTCGCCTTCCTCAAGGGCTTTACCCCCGATTCGGTCGGCAATACCCCGATCAAGGGCCTGCCCGACTACCTGTTCGTCGCCTTCCAGTCGACCTTTGCCGGCATCACCACCGCGCTGATCGTCGGCGCCTTCGCCGAGCGCATCAAGTTCAAGGCAGTGCTGCTGTTCTCGGCGCTGTGGTTCACCCTGAGCTACATCCCGATGGCCCACATCGTGTGGGGCGGCGGCTATCTGGGCGCGATGGGCGCGATCGATTTCGCCGGTGGCACCGTGGTCCACATCAATGCCGGCGTGGCCGGCCTGGTCGGCGCGTACTTCGTTGGCAAGCGCATCGGCTACGGCCAGACCGCGTTGAAGCCGCACAACGTGCCGTTCACCTACATCGGCGCGATGCTGCTGTGGGTGGGCTGGTTCGGTTTCAACGCCGGTTCGGCCGCCGCCGCCGACACCGTGGCCTCGCTGGCCTTCCTCAACACCATCCTGGCCACCGCCGCAGCGGTGCTGGGCTGGACGCTGGTGGAAGCGGTGAGCAAGGGCAAGCCGTCGGCGCTGGGCGCCGCGTCCGGCGCGGTGGCCGGCCTGGTCGGCATCACCCCGGCCTGCGGCACGGTCGGCCCGCTGGGCGCGATCGTGATCGGCCTGGTGGCCGGCGTGGTCTGCGTGTGGGGCGTGACCGGTCTCAAGCGCCTGCTGCGCGTGGATGACACCGCCGACGTATTCGGCGTGCATGGCATCGGCGGCATCGTCGGCGCGTTGCTCACCGGCGTGTTCAGCGCGCAGTCGCTGGGCGGTACCAAGGCCGATCTCGACATCGGCCACCAGGTCTGGGTGCAGCTGGTCAGCGTCGGCTTCACCATCGTCTGGTGCGCCGTGGTCACCGCGGTGATCCTGCTGGTGGTCCGCATGGTGTTCGGCCTGCGCGTCACCGAAGAAGCCGAGCGCACCGGCCTGGACGTCACCTCGCACGGCGAATCCGCCTACGAGGCCTGACCGCCCGCAATGTAATGCCGGGCTCTGCCCGGCAACAAACCAACGTAGTGCCGGGCTCTGCCCGGCAACGAAAGAAACAAGAAACGCGAGAGAGAAGCAGTACCTTCGCCGGCGGCCTTCGGGTCGCCGGCTTTTTGTTGGTCGAAGGCACCACCGGCAACCACGCGCAGAATCCCGCACAATGCGTACATGCGCCCGATCCGCACCGTACTGCCGCTGTTCGCCTGCCTGCTGCTCGCTGCGTGCACCAGCACCAGCACCGGCATCCGCAGCCCGCTCGCCAGCTGGGTGCCGTCGCCCAACTACAACGCGCGCAGCCCGGTCATCATCGTGCTGCACCACACCGACCAGCACTCGGTCCAGGAAAGCCTGGACACCCTGCGCAGCGCCAACAGCGGGGGCAAAGTCAGCGCGCACTATCTGGTCGGTGCCGACGGCCACATCTACCAACTGGTGGGCGACGACCGCCGCGCCTGGCACGCCGGCCCGGGCCGCTGGGGCACCATCACCGACCTCAACTCGGCCTCGATCGGCATCGAGATCGACAACGACGGCGACACCCCGTTCGCACCCGCGCAGATCGACGCCGTGATCCGCCTGCTGGACGACCTGTGCACGCGCTTGCGCATTCCGCGCACGCAGGTCATCGGTCATGCCGACCTCGCGCCCACCCGCAAGCAGGATCCCAGCCGCTTCTTTCCGTGGCAGCAGCTGGCCCAGGCCGGCTTCGGCGTGTGGCCGCGCGACAGCGACGGCCCCGCACCGGCGGGGTTCGATGCGTACCTGGCGCTACAGACCTTCGGCTATCCCCTCGACGATCGCGATGCCGCCGTCGGCGCATTCCATCGTCGCTTCCGCGGCCGCGACGACCTGCCCGCCACACTGGATGCCGAAGACGCCCGCATCCTGCACTCGCTGCTGCGCCAGACGCCATAACGGCCGCGCGATCCCAGGACCAATGACGATCCCACGCCTCATCGCCGCACGCCGACGTCCAGTGGCACTGGCCCTCACGCGCACCGGTGAACCGGTAGAGCCGACCGTTGGTCGGCTGCTCTCCCTCACACCGCGCGCGGTCGCACCGCCAGCCGACCAACGGTCGGCTCTACCATCCCAGCCGCGCCAGCCGACCAACGGTCGGCTCTACCATTCCAGGACCATCGCCCATGACGATCACACGCCTCACCGCCACCTGCCGACGTCCGGCGGCCGGCTCATGCGTCTCGCCCGCACACGGCCATGCACGCCCGTGAACCGGTAGAGCCGACCGTTGGTCGGCTGCTCTCCCTCACACACCGCGCGCGCGCGCAACGTCAGCCGACCAACGGTTGGCTCTACGATTCCAGCCGCGTCAGCCGACCAACGGTCGGCTCTACCATTCCAGGACCATCACCCATGACGATCACACGCCTCACCGCCGCCTGCCGACGTCCGGCGGCCGGCTCATGCGTCTCGCCTGCACACGGCCATGCACGTCGGTGAACCGGTAGAGCCGACCGTTGGTCGGCTGCTCTCCCTCACACACCGCGCGTGGTCGCACCGCCAGCCGACCAACGGTCGGCTCTACGATTCCAGGCGCGCCAGCCGACCAACGGTCGGCTCTACCATTTCAGGACCCTTACCCATGACGATCACACGCCTCACCGCCGCATGCCGACTTCCGGCGGCACTGCTCATGGGCCTGGCCCTGCTGACCAGCTGTGCGGTGTCCCCGCAGCGCCCCAGCGCGCCCGGCAACACCTACGTCAAGGCCGCCTGGACCGCGTTGCCCGCCGTCTCCGATGCTGACCTGCAGGCCGGCTTCGCCGCGTGGCGCAGCAGTTGCCCACGCCTGAAGACCGACGCCACCTGGGCGCCCACCTGCACGGCGGCCGCCACGGTCGACCCCTCGCCGGCCGCTATCCGCCAGTTCCTGCAGGAGCGCCTCGACGTCTACGCGTTACGCGCCGCCGGCAACCGCGCCGATGGCCTGATCACCGGCTACTACGAACCCATCTACCCCGGCAGCCTGACCCGCACCGCGCAGGCCACCGTGCCGGTCTATGGCGTGCCTGGCGACATGGTCAGCGTGCAGCTGGACAGCCTCTACCCCGAGCTCAAGGGCAAGCGCCTGCGCGGCCGCGTCGACGGCCGCGTGCTCAAGCCCTACGACGATGCCGCGACGATTGCCGCGCAAGGCGTCAAGGCACCGGTACTGGCCTGGCTCACCCACCCGATGGACCTGCAGTTCCTGCAGATCCAGGGCTCGGGCCGCATCGTGCTGGCCGACGGCCGCCACCTGCGCATCGCCTACGCCGACCAGAACGGCCACCCCTACCGTCCGATCGGGCGCTGGCTGGTGGAGCAGGGCGAGCTGAAAAAGGACGACGTCACCATGGACGCCATCCGTGCCTGGGCCATCGCGCATCCCGCGCGCGTGCCCGAGCTGCTGGCCAGCAATCCCAGCTACGTGTTCTTCACCAAGGGCCCCGACGGCGACGAAGGCCCACGCGGCTCGCTGAACGTGCCGCTCACCGCCGGCTACAGCGTCGCGGTGGACCGCAACGTGGTGCCGCTGGGCAGCCTGCTGTGGCTGTCCACCACGCGCCCGGACGGCAGCGCAGTGGTGCGCCCGGTGGCGGCGCAGGACACCGGCGGCGCGATTGCCGGCGAGGTGCGCGCGGATCTGTTCTGGGGCACCGGCGACGCCGCCGGCAAGCTCGCCGGTGACATGAAACAGAAGGGCTTCATCTGGATGCTGTGGCCCAAGGGCGCGGCGTTGCCGAAGGCACCGTAGGGACCGGTGCGTGAGGCCTGCTTCACGCACCGGTCCTATGCTCGCCGTTCGCATCCCGCCCGGGGGTGCTCCCTGGCAAGGTGAACCGGCTCCATGAGCGCATTCCCCGACCGTTTCGACGTCATCATCGTGGGCGGCAGCTATGCGGGCATGTCCGCGGCCCTGCAACTGGTGCGCGCCCGGCGCAGCGTGCTGGTGATCGACAGCGGCACCCCGCGCAACCGCAACGCGGTGGTCGCCCATGGCTTTCTGGGCCGCGAAGGCATGGCCCCGGCCGACATCGCCGCGCAGTCGCGTGGCGAACTGATGCGTTATCCCACCTTGGCCTGGCTCACCGGGCGCGCCATACGTGCCGAGGTCCTGGGTGGCGGCAAGCGCTTCGACATTCATTGCGAAGGCGGCCAGCGCTTCTCGGCACGCCGGCTGATTCTTGCCTACGGCGTCACCGATACGCTGCCCGCCATCGACGGCCTCGCCGAGCGCTGGGGCAGGAGCGTGCTGCACTGCCCGTACTGCCACGGCTACGAGCTGCAGGAAGGCCGCATCGGGGTGGTCGGTTGCTCCGATGACGGCGGGGCCGCGCAGGCGTTGCTGTTGTGCGATTGGGGTAACGTCACCCTGTTCTGCAGCGATGCCGCGCGCATCGATCCGGCGCAGAAGGCGCGTCTGGACGCGTGTGGCGTGCTGATCGAAACCACGCCTGTGCTGCGCGTGGATGAGCAGGCCACGGTCGTGCTCACCGATGGCCGCCGCGTCGTCACCGATGCGCTGTTCGTCGCCCCGGTGTCGCGCCTGTCCTGCGACCTGGCCCAGCAGTTGGAGTGTGAGCTGCAGGACGCTGGCTGCATCACTGCCGATTCGGCCAAGCAGACCACCGTGGAAGGCGTGTTCGCCTGCGGCGACGCGGCCCGCATGGCGGGCAACATCGCCCTGTCGGTCGGCGAGGGCGCGCTGGCCGGTGTGGCCGTGCATCATTCGTTGGTCGGCCTGTTGGACTGAGGGGCCTTTGGCGCTACATTCGCGCAAGCGGCCCCTGCAACCGCGGACGTCCGGCCGAAAGAAAATGGAGGGAAACGTCCATGCAGGTCAAACGCATCATCGCCAACATCCGCACCGAGGACCCCACGCTCGCCGATCGGTTCTACCGGGACATCCTCGGTCTGGAGCTGGCGATGGACCATGGCTGGATCCGTACCTATGCCAGCCTGAGCCACATGACCGTGCAGCTCAGCGTTGCGCAGGAGGGCGGCTCGGGGACCGACGTGCCCGACCTGTCCGTGGAGGTGGATGACCTGGAGGAAGCGCTGCGCAGGGTGAAGGCAGCATGCATTCCACTGGTCTACGGGCCGACCCGCGAACCCTGGGGCGTACGACGGTTCTACGTGCGCGACCCATTCGGGCGGCTGGTCAACATTCTGCAGCACGTGTAGGGGGTCATGGGCGCGACATATCCGACGTGCCTGGACACCGCCGATGACGCCACCGCCTGCGCCTTCTTCTGGACGGGCCTGGCGCTGGGCATCCTGCACGTGGATGCCAGCAAGGAATGGGCATACGCCAGGATCGACGCGCGGGACGCGCCGACCATCGAGATCATCGAGGATGACGAACGGGTGCTGATGGCCAATGGCATCTTTGGCACCGCTGCGGGATTTGAAGCTGACCTTGTTGAGGCACTTGAGCGGTATTCGTGCACTGCCTGACAGTTCTCGCATCTGTCGGGGGGCGCTGGCACCCTGCACCCGAACCACGCCGATCCTCCACACCCTCTTCCTCAATGGATCAGGCAAGGCCATTCACGAACGCGAAGTGCTGGTTGGCGAAAAGCGCCCGATCTCAAATCAACGTCCGCGGCGTCTGATCCCGATCCCATATCCAGAACGTGTCGCCGTAATCCGAATTCACGATCTGCGGGAACACCTCAGCCTGCTTGAAATAGCGACGTGAGTCGACCTTCGCCGGGGTGTACCCCCCCCCCCCACTTCTGGGGACAGCTTCGTCGGCGGGTACGCGTTCGGGGGCGGCTTCGGCCTGTGCGGTGTCATCGTCAGCAAGTGTCCGTGCAAAGTCGGCCAGATCCTTGGGCTAAAACGCCATGTCCCGGTAGCTGCTGTCGTCGATCCCCAGCGCCACCATAGTGGCGGCGGCTTCCCAGGACCACTACCCGTAGAAGTCCACGTCGCCCTCGCCGTGCTGGTTTACGTACGGCTCGCGACGACTGGCGTGGTACCACTCGTCCAGATACGTCGCCATCAGGGCAGGTCGCTGCTCAGGTTGTGCGGCGAACACCTTGAACAGCTTGCGATACGGAAGGTGGCGTGTAGCAGTGTCAGGTGGCGTCGGGCGCCCACTGCTGCACAGAAGCGCCTGCTGAATACTGCAGACTCATCCAATCCAAGGTGCTCCAGAGTCTTCGTCGAGTGGATGTCATAAGTCCCCCGGCACGTGCCTTCAGCATGTGCTTCGGAAGATCCGTTGTGACCATGGCAACGCCGCCAAGGTGTTCGTCAGACAATTGCGGATACGTGGTATAGCGTAAGTACGGCTCGCCTTGATCTACTGGACGCGTTCTATACCGCCCAAAGCGCGGTTGATGATCGGGTAACGGCCACCTTTGAGGTGTTCATGCTCGACAAGAGGACCGGAACGGGGACGTTGTGGCCGGATCCCCTGCGCCCCGCCGGCCGACCAGGATGAATGGAGACGCGTGAGACACGGTGCCGTCCCCGGTTGCCCGCTGTTTGTGATTCAACCCCCTTCGCTTTTGCACTACATTGGCGCAATGACCTCCTTACTAGCGCCTCCCGCCCTCGACGTCCTGGGCACTCCGGTTGCCTGGGCCGACGCCAGTGGCCGCGTGGTGGGCTGCAACCCGGCGTTCGCGCGCTGGCTGGGGGTCAGCGTGCGCCGCCTGATCGGCCAGCCGCTGGCCTCCTTGGAAGTGCAGGGCGAGGCGCTGGCCCACTTCCTGGCCCGTGACGAGCGCGACACCCTGCGCCTGCACCGCCTGGCCCTGGCCTTGCCGGGCGACGCGCCGCGTTTCGCCGAAGGCTGGCTGAGCCGGTGGGACGAAGGCGGCTGGCTGCTCGAAGCGCATCCGGTGGACGAGTTTCCCGGCCTGGACCCGACCCAGGCCCTGCCCAGCGCGCTCAGTGCGGCGCTAAAGGGCCTGGCCCACGAGCTGCGCAATCCGCTGGCCGGCCTCAAGGGGGCGGCGCAGCTGCTGGCCCGGCGCAATGCCCAGCGCGACCCGGACGAGCGCGAGCTGATCGAGCTGATCGGCTCGGAGATCGAGCGTCTCAACGGCCTGCTCGAACAACTGCTGTCGCCGGCTCCGGCCGCGCCGCACGCGCCGCTCAACATCCACGCCTCGCTGGAGCGCGTGCTGCGCCTGGCCGAAAGCGAAGGCGGCTGGGCGGTGCGGCTGCAGCGCGATTACGACCCCAGCATTCCCGAATTCGACGGTGACGCCGACCGCCTCACCCAGGCGGTGTGGAACCTGGTGCGCAACGCGATCCAGGCCGGCGCCGGCAGCGTGACCCTGCGCACCCGGGTAGAGCACGGCGTGCGCATCGGCGACCAGGTGCACCCGCTGGCGCTGCGCCTGGAGATCGCCGACGACGGCCGCGGCGTACCCGAGCAGCTGGCCGAGCACCTGTTCCTGCCGCTGGTCAGCGGTCGCGCCGAAGGCACCGGGCTGGGCCTGGCGCTGGCGCAGCAGGTGGCGCGCGAACACCGCGGCACGCTGACCTATCGTTCCCGACCGGGGCATACCGTCTTCACCGTGCTGCTGCCGATCGGCCACGGCACGCCCGCCGAGGAGACCGCCCATGGCGGATGACACCGACAGCACCGCCCAGCGCGTCTGGGTGGTCGATGATGACCGCGCGGTCCGCTTCGTGCTGTGCACCGCGCTGCGCGACGCCGGCTACCGCGTGGAAGGCTTCGGCGGCGCCGCTTCGGCGCTGGCCATGCTCGATACCCAGCCGCCACCGGACCTGCTGTTCACCGATGTGCGCATGCCCGGCGACGATGGTCTGGTGTTGCTGGACAAGCTCAAGGCCGCGCACCCGCAACTGCCGGTGATCGTGATGTCGGCCTATACCGACGTGGCCAGCACTGCCGGCGCATTCCGCGGCGGTGCACAGGAATTCCTGTCCAAGCCGTTCGACCTCGACGATGCGGTGGCGCTGGCCCAGCGCGTGCTGCCCGCGCCCGATGCACTGGCTGATGCGCCTACACCGGCTGCGGTGGAGCCCACGCCCGACCAGCGCCCACAGCTGGTGGGCGACACCCCGGCCATGCGCGCGCTGTTCCGCGCGATCGGGCGGCTGGCGCAGGCGCCGCTGTCGGTGCTGATCAACGGTGAAACCGGCACTGGCAAGGAGCTGGTCGCACATGCGCTGCACCATGAATCGCCGCGCGTGCAGGGGCCGTTCGTGGCGCTCAACACCGCAGCCATTCCCTCCGAATTGTTGGAAAGCGAGCTGTTCGGCCACGAGGCCGGCGCGTTCACCGGCGCGCAACGACGCCACGTCGGCCGCTTCGAGCAGGCCAATGGCGGCACCTTGTTCCTGGATGAGATCGGCGACATGCCGCTGCCGCTGCAGACGCGGCTGCTGCGCGTGCTGGCCGAGGGTGAGTTCTTCCGCGTGGGCGGCCGCGAGCTGATCCGGGTGGACGTGCGCGTGATCGCCGCGACCCACCAGGACCTGGAATCGCTGGTGGCACAGGGCCGCTTCCGCGCCGACCTGTTGCACCGGCTGGACGTGGTGCGTTTGCGGCTGCCGCCGTTGCGCGAACGGCGCGACGACATCGCCCAGCTCACCGACACTTTCCTCGCCGCCGCCGCGCGCAAGCTCGACACCCCACCCAAACGGCTTACCGCGGCCGCACTGCAGGCGCTGCGTGAACATGACTGGCCCGGCAACGTGCGCGAGCTGGAGAACGTGTGCTGGCGCATGGCGGCCCTGGCCGCCTCGGACACCATCGGGGTGGCCGATGTGGACAGCGCGTTGCATCGCGGCGGTGGTCCGCGCACCCGCGCGGCGGGCGATCCGGGCCAGTGGGAAACCCTGCTGTCGGCCTGGGCGCGCCAACGCTTGGCCGAAGGCGCCGAGGGTCTGCACGCGCAGGTGCGTGAGCGGGTTGACCAGGCCTTGCTTGAGGCGGCGCTGCAGATCACCCACGGGCGCCGTGCCGAAGCCGCCGCGCGGCTGGGCATGGGCCGCAACACCCTGACCCGCAAGCTCGGCGCCGGGCGCCGTCGCGGCGGATGAACCGGATGTCCACGGCATGTGTGCACGGCGTCCGCGCCCCTTTCATGGCGCGTGGACGAGCACATCGTTAGTTTGCAACCAAGGAGTTTTCCATGCGCAGTTCCTCTCTCGTCCTCGGTGCAGTGGTTGCCCTCGGCCTGGCGGCTTGCGGCAGCACCCCGCCAGCACGTCCCACCGCACCACCCGTACCGTTGGTGAGCACTGCAAAAATGGCCGAAGCCAATCTGTCGCCGGCGTCGGCCAGCCTGGTCAGTGGGCGTCTGGCGCTGGTGCCGGATGCGCAGGGCGTGCACATCACCGGGGTCATCGGTGGACTGCAGCCGTTGCAGACCGCAGCGTTCCACGTGCATGAGCGCGGCGATTGCAGCGCGGTGGATGCCAGCAGCGCGGGCGGACATTTCAATCCGGGCGCGCAGTCGCATGGCCGCAACAGCGCCGGCGCGCACCACGCCGGCGACATGGACAACCTGCGCGCCGATGCGCAGGGTCGCGTCAACGTGGATGTGCGCCTGCCAGCGGTTACCGTTGGCGGCGGCGCAGCCACCGATATCGCCGGGCGTGCACTGGTGGTGCATGCCAACGCCGACGATTACCGTAGCCAGCCCGCCGGCAATGCCGGCGCCAGAATCGCCTGCGGCGTCATCCGGGTCACGCGCTGATCGCGCAACCCGACGCCGCTTTTTCCATCGCTACCCGCAAGGAGTTCCACATGCGCCTGATCCACACCTCGCTGTTTGCCGCCATTGCCGCGCTCGGCCTGACCGCCTGCAACAAGCCGGCCGACACCACCCCCGAAGCGACCCCGGCCGCCGAAGCCACGGCCGCCCAGCCGACCGCCGAATCCACCCCGGACGCGCCGCCGGCCATGACCAGCGAAGCGCACGCCAACCACGGTGCCGCTGCCGAACTGGCGCCCACCAAGGACAGCACCGTCAAGGGCAACGTCACCTTCAGCGTGGTGGACGGCAAGGTGCACGTGAAGGGTGAGGTGAGCGGCCTCAAGCCCAACTCCGAGCACGGCTTCCACATCCACGAGAAGGGCGATTGCAGCGCACCGGACGGCGCCAGCGCCGGCGGCCACTTCAACCCGGGCAAAGAAGACCACGGCAGCGTGGCCGCCACCCCGCACCACGGTGGCGACATGCCCAACATCAAGGCCGACGCCCAGGGCAACGCCGTGGTCGACGCGGATGTGTCCACCAACGTCAATATCGGCAAGGGCGATGATTTCGACATCATCGGTCGTGGCCTGATCGTCCACGCCGACGCCGACGACTACAAGACCCAGCCGACCGGCAACGCCGGTGCCCGCCTGGCCTGTGCGGTGATCAAAGCTGCGCCGTAACCGACGCGATGCAGAATGAAAAACGCCGGCGATTGCCGGCGTTTTTTTTGGAACGCGGGTAGAGCCACGCCATGCGTGGCTGCCATGAACGCTATCGATGCCCGGAGGAGTCGGCCAGCGGCCGGCGCGACCGTCAGCGGGTGAGCAGCTCGCGCGCGTCCTGGCCGGCTTCGCAATGCACGAACAGGACCGGCAGGCCATGCGCTTCCAGCACGGCGGCCATCTGCCGCTGGCGCATCAGGAACTGGTCGTAGATGCCCTGCAGGCGCTCGCAGTCGCCGGTGCCGTGGTTGTAGAACGCGCACCAGCCGGCGGGATCGAACAGCGCCATACGCACTTCGCCATCGGCGTATCGAAGCAGCGGCTCCGGGGGCGCGTCCAGCCACTCTTCCGAACGCGGGGCCATCAACGCGGTTTCGATCACCGGCCACAGTGCGGCCAGGCCCTGGTTGTCGTACTGCATCGACATCATCGCGGCGAGGTCGTTCACCGTGAAGAAGCGTGCGTGTTCGATCTGCGCACCGAAAGCCGTTTGCGCCAGCAGTGCGGTGTCCGGTTGGGCCATGCCCTGGGCCAGCAGCACCTCTTCCAGTGCCTCGGCCACGGCCTGGGTCTGCGCCACGTCGGTCCCGGTCAGCAGGAACGGCACCACGCGCAGGCCACCGCCGGTCAACGTGGCCTCGGCCTGGAAGGGCAGTGGCACGTCGCCGTCGGCACCGGCGCCAAAGGCCAGCAGGCGCGGGCCTTCGTTGCGGCCGGGGGCGCGCATCTGCAGTTCTTCCAGCCGGCGGTGCACGGGCCAGCCCGGGCGCAGCACTTCGGCCGGGTCGAAATGCGCACCGGCGAACACGAAGTCCAGCCCGCTGACGCCGGGGACCAGTTTGGCCAGGTCACGGCCGACGCGTTCGGCCAGCTCGCCGGCCTGTTCGGAAGACAGCGCGGCATGGCGCGGCGCGTCGCCGCCGGCCAGTTCCAATGCCAGGACGCCAAGGGCATTCATGCCGGGGTCGGGTTTGCTCATGGTTTCACGGTTGGCCCATCACAGGGCGGCAGCTACACTTGCCCCCATTATGCCTGCTCCTTCGTGCAGGCCATTGCAGACACCCCTCCCATGCCAGGTATCTCCATGCCCAACGCCCGTCCCGTCGCCATCCTCGGGGGCGTCCGCATCCCGTTCTGCCGCCAGAACACGGCCTATTCGGACGTCGGCAACCTCGGCATGTCGGTACGCACGCTCGGTGCGCTGGTGGAACGCTTCGGCCTGCATGGCCAGCAGCTGGGCGAAGTGGCGATGGGCGCGGTGATCAAGCATTCCAGCGACTGGAACCTGGGCCGCGAAGCCACGCTGTCCTCCGGCCTGTCCCCGCTCACGCCCGGCATCACCATGCAGCGCGCCTGCGGCACCTCGCTGGACACCATCATCGCGGTGGCCAACAAGATCGCGCTGGGCCAGATCGACTCGGGGATCGGCGGCGGCTCGGACACCACCTCCGACGTGCCGATCGTGTACGGCAAGAAGCTGCGCGCACGCCTGCTGGCGGCCAACCGCGCCAAGAGCACCGGTGACAAGCTCAAGGCGCTGACCCGCGGCTTCAAGCTCAGCGAGCTCAAGCCCGAGTTCCCCGGCGTGGCCGAGCCGCGCACCGGCAAGAGCATGGGCGACCACTGCGAGGACATGGCCAAGGAATGGAACATCTCGCGCGACTCGCAGGACGAGTGGGCGGTGTCGTCGCACAAGAAGCTGGCCGCTGCCTATGAGCGCGGGTTCTTCAACGACCTGATCGCCCCGTTCCGTGGCGTCGAGCGCGACAACATCCTGCGCGCCGACACCTCGCTGGAAAAACTGGCCACGCTCAAGCCGGCCTTCGACAAGGTATCCGGGCGCGGCACGCTGACCGCCGCCAACTCGACCCCGCTTACCGACGGCGCCTCGGCGGTGCTGCTGGCCAGCGAAGAATGGGCGCGTGCGCACGGCCACGAACCGCTGGCCTACCTGCGCGATTCGCAGGTGGCCGCGGTGGATTTCGTGCACGGTGAAGGCCTGCTGATGGCGCCCACCATCGCGGTGCCGGAAATGCTCAAGCGCAACGGCCTGACCCTGCAGGATTTCGACATCTATGAAATCCACGAGGCGTTTGCCGCGCAGGTGCTGTGCACGCTGCGGGCGTGGGAAAGCGAAGACTACTGCCGCAACCGCCTGGGCCTGGACGCGCCGCTGGGCCGGATCGACCCGGCCAAGATCAACCCGCTGGGTTCCTCGCTGGCCACCGGCCACCCGTTCGCCGCCACCGGCGCGCGCGTGATCGCCACGGCGGCCAAGCAGCTGGCCGAACGCGGCGGTGGCCGCGCGCTGGTCTCGATCTGCACCGCCGGCGGCATGGGCGTGGTGGCGATCGTCGAACGCTGATCCGCGCTGACACGCATACAAGAAAGACCGCCCAAGGGCGGCCTTTTTCGTGGAGGGAGGTAGAGCCACCCCATGGGTGGCTGCACACCACCCCGAAGCCCGGTAGTGCCGGCCGCTGGCCGGCTCCTCACGGACGTTGGATGGGGTGCGTGGAGCCGGCCAGCGGCCGGCACTACCCGAATGCGTGGATCCGGCGTGCGCGATCAGGGCAGGCGCGGGTTGCCGAATGCGTCGCGGTCATCGCGCACCAGCGGGTCCGCCGGGTCCACCGGGTCCACCGGATCAAGGCGATCGACCGGCCGCACCGGCTGCACCGGCAGCGGTCGCGACATCAGCGACTGCTCTTCCACCGTGGCGCGTTCGGGAACCACCGGGCCCACCGGCGTGACCACCGCGTCGGCCCGCGCCAGCGCGATGCTGTCGTCGCCGCGCTGCTGGCGCAGCGCATTGGCGAAGCACTGTGCGGCCAGCGCCGGTTCGCCACGCTCCACGAACAACTGGCCCAGCGCTTCCCACGCCGCCGGACCGGCACCGGCGGCGCTCGCGCGGTGCAGGTAGTCCTCGGCCTGGCTGTGCTGGCGCTGGCGGGTCGCAATGCGGCCCAGCGCCAGCAGCAAAGCCGGGCTGGCCGGCTGGTTGGCCAGCCAGCGCTGCAGGTTGGCCTGGCGCGTGGCCAGCTTGTCCACGGGCATCTGGCCGTACAACGTCACCAGCGATTCGTCCCAGCGCGTGTCCAGTGCCTGCTCGATGTTGAGCAGGGCCGGTTCGTCCCAGTCCAGCGCGACCGCACGCAGTGCATAGGCCGACACCACGTCCGGATCGCTGCGCAGCGCCTTCGGCGTAGCCTCCCACTGCGCGGCCAGCGCATTGACGTCGCCCGCTTCCAGCAGCGACTGCGCCGCCAGGCGGGTTTCCAGCTCGGCCACGGCCTCATCGGGCAGGACCTTCTGTTTGCGCAGCGCGCCCAACTGGCCGTACGCCTCATGCGCGCGCTCGGCACGGGCCAGCGCTTCGGTGCGCAGCCACAGGCCGCGCGGCGGCAGCGGCTGGATGGTGGCGGTGTCCAGCAGGTTGATCGCATCCACCGGGCGCTCCTGCACCAGCAGGCGCTCGGCCTGCAGCAGGGCATGCAGGGTGGCGTCTTCACCGGCCAGGCGCTGCAGGTACTGGTTCACGGCCGCCTGGTCGTCGCGCGCCTGCGCGCTGCGGATCGCGGTAACCATCGCAACGGCCGTCACTTCCTTGTCCTCGGCAGCGCTGTCGAGCAGCTTCTCAGCCCGCTGCCACTGGCCCTGTTCGTGTGCCTGGATGCCATCGATCAGACGCGCGCGGCCCTGCTTGCGGCGGTAGCGGCCCCATGCGCGGAACGGCGAGGCCAGCAGGCTCCACAGCAACCACAGCACCAGCAGGCCCACCAGCACCATCAGGGCCACCTGCGGCACCGTGGACCGGTAATCGTTGCCGCCGTAGCGGTAGATCACTTCGCCGAACTGGCGCAGTTGTTCGGTGCCCAGGAACTGCGAGGCGATCACGCCAAGGGCTACCGCCAACAACAGCACCACCAAGGATTGGAAGGGTTTCATCGGTCATCTCCATCGCGCATCGCGCGCAGTTGCTGCAAGGTGCTGCCCAGTTCGGGTACCGCAGGATGCAGCACGCGCGTACGCAGTTGCTGCAGTTCAGCACGACGCTCGCGCAGGGCGGGTGAATCCGGCCACAGTCGCGGCAGCCAGGCGGCCACGCGGTCCACGGACCGGGTGAAGCCTTCCTGGTCGCCACGCTCCACCGCGGCGCGGGCCAGGGTCAGTTCCAGCTGCAGGGAATCCCAGCCGGCCACCCGGTCGGCGTCGGTCAACGGGCCCTGCGTGCGGGTGGGGGTGATGGTCACGAACGGGGCCAACACCTGATGCCACCACGGCGTGCCGGCGGCTGCACCGGCGCCGGCATCCACCTGTTCGGGAACCTGCTCCAGCGCCGTGGCGAACGCGGCCAGCTGCGTGGCGGTGGTGGCACGCCCGCCCGGGCCCAGCGCGTCCACGGCATTGCGCTCCTGCATCAGTGCCTGGCGCAGGTTGAGATAGTCGTTGCCCTGCACATCGGCCAGGGTGGTGGCCGCCAACGCGTACAGGCGCTTGGCCCCGTCCACGTCATCGGCGTAGGCCAGGCGCTGTGCGGCCTGGCCGAGCAACAGTTCGGTCTCTTCCAGCTGCAGCGCCTGCGCGCCATGGCGGGTGCTGTCGGCCAGCTTGGCCAGGTTGTCTTCCAGCAGCGCGTTGCGCTGGCTCAGGCCCAGCATTTCATCGCGCAGCACGCGGTTGGTGGCGGCGGCGTCCTGCACCCGCTGAGAGGTCGAGCGCTGGTCGCGGCGCAGCGCTTCCACGCTGTCCACCAGGCCCTGCAGCTGCAGTCCGGCATCGGCCTGCGCCTGCGCGGCGCGCGCCTGTTCGGCCTGCCAGCGGGTCCAGCCCCAGGCCACGCCCACGCCGATCAGCAGCACGACCGCGAGGGGCACGATCCAGCGCATGGAACGGGGGGCGGGCGGTGGCGAAACGTCGTCAGTCATGCGGGCATCCTTGTCGCGCGCGCCGGGGTGTCCACAAGCTGGCGAGCGACGTGGTGCACAGCATCACCCGCCGCGCGCGCGGCCCGCAAGGCCGGGAACGTCGCCTGTTCAGGAAGATGCGGAAGTGATGATCGCCGCGTGTGCGGCCTGCACCAGTTGGGGTGGTAGGGGGCCATCGGCGACGCAGACCCGGGCGAAGCCGGTCGCGCGGGCCTGGTCCGCCAGCCGCGCGCTGGCCGCCACCACGAGGGAGGCGTGCAGTCGCGGCAGCAGGTCCTGCGGCACCTTGGCCAGCAGCAGCTCCAGCGCTTCGCCACTGCTGAGTGCCACCACCCATGGCGCGGGGCGGCGGCGCAGCCGCTGCAGCGCGCGGGGTGGCAGGGGCAAGGGCACCCGCTGGTAGACATCGGCGCGGTGCAGCGTGGCGCCGCGCGCGACCAAGGTGGCGGCGATGATGCCGCGGCCCCCCGGCGCGGTGACCAGGCCCGCGTCCAGCCCGTCCAGGGCGGCCAGCTCAGGCAGGGCCAGCAGACCCTCGCTGTCCATCCGCGTGGGCGCCAGCACCGGGCCGGCGGTATGGGCGCGCAATGCCGCGGCGGTACCCGCGCCCACCGCCAGCCAGATACCGGCACGGGGCGCGTTCAGGGGCAGCAGGCGCGCCGCCGCGTGCACCGCGGCCGGACTGCTGAACACCACCCGCTGCGCGGCCAGCGCACGCGCCAGCCGGGCGCGACTGGCATCGTCGTCGCGCACCTGCAGCGCCCACGGCGACAGCGCCACCACGCTGGCGCCGGCGGCCTGCGCGGCACGCCGCAACGGCGCATGCTGGCCACGCGGGCGCAGTGAAATCAGGGTCCATTCCGGCACATGTGCATCGCTGTTCATTGCGGGCATTATGCGAGCCCTTTGCCGTTACGTTGTCGTATCGATGTCCAATCCTGAATCCCTGTCCGCGCACCTGGCCGAACTGCAGCACGTGCTGGACCGCATGCCCCCGGTGGCGGCCATGCAGATCCGCGTGGTGTCCTACCGCGAGGGCATGCTCGACCTGGGCGCGCCGCTGGCGGCCAACGTCAATGACAAGGGCAACGCATTCGGGGGCAGCCTGGCCTCGGCGCTGACCCTGTCCGGGTGGGCGCTGGTGACCCTGCGCCTGCGCCTGGCCGGGTTCGATGCCGACGTCTACGTGGCCGACAGCCACGTGCGCTACCTGGCCCCCGTCTATGAAGACCTGCACGCCCAGGCCCAGGCCGCCGACCCGGCCGACTGGGAGGGTTTCCTGGCCACCTTCGCCCAGCGCGGCAAGGCCCGGATCGGTCTGGTGGCCCGCCAGCCCGGCACCGCAGGCAAGCCGGCCGCTGAACTGACCGGGCGTTTCGTGGCCTTCGCAAGGCGGTAGGATGGGCGCCTTGCCGATTGGGGAATTCGCATGCGCCGTTTGTTTCAGATCCTGCTGCTGACCGTGTTCGCGCTGACCAGCGTGAGCGCACTGGCCGCCGAGCCGAAAACCACCAAGAAGCAGCGCAAGGAGCTGGAAGAGACCCAGGTCAAGTACGACTCCACCATGCGCTGGGGCACCGTCGAGGACGCCCTGCCGTACCTGGACCCGGAATACGCCAAGCTCCACCCGCTGACCGACCTGGAGCTGCGCCGCTACGAGCAGGTGAAGATTTCCAGCTATCGCGCCAGCGACAACGTGCCCCTGCCCGACGGCCGGGTGGGGCGCAACGCCGAGGTGCGGGTGATCAACAACAACACCCAGGCCGAGCGCACCATGCGGGTGAAGGAAATCTGGCGCTGGGACGCCGAGGGCAAGCGCTGGCTGCAGGCCAACGGCCTGCCGGACCTCTGGCAGGAGCGCTGAACCTCGTAGAGCCGGGCTCTGCCCGGCTGAAGCCATGATCGCCGAACGCTGCGCCCCGCCCAGGCGGGGGCTGGACGCCGATTCGCCCGCATGTGCGACAATCGGCGCCCGATTATCGCCCCGTGATCTTAGTGAATTACGAAGAGCTGCTGGCCTTTGCCGGCCGAAACCCGATGTTGTCGATGGCCCTGGTCGGCCTGACCGTGGCCATCATCGTCACCGAAGTCCGCCGCCTGTTCCGCGGCTTCAAGTCGCTCAAGCCGGCCGAACTGACCCACCTGATCAATGCCGGTGGCGCGATCGTGATCGATCTGTCCTCCAGCAGTGATTTCGAGAAGGGTCACATCGCCGGCAGCCGCAACGTGCAGCCCAGCGCGTTCGGCCCGGAGCACAAGCTGGTGGCCAATGCCAAGCAGAGCCCGGTGGTGCTGCTGTGCCGCACCGGCAACGCCTCGGAAACCGCCGCCAAGGCGCTGAAGAAGGCCGGCTTCGAGCAGGTCAACGTGCTCGACGGCGGCATTCCGGCCTGGCAGCAGGCCGAGTTGCCGCTGGTCAAGGGCCGCAACTGATTCCCGCGCGATTGCGCCCCGTACCTTGTGCGCGGTGCCACACGCCCGCATAGCAGGGCATGTAACAATCCCACCATTGCACTTAATTTCTGGAGCTACAGGAAATGTCCGAAGAGACCACCAACGGCGCCGTTGCGCCGGCCGACGCCGCCACTGGCCCTGCGTTCACCGTCGAGAAGATCTACGTCAAGGACGTTTCGTTCGAGTCGCCCAATGCGCCGGCCGTGTTCAACGAAGCCGTGCAGCCGGAACTGCAGCTCAACCTTAACCAGCGCGTGCAGCGCCTGGGCGAGAACGCCTTTGAAGTCGTGCTGGCCGTCACCCTGACCTGCAAGGCCGGCGACAAGACCGCCTACGTGGCCGAAGTGCAGCAGGCCGGCGTGTTCGGCCTGGTCGGCCTGGACCCGCAGTCGGTGGACGTGCTGCTCGGCACCCAGTGCCCGAACATCCTGTTCCCGTACGTGCGTTCGCTGGTGAGCGAGCTGATCCAGGCCGGCGGCTTCCCGCCGTTCTTCCTGCAGCCGATCAACTTCGAGGGCCTGTACGCCGAAACCCTGCGTCAGCGCCAGGAGCAGGGTGAAACCTCGCTGGCCGACTCCGAGCCGGCCGGCAACGCCTGATCGGCGCTGCTGTCGTTGCAATGAGCACCCACGCAGAAAAAATCGCGGTTCTCGGCGCCGGCTCCTGGGGCACGGCGCTGGCCAGTCTGCTTGCCCGGCACGGTCATTCGACCGTGCTGTGGGGGCGTGATGCGGCCATGGTCGAGGCCATCGACCAGCGCCACGAGAACACCCGCTACCTGCCCGGCATTCCGCTGCCGGCGGCGTTGCGTGCCACCACCGACCTGGCCGCTGCCGTCAGCGACGCCACCTGGATCCTGGTGGTGGTGCCATCGCACGCCTTCGGTGAAACCGTGCGCGCGCTGGCGCCGCTGCGTCCGGCCAATGCCGGCGTGGCCTGGGCGACCAAGGGCTTCGAGCCCGGGTCGGGCCGTTTCCTGCACGAAGTAGCGCGCGAGGTCCTCGGGCCGGACGTGCCGCTGGCGGTGGTGACCGGTCCGTCGTTCGCCAAGGAAGTCACCGAGGGCCTGCCCACCGCGATCACCGTACACGGTGACGCGCCGGCATTCGCCCAGCAGGTGGCCGACGCGATGCACGGCCCGGCGTTCCGCGCCTACACCGGTGACGACATGGTCGGCGCCGAACTGGGCGGGGCCATGAAGAACGTGCTGGCCGTGGCCACCGGCGTGGCCGATGGCATGCAGCTGGGCCTGAACGCCCGTGCCGGCCTGATCACCCGCGGCCTCAACGAAATGCTGCGGCTCGCCGCGGCGATCGGGGCCAAGCCGGAAACCCTGATGGGCCTGGCTGGCCTGGGCGATCTGGTGCTCACCTGCACCGGCGACCTGTCGCGCAACCGTCGTCTCGGCCTGGCGCTGGGACGCGGCCAGACCCTGCAGGACGCCGTGCGTGACATCGGCCAGGTGGTGGAGTCGGTGCAGACCGCAGACGAAGTCATGCGCCAGGCCCGCCGCCACGGCATCGACCTGCCGATCTCCGATCGAGTGCGCGCGGTGCTTCACGGGGAGCAGACCCCGGAAGAAGGCCTGCGTGCGCTGCTGGCGCGCGAACAGAAGCCGGAATACCCGGACACGCTGTTCAAGTGACCCACGAAAAACCCCGGCAAACGCCGGGGTTTTTTGTAGGCATCCACGCCCCGACACACCGCCCGGAAACGAAAAAACCCGGCACAAGGCCGGGTTCTTTCGTGGCGTACCGACGAGGGTGTCGCCATGCCAACCGCAAAAAACGCGGCGGCCCTGCAGGTAGAGCCGACCGTCGGTCGGCGGCTGTCCGCGCAAACTATGCGACGGCCCAACACAGGTAGAGCCGACCGTTGGTCGGCTGCTGTAAAAGTGAAGCCCGACCTGAGCCGGGCTTCATGGCGCAGGGGAGAGAGACCGCGCCATCCAACAACGTACCGCGGTGAAACTGTATTACCAGGTGAAGCGCGGACCGACGAACCATTCCTTGTCGCCGCCCTTGGCCAGCTTCACTTCGCCAGCCAGGCCCCAGTTCTGGTTGAACTTGGCCTGGGCGCCGACGCGGCCGTAGAACTCGCCGTCCGGGTTGATGCCGTGCTTCTTGCTGTAGTCCTCGTAGCCGGCCATCACGTAGCCCTCGATGTTCGGGGTGAACGCGCTGCGCACGCCCACTTCGGTCGAGTAGCCATTGAAGTCCAGGCCGTGCTTCGGATCGAACTTCTGGTAGGCCACGCGGGCCACCAGGTCGGTGGTCGGGGCAATACCGTAGTTGTAGCCGACACCCACCTTCCACTGGTCCACGTCATTGCTCCCGCGCTTGGTTTCCTGCGCGTTGTAATCGCCAAAGACATGGAAGTTCGGCGCGACGGCAACCGAGCCCTTCACGGCCCAACCGTCAGCGTCGCCACCCTTGGCATCGGTGTTCACGTAGCCGCCTTCAACATAGTTGTACGACAGGCCATCGGTTGCAGACGCAGCGAACGGCATAGCAGCGAGCAGACCCAGGGCAAGCAAGGAAGACTTCATCATCGGGACACCTTTAATTATTTTTGGTTTTGCCGAACCGCCCCCCTTGGGAGGGGGAGAGAAGGGGCGGTCGACAGGTGTTAATTATTCATTTGTCGTCCGAATCGCTCCTGAATATTGAACTGACCGGTACATGAATGAAGCGCCCGTTCAGGGAACTCGGGGGAGTGCATGTGGGGCGAACAGCATAGTTTGTGCAGGTTTGGACAAACTATGCTGTTCGCCCCACTTCCAAACTATGGTGTTCAGCGAGCTCATCCCCCAGCGGCCAACCATTGCCAAGGTCAGGTCTCGCTCAGCGAGACTCACTTAGCCAGGAAGCGATTTCCAGGGAGGGCTGATGGGCCAGTCTACTTCTGACCGATAGACAGACACTCACCGCGCGCGATTTGGGGGGCGACGAACGGTCCGCATGTTCTGCAGCAGCCGTATCAGACCTCGGCGTTGTCATACCTCACCGTAAAACGCTCCTCATGCTCTGGATAGAGGTCGCACAAGAAGAAATGTCGACGAAACCTGTCGAAGAACTCCCTATTCTTTTGCCTTAGCAGATCTGCGAACACTTCGGCGTCTATCGCTACCCCGTCATAGCCAGCCGGTGGATTCCGCGCCATCCTGATTCCACGCGCGAGCCGCGCTTCAGGGGTCTCGTGAGTTCGTTGATAGTGATCCCATACATGTTGAAACATCCACTCAGCGGCTCTGTAGACGAAGGTCTCCGGCACTTTTGCAATCATCGCTTGGACGGCGTCTCGAGCCGAACGAGTGCGAAGTAGCGTTTCATACAGAGCTAGATAGCCCGCCTCTAGATCAGATGGAAGGACTACTCGCGTAGGACCGATGAGCCCGTGCAAAGGGGCTCGATCAACAGGTCCCAATGTCGCTGCAATGGAACTGCCCTCACACGCGGAAACAACCACCAGCAGATTCATACGAGTAGCAATGTTCAATTGGATCAAATGTGGCTTCATATCTAACCAGCTGACGAAGGACTCGTCCGCGAACTGAAGACCATCCTCGTTTCCGTGGCACTCTAAGTGCAGAATTGGAACGTTGCCTTGAGTCGTCGCCATCTTCGCCAACCTGGCTAGCAATGCGAGGCAGGAATCACTACTCTCCACGCGCTCGTAGAGGACCTCCGGCGCTGGCCGGAAAACCTGAGCCCGGCTTTGAACTGGACCGGCCAGACTTCCGTAGACATTCATGAGCCGCTTTGCGCGTAGCGCCGCTCAAACTCTACAGGGGCTAGGTTGCCAGCGAAACCATGCCGGCGAATTGGGTTGTAGAACATCTCGATGTA